>Ga0302156_10003707_pt1 | contig 11574 bp, 8 predicted proteins | sample I_Bog_N3_2_FD_193503 | JGI IMG/M metagenome (GOLD analysis project Ga0302156, IMG submission 193503) | Peat permafrost microbial communities from Stordalen Mire near Abisko, Sweden - I_Bog_N3_2 | ecosystem: Environmental > Terrestrial > Soil > Wetlands > Peat | place: Sweden: Abisko, Stordalen... | reverse complement strand
GATAGGCCACTCGAAGACGGTGGCGAGGCGCTTGGTCCAGCCGTTGTCGACGGCGATGGATTGGGTGAAGCGGAAGGCCTGCTCGTAGGTATCGAAGGCTGCAGTGAATTGGGTCCACGATTGGGCAGGCGCAAGCGGAAACCAGATGCGGGTGAGAATGCCGTTGGTGCCCCAGGCGTGGAGGATTTCGTGAACGGCCGCGCCCTGGTGGAGCACGACGCGCGGCGAGTTTTCCATGGTGACGACTTCGAAGGCATGCACGTTATCGAAGTCGCGCAGGCCGCCGTGGGCGACCGAACCGATGCCGCCGGAGCCGCCACCGAGAAAGCCGCCTACCGACGCTTTGGCCAGCGTGGATGGGTACATGCGCAGCTCCCAGCCACGTTTTCGCGCTTCGGTTTCGAGGACCGCGAGGCGGAGGCCGGGCTGGCATACGGCTACGCCTTCAGACGTGATCTCTTCGAGCTTGTCCATTCGAGAGAGATCGAGAACGATGCCACCTTCGAGCGGAACGCACTGCCCGTAATTGCCGGTACCTGCGCCGCGCACTGTGACGGGGATGGAGTGTTGAAGCGCGAAGCGGAGGACTGCAAGAATCTCATCGACGCCTATGGGCTGGACAACAACATCGGCGACCTTTGAGACGAGCTGCGGACGCAGAACCGGGGAGTACCAATAGAAGTCGTGAGAGAGCCGGTCCAGGACAGCGGGCGCGGTGAGGACGCGAGCGGGATCGGCTACCAGCTGAGACAGTTCTGCGGCGAGCGAGGAGAGCACTGAAGCGACCTCTCAGGAATCAATAAAGAGACAGCTACTTGCGCCTGCGGGTGGACCATAGGCGAAATGCCCGCAGCATGTTGGGATGGGTAAAGAGAGCATAACATTTGTCACGGAGAACGGGGCCGTCGATGATGCACTTCATATCACTGCGAGCGTTCACCTCTGTAGCAGGGATGTGGATCTGATTGCAGTGGCGATTTGCGTCTTCGATGGTGGCACCGTAAACCACTCGATCGAGACCGGCCCAGAGGGCGGCGCTCATGCACATGGGGCAAGGTTCGCAGGTGGTGTAGAGGGTGTATCCGGCAAGGGAAATGGATTTGAGGCGCTTGGCGGCTTTGCGGATGGCGCGCACTTCAGCGTGGGAGCTGGGATCAAACTCCTGCCTGACGGCGTTGAGGGCGCGCAGCAAAAGCTCGCCGGAATTGGTGCGAACGATGGAAGCGCCGAATGGGCGGGGGCTGGGAGTCTTGAGCGAGCGCGCGGTAAAGGCGGCAATGGCGGCCATGCGGGCGAGATCCGCAGAGGAAGGTGACGTGGAGTTCTGACCGGAAGGCCGGCCGGTGTGAGGCTTTCCCTTGCGGGTAGCGCGGTTTACAGGTGAGGAAGGAACTTCCATGCTTGAAATTAGCACGACGGGGTTGAAGAAACCATCAAGGAATCCTTAGACCAAGCAGCTCTGTTTCACCGCATACAATCGGACTATGAAGCGCGAGGCGAGAAGCATTCGCGGGCTGCGGCGGGCATTGGCTGAAGGGGCGGAGACGCCTTCGGCCTTGGCCGTGGAGGCACTGGCTCACAGCAATGGGAACGCGAGCCTCAACACATATCTGTGGGAGGATACGGAGTGGACTCTGCGCGACGCGGTTGGCGCGGAGGCGATGGCGCGAGGGAAGGATGGTCCATTTGGAGACGGTCGAAGTCCGCTGTGGGGACTGCCTATCTCAGTGAAGGACTGCTTCGACCTTGAGGGAGCGCCGACCAGTTGCGGGGTGGAGTTTTATCGGGAATTCCATGGGATTGCGGAGCGGGATTCGTGGCTGGCGGAGCGGCTGCGCTCAGCAGGCGCGGTGATCACGGGCAAGACCCATCTGCATCCACTGGCCTACGGGATTACGGGCGAGAACCGGGAGTTTGGCGATTGCGTGCAGCCTGATGATTCAACCGCACTGACAGGCGGGTCATCTTCGGGAGCGGCGGCGAGCGTGCAGGAAGGGTCGGCAGTGATTGGGATCGGAACGGATACGGGCGGATCGATCCGTGTGCCTGCGGCGCTGTGCGGATTGGTGGGGTACAGGGCAACGATTGGACGAGGCGACTGGCGGGGCGGGGCGCACCTGGCGCAGTCGTTTGACACGATGGGCTGCCTGTTCGGGGATCTCGCCGATGCACCGTTGATGGCGGGGCTGTTTGCGGATTCGCGTGAGACGAAGCCGAGGAAGTTTTCGCGATTTGCTGTTGTGACTGCGAGCCATCTGGAGGATTGCGAATCGGAGATCGAAGCAAGCCTGGAACACGCAATTCAGGCGCTCGAAGCGAAGGGGCTAACGAGGACGAAGATCAACTGCGATTGGTGGGCGGATTCCTTCTCGATATTTGCGCCGATTCAGGCTTGGGAGGCGGCGCGAATTCATGCGGGACATTTCGAGCAGTTCGATGCGGGTTTTCGCGAGCGGCTGGAGTGGGGCGCGCGAATTGGTGATGGCGAAATTGCTGCGCTGCGTTTGCGGCATGAGGAGTTCCGGGCGCGCGTGGATGCGCTGCTCGCCGAGCATGAGATACTGCTCCTCCCTGCGTCACCGGTGGCGAAGCTGCCGGCTGGGGCCGACCACAGCCAGACCCGTGCGCAGCTGCTCCGCTACACTACGCCGTTTAGCCTGGCAGGCGTGCCGGTGGTGACAGTTCCCTGCCCTGCGGGTGGAATGCAACTCGCGGCGGCTCGGGGGGCGGACGAAGGTCTGCTTGATTTCGCAGCGCAACTAGTACTTTGACCGTTTGATTCTGTGCCTCCCACCCTGGCGACAAAAACAAGAGCGTCGCGAGGGTGGGACACCCATCGTTGGAGCAACTTCAAGCGGTCAGGGACCTAGCGGGATTGGCCGCATTTGTTGCATGATAGGTTTCAAGCCAGGGAAGTAATGAGACTTTCGACGAGGTCAACGTTGAGATTGAAGAGACTTCTTTCCAAGACCGCAGTATTGCTGGCGATTTGCTCGATCTTCGCGGGCTGCAAGAGTCACGATACGGCGACGACGAACGGCCTGACGCCTGTGCGGCTGCAGCTCGACTGGTATCCGCAGCCGGAACACGGAGGCTTTTATACCGCGCAACTGCTGGGTTACTACAAGGCGGAGGGGCTGGATGTGACTCTGCTTCCACTGAGCCAGTATGAGAGCGCGGCGACGATGGTGACCTCAGGAAAAGCGGACATCGGGCTAGCCTCGAGCGATCAGGTTCTGGAGTGGAATGCGAACGGGCTGCCGGTGATGGCGATCTGCGCAACGATGCAGCACGATCCGCAGGCGATCATGGTGCACAAGGACTCGCCGATACACGACTTCAAGGATTTGGATGGACACACGATAGCGGCGCAGACCGGAGCCGTGTGGCTGAAGTTTGTGACGGCGAAATACAACCTGCACAACGTCCGGCAGATTCCATCGACGATGTCGATTGCGAGTTTTCTTTCCGATCAGGGATATGTGCAGCAGATCTTTGTGACCAATGAGCCGTTCTTTGCAAAGCAGGCTGGGGCGGAGGTTCGTACGCTGATGATCAGCGGTTCGGGTTACGATCCGTATCGCGTGAGCTTCACGACCAGGGAGTTTGCGGCTGCGCATCCTGACGTGGTGGCGAAGTTTGCGCGGGCAAGCATTCGCGGCTGGCTGGCTTATTTGCACGATCCTTCGGCGACGAACGAGTACCTGTTGAAGCTGAATCCGGCGCTGAACGCGCAGCAAGAGGCCTTCACGGCGCAGGCGTTGGGCGATGGAGGATTCATTACGGGCGGTGACGCCTCTGGCGCGCAGACCGGACACATGACGGCAGAGCGGTGGCAAGCCACCTACGATCAGCTTAAGTCGCTGGGAATCCTGAACGGATCCATTGATCCGACCACCGCCTATTCGTTGAAATTCGTACAATGATGAGTAGAACGAGTGAGGAACCATGACAGACCTCGAACGTATTCTGCCCCTGTGGCGCGAACTTGAATCCAATGGGTCGGACTACGTTCTGACGACGGTCGTCGGTGTAGAGGGTCCCAGCTATCGCAAGCCGGGCGCGCTCATGCTGATTACCGCGGACGGGCGCCGTGCCGGAACGGTGAGCGGTGGATGCCTGGAGGCGGAGGTGGCAAACCGAGCATGGTGGCTGACCAAGGACGGCCCCATATTGAAGCGCTACTCGACCGCTGCGGAAGATGGGGACAGGCCCTATGGATCAGGCTGCGGGGGCGCAGTGATTCTGCTGTTGGAACGGGGCACGACAGCGCGGGTGCTGCTGAGCGCCCAGGACAGTGCGTTCAGGTCACGGACGCCGATTGCAGTGGCGACCATAGTGGAAGGGCCACAGACGGGGATTCGCGCTGTGGCTGAAGCCGCGTCGGCCTCCGCCCAGGATGCGAGCCTGAAAGGACTGGCTGAGCTTGCTTTCAAGCGCGGAAAGTCGATGGAGAGCGCGTTGGAGGTGGATGGAACGCCGACCCGGGTGTGGTGTGACTTTCGCCCCGCAAGGACGGGATTGTGGGTGTTTGGCGCGGGAGACGATGCGCAGCCGATCGTGCGCCTGGCGAAGGAGCTGGGTTGGTTTGTTGCGCTGGCGGATGGCCGATCGCACCTGGCAACGCGGGAGCGATTCCCACTTGCGGATGAGATACGGGTTCTGAAGGTCACGGAACTTACGGGCCAGACGGCGCATCTGCTGGGTTCGATTCAACCCAAGGACGTCGTCGTCCTGGTGAGCCACAGCTTCGAGCAGGATTCCCGTGTGCTTGCGGCGCTGCTTGCGGGTGGAGTGACGGTGGGCTATCTGGGCGTGCTTGGACCGCAAAGCCGAACGCGAGAGCTGTTGGTAGAGGCGGCGTCGATTGCCGGCTTGGCGCAGGAGCGGATTCCCGAGCAGGTGGAAGAGTGGCTGGCTCACCTATACGCGCCGATGGGGCTGGACATGGGCGCGGAGGCACCGGAGACGATCGCGTTTTCGATCCTGGCAGAGATTCAGAAGGTGCTGGCTCGAGCAACTGCGCGGCCGTTGCGTGAGGTTCGCGCGGCACACGTCGCCAAGGAAGCCACCCCGACTGCTGCTTCAACTGTTTGACAAGAAGCGGCTTGCGCTACGGCGATTTTGCACTAGAATATGTACTCCGGTGGGCGCTGCCTCCTGTTTTTGGGGGCGCTTGGCGCTGCACGCAGGAAGCCTCCTCCGCTTCTCTGCGATCGGACGCTGGATACGGATGCTGCCGAGAAGCCGTTGGGAACGAAAGCTGGCTAGATTAAGGAGTCGATAGATGGGATCGGCTTTAGACGACGCCGCAAGCGCACTTCGCGAGCAACTGGCTCCGCTGACGCAGCACGCCGCTGCCGTGGAGGCAGACCGGTGTTTGTACTGCTTCGATGCGCCGTGCACTCACGCGTGCCCGACGCACATCGACATTCCACGATTCATCAAAAAGATAGCTTCGCAGAATCTGCGCGGCTCGGCAGAGACGATTTTTGCGTCGAACCTGCTGGGTGCGACCTGTGCGCGAGTTTGTCCGGTGCAGGAGTTGTGCGAGGGCGCGTGCGTACTGGGCTCCGACCACAAGCCGATTGCAATCGGGCGTCTACAGCGCTATGCGATGGACTACGCGCGCGAGCATGGGAGCTATCCCAAAGTGAAGGCTGCGCCGACTGGGAAGAAGATTGCCGTGATCGGCGCTGGACCTGCGGGGCTCTCTTGTGCCGGTGAGTTGGCGAAGCTGGGCCATGCGGTAACGATTTTTGAGAAGCGCGCGAAGCCGGGCGGACTGTCAACCTACGGGATTATTGCGCTGCGCGAGCCGGTGGAGATCGCTCTTGAAGAAGCGCGGATGATCGAAGGCATGGGCGTGAAGATCGAGGGCGGGGTCGAAATTGGCAAGGATCTTTCGCTGGCTGAGTTGCAGAAGGAATTCGACAGCATTGTGCTGAGCGTGGGACTGGGCCGGACGCCAGGGCTGGACATTGAAGACGAAGAAGCGATTGTCGACGGGCTGGAGTTTATTGAGGGGAGCAAGACGGACGCCGCGAGCCTGAAGGTGGGGCGCAACGTGATTGTGATTGGCGCGGGCAATACCGCTGTCGATTGCGCCACGATCGCAAAACGACTCGGAGCCGAACGAGTGACAATGGTCTATCGCCGTACCGATCGCGAGATGACCTGCTACGAGCACGAGTACGATTTTGCGCGGAAGGAAGGCATCGAGTTCCGATTCCTGTCGCAGCCTTCGCGCGTGGTGCTGGAAGGCGGAAGGCCGACTGGTCTCGAGTGCAGACGGGTGGAGCTTGGAGCGCCGGATGCTTCGGGCAGGCCGACACCGGTCGCGGTACAGGGCTCGGAATTTGTGTTGGCTGCGGATCAGATTGTGAAGGCGGTGGGGCAGGAGAAGCCGTCGCTTGCGATGCTGCTGGGACTTGAGACGACGAAGGGATTCATCGCCGTGGATGGGAGTTTCATGACCAGTGTTTCGGGCGTATACGCGATTGGGGACTGCATTCGCGCTAGGGGCGCGGCGTCGACGGTGATGGCTGTGCAGGACGGAAAGCTGGCGGCGGCGGCGATACACGCGCAACTGGTTCTGCAGGCGACAGAAAAGAGTTGAGGTAACCATGGCAGACCTTCGCATCAACTTTGCCGGTATTCAATCGCCGAACCCGTTCTGGCTGGCGTCTGCTCCGCCTACGAACTCCGGGGCGCAGATTCACAGAGCGTTTGAAGCGGGCTGGGGTGGCGCGGTGTGGAAGACGATTGGCGCGCCGGTACTGAATGTGTCAAATCGCTACGGCGCATGGCACTACGGCCGGCAGCGGATGCTGGCCATCAATAATGTGGAGCTGATAAGTGACCGGCCGCTGGAGGTGAACCTGCGCGAGATTGCGGAGGTGAAGCGGGCGTGGCCGGATCGCGCGGTGATTGTTTCAGCGATGGTGGAGTCGAAGCCCGAGACATGGCGCGAGATTGTGGAGCGGATTGAAGACACCGGGGCCGATGGAATTGAGCTGAACTACGGCTGCCCACATGGGATGAGCGAGCGCGGCATGGGCGCGGCGGTGGGCCAGGTGCCTGAGTATTGCGAGCGAATCTCCCGCTGGGTGATGGAGGCGGCAACGATTCCGGTGATCATGAAGCTGACACCAAACATTACCAACATTGTGCTACCTGCGCGCGCCGGCGTGGCCGCGGGCGTGAATGCGCTGTCGCTCATCAATACGATCAACTCGATCGTCGGCGTGGACCTGGATACGCTGGAACTGACGCCGAGCATCGGCGGCAAAGGCGGCCATGGCGGGTATGCGGGACCGGCTGTGAAACCGATTGCGTTGAATATGCTGGCGGCGCTGGGGACGGACGAGATCGTTTCGAAGTCAGGCTTGCCCATCAGCGGTATGGGGGGCATCGCCACCTGGCAGGATGCGGCGCAGTTCCTGCTGCTGGGCGCGAGCAGCCTGCAGGTGTGTACGGCGGCGATGCACTATGGCTATCGGATAATTGAAGACCTGTGCGACGGGCTTTCGAACTGGATGGACGAAAAGGGATTCAAGACAATCGCCGAAGTGAGCGGGCACAGCCTGCATCGTGTTTCGGATTTCAAGGACTTCGATCTGTCGTTTCGCGCGGTGGCGCGGATCGATGAAAGCAAGTGCATCAAGTGCGACCTGTGCTACGTGGCCTGCAACGACACAGCACACCAGTGCATTGACCTGGTTGGGCGAGATGGGAAGCTTGTGGCACCGCGCTCTTACGATGTGCGGTCGAACGGAAAGCTTGAGGCGACGGAGATGCGTCCGCAGCCGGTTGTGCGCGAGGAGGATTGCGTGGGTTGCCGGCTTTGCTACAACATTTGTCCGGTGGACGACTGCATCCGCATGGTGGAATTGCCATCGGGCAGGAGTGCAGTGACGTGGAGCCAGTTGTCAGAGCAGCAGGGTAAGGTGACCGAGGACTGGGAAACGATGAAGGAGTATCGCAAACAGGTGGGAATCGAGATTCACTAAGGAGTGCTGCGCAGCGGCAAGCGCAGGGGAGAACGGAAATGGGATTGCTCATCAAGGGCGGAGAGATTGTTACGGCGGATGCTCGGTTTCACGGCGACATCTGGATTGAAAGCGAGACCATCAGTGCGATGGGGCACGACTTGCCAGCACCAGCGGGAGCAGAGGTAATTGATGCGACGGGCAAGCTTGTATTTCCCGGCTTTATCGATCCGCATGTGCATATCCATTTGCCGTTCATGGCGACGTTTGCAAAGGACACGCACGCAACGGCGAGTAAGGCAGCGTTGATCGGGGGGACGACGACCTTCATCGAGATGTGCTGCCCATCGCGCGAAGAGGATGCGCTGGAAGGCTACAACACATGGAAGCAAAAGGCCGCAGGAAACAGCGCGTGCGATTACGCATTCCATATGGCGGTGACGCGTTGGGATGAGAAGACCGAGGCTCAACTGCGGCAGATTGTTGCCGACGGAACGACGTCGTTCAAGATTTTCCTGGCCTACAAGAACTTCTTCGGCGTTACCGACGAGGAGATGTTCAACACGCTGAAGCTGGGCGCTGAGTTGGGCGTGATCACGACGGCGCATTGCGAGAACGCGGAACTTGTAGGCCAGTTGCAGCAACTCTTTCTGGCGCAAGGGAAGACGGGACCGGAGTGGCATGAGCCGAGCAGGCCGGAGGCGGTTGAAGCAGAGGGAACAGCGCGTTTTGCTACCTTCCTTGAGCAGACTGGCGCCGCGGGATATGTGGTGCATCTGTCGTGCGCGCCTGCGTTGCGGGCTGCGGTGGAGGCGAAGTTGCGCGGCGTGAAGCTGCATGTCGAGTCGGTGCTGCCACATTTCCTGCTGGACAAGACGTATGCCGAGCGAGCGGGAGTGGAAGGAATGAAGCATGTGATGTCGCCGCCACTACGCGACAAGCGCAATCTGGCAGTGCTGTGGAGCGCGCTGGAGGCGGGCCTGATCGATACTGTGGGGACGGACCATTGCCCGTTCGATGTGGACCAGAAGCTGCTGGGGGCGAAGGCGTTCACGCAGATTCCGAATGGTATCCCTGGGATTGAGGACCGTGTAAACCTGATGTACACGTACGGGGTGAATCGTGGATCGCTCGATCTGCATCGCTTTGTGGATGCGCTGAGCACGCAGGCGGCGAAGCTGTTTGGGCTTTTTCCGCGCAAGGGAACGATCGCCGTCGGATCGGACGCGGACATTGTGGTTTACGACACGGCTTATCGCGGAACGATCTCCGCGACGACGCAGCACACCAACAACGACTACAACGGGTTTGAAGGATTTGCGATTGAGGGACGGCCTTCGGTGGTGACGGTGCGCGGAAAGGTACAGGTGCGGGATGGCACGTTTGTTGGCGAAGCGGGGCGGGGAAAGATGCTGCGGCGGGCGACATCCCGTGAGGTGAGCCATGCCGGTTGATGCGAGGGGAGCGATCGGACTGCTTAAGGAGTTGCGCACGCTGACGGCCGATGAGCATGGAGCGCAGAGGCTGGCGTGGAGCCCAACTTGGCTCAAGGCGCGGGAGTGGTTCCTGGGCAAGCTAAGGGAACTTCCGGTGGAGCATCATTACGACGCTGCAGGAAATAGCTGGACGACGCTGAAGGGAGAATCGGAGAAGGCGTTGATTCTTGGGAGTCACCTGGATTCGGTTCCGAATGGCGGATGGCTCGACGGTGCGCTGGGCGTGATGGGCGCCTACGCTGTGCTGTGCAGGATTTCGGAGGAGTTTGGCGGACAGCCGCCGGTGACGGTGCGGCTGGTGGACTGGGCCGACGAGGAGGGTGCGCGGTTTGGACGGAGCCTGTTTGGATCGTCGGCATTCGCGGGGACGCACACGATTGACCAGGATCGCGGAAGGACGGATGCGGGCGGCAAACGGCTGGAAGATGCGTTGGCCGAGTGCGGGGTTCGCGTAGACGCGATCGGCAAAGCCGGCGTTGAGCGGAAGAATGCGGCAGCGTATCTGGAGCTGCACATCGAGCAGGGGCCGGTGCTGGAAAAGCTTGGATTTCCGCTGGGAGCGGTGCTTGGGACGAAGGGTGTTGAGCGGCACGCGATTACGTTTCATGGGCAGGAGGCGCACTCCGGGTCGACGCCGATGAATGCGCGGAGAGACGCGCTGGCGGCAGCGGCAAAGCTGGCGCTGGAGATTCGTCCGATTGCAATGAAGCATGCGGACGCGGTGTGCACCATGGGCAGCGTGAAGACCTTTCCCGGAATTGTGACGGCGGTGGTGGGCAGATGCGAAGCGACGCTCGATCAGCGCGACCTGGATGCAGAAGTGTTGGCCAGCATGTATCGCGAGGCACAGGAAATGAGCGAGGTCTTTGCCAAAGAGGAAGGCTGCACCGTGGAGTGGTCGCGCATCTGGAACATTGCGCCGGAGCCGTTCCATTCGGAGCTGATTGCGCTGTGCGAAGCGGCGATCGAAGAGACTGCGGGCAAATCGCATCGGCTGCCTTCGGGGCCGCTGCACGACGCGGCGGAAGTTTCGCGGGCTGGAATTCCAACGGTGATGATGTTTGTGCAATCGCTGAAAGGGATCAGCCACAACAAGATTGAAGACACCAAGGAAGAGCACCTGGAGCTGGCTATTACCGCGTTTGACAGGCTGGCTGCGAAAACGATGGACTGGATTCGTTCGAAGTGAAGCGGCGTGGCTGGCTGCGGGCCAGGGAGAATGAGTTGAGATTGGAGATGCGATGAGCGCTGCAGAGACAATGGCCGTTACGACGGTGCATAACTGGATCGGCGGGAAGCAGGAAGCGTCAACTTCAGGGCGACATGGGATTGTGAACAATCCCGCGACTGGCGAGATGATTGCCGAGGTAGGGTTTGCCGGCGCGGCGGATGTGGATGGTGCGGTGGCCGCGGCGAAGGCTGCGCAGCACGAATGGCGGTCAGTGCCACTGTCAGGGCGGGCCGAAGTGCTGTTCAAGCTGCGCGAACTGATTGTGCAGAATCGCGCCCGAATTGCTGAGGCACTGACGCGCGAGAATGGCAAGACAACGGCGGACGCGCTGGGCGAAGTGGCGCGCGGCCTGGAGAACGTGGAGTTCGCGTGCGGGATTCCGAACCTGCTGAAGGGCGGATACACCGAGCAGGCGAGCCGCGGCGTTGATGTGTATCAGATTCGGCAGCCGCTTGGAGTGGTGGCAGGGATTACGCCGTTCAACTTTCCGGCGATGGTGCCGCTTTGGATGCTGTCGAATGCGATTGCGTGCGGGAATGCGTTTGTGCTGAAGCCTTCAGAGAAGGTCCCATCGGCGAGCATGTTGATTGCGGAACTGGCGCAGCAGGCGGGCGTGCCGGACGGCGTGCTGAATATTGTGAACGGGGACAAGGTTGCCGTCGATCGGTTGCTCGAGCATCCTGACGTGAAGGCGATCAGCTTTGTGGGATCGACGCCGGTGGCGAAGGCGATTTACGAGGCGGGGACAAAGAACGGGAAGCGAGTGCAGGCGCTGGGCGGCGCGAAGAATCACATGCTGGTGTTGCCGGATGCGGATATCGCGATGGCGGCCGATGCGGCTGTTTCAGCGGCGTAT
>Ga0302156_10003700_pt1 | contig 11586 bp, 13 predicted proteins | sample I_Bog_N3_2_FD_193503 | JGI IMG/M metagenome (GOLD analysis project Ga0302156, IMG submission 193503) | Peat permafrost microbial communities from Stordalen Mire near Abisko, Sweden - I_Bog_N3_2 | ecosystem: Environmental > Terrestrial > Soil > Wetlands > Peat | place: Sweden: Abisko, Stordalen... | reverse complement strand
CGGAACCGATCGAACCGCTGGCTGAGACGGTCGTCGCCATCAGGGCGGCGAAGCCTGCCGTTGAGGAAGAAGCATCGCAAGAGTCCGGCGACCGCTGGATGGTTCTGGGGTTGGCCGCGCTTTTCGTGATCTTCGGGATCTTCCTCACCGTGGTGGTGATGATCCCCGAATGACGCCTGATAGTTCCGGGAATGTGCGCTAACGCGCGCTGACGGTGAGCGCCACGAGTTCGGCGGCGGGCAGGCCGCTGACGGCAAAACCCATTTGACGGTTGAACTGCAAGGCGGCGGTCTGGGCGTTGAGCGCCGCATAACGTTCCGCCGCTCCGCGTGGGCACTGGAAGGTCAGGTTTCTTCCGCGCTTCGCATGGAACCAGGCCTCCAGGCGATGCTCGATCTGCGCGCTTTCAGCTCCGCTGGCGAAAATATCGGTGATGACTGTTTCATGCGCAGCGGGCGCCACGCCGACGCAGAATCGCCATTCCTGGGCGCGCGCCGGGAGGGTGGCCAGGACGAGGAGCAGGGCGGGCGCGCTGAGGAAAGACACGGCAGGTTTCACGGGCACGCGGGACTCATCGGTCGAGGGATGCCGCGAGCTTCGATCAGCGCGGTAAACAAACCGCTAAGCCCTCGCCAGCAGGAGTTCCTGAGGCGCGTCAGTCGGCGGCGTTGTCGTCGGCCAGTCGCACGATAATGTCGACGCCGACCACTTTCTTGCCCTTGGGCGGCTGGAAGATCAGCTGATGGGTCAGATCGACCGGCATGTCGTAAAGCGCGGCGACGTCTTCGTCGAAATAATGGCAATGGGAGCCGGTCTTGGTGTCGTACCAGACCTTGGCGCCGTAAAGCGCGATTTCCCGCACCAGACCGGCCGCAACGAATTGATGGAGCGTATTATAGACGGTGGCGCGCGACAGGGGCATGCGCAGCGCCTTGGCTTCGGTGAAAAGCTGGTCCACCGTCACATGGCGGTCGCCGGCGACGAACAACAGGCTGGCGAGGCTGACTCTCTGGCGGGTCGGACGAAGATCGACCGAGCGCAATTTGTCACGCACCAACCGGGCGAGGGCGCCATTTTTCCAGTCATATGTCGGCTTTGCGACAACCCGAACGGGGGCCGCATCGTTTCGATCTTCCTGCGCCGTCGCCATTTCCTTGCTCATCCTTCAATTCTAGACGCGATTTGCCTTGTTTGAAAGGCTCTAAACTGCGATTTCGCGCCCTTTTACGGCGTCCTTCCGATGCTCACGCAAACTTGGCGCCACGACTGAAGGAGGCCTGCGGCAATTGTTGCGCTTGACGTATGCAGGGGAGGCGACACATAACGATCATCATGGCCAAGGGGAGCCCCGGCAGGGGGCTGAGAGGCTGGCGGCGCCAAAAGCGGCGGCCCGGCGACCCTCAGGCGACGCGGACGATTTTTCGTCGCGCCGCCGCACCTGATCCAGTTCGGACTGGCGGAGGGATGGCGCGTAACGAGGTTTAGACCTCGCTCCCGCCCGCGTTTCCGTCCGTCCTTATCCTGCGCCAAAAAGGGCGGAAGAGGGCGATATGCGTATCAGGGTGATCGGCGCCGGCGCGGCGGGCTTGACCGCGGCTTTCGAACTCGTCCGGCAGGCGCGCGTAACAGGACGCGACCTCGCGCTCGAAATTATCGAAAAACATGACGCTCCCGGCCTTGGCTGCTCCTTTTACGCCGGCGGCATGATTGCGCCCTGGTGCGAGGCGGAATCGACCGAGCCGATCGTCGCCCGCCTCGGGGCCGAAGCCCTGGCTTTCTGGACGGATATGGTTCCTGTCGCGGAGCGGCGCGGCAGTCTGGTTGTGGCGCAAAAACGCGACCGCGGCGAATTGATCCAATTTTCCAAACGCACCAGTCATTTCGCCGCCCTCGACAACGCCAGCCTCGCCGCGCTCGAACCGGACCTCGGGGAAAATTTCGACACGGCGCTTTATTTCGAGGAAGAAGCGCATCTCGCGCCGCGCGTCGCGATGACGGAATTGGCCCGCCTGCTTGCGGCCGAGCCCAAGGTCGCCTTCCATTACGGTGTCGACGCCGCGACCCTGCCCGAGAATTGCGACTGGACCCTCGACTGCCGAGGTTTTGGCGCAAAACGCGAACTTTCCGGGCTGCGCGGGGTCAAGGGCGAGATGATGATTCTACGCTCAAGCGACGTGAAGTTGACGCGGCCGGTGCGCATGCTGCACCCGCGCCATCCGGTTTATGTTGTGCCGCGTCCCGACGGAACCTTTATGGTCGGCGCCACCATGATCGAGAATGAGGAGCGGGCGCGAGTGACGGCGCAATCCGTTGTCGAACTTGTCAATTCGGCTTTCGCTATCCATCCGGCCTTCGCCGAGGCGGAAGTGGTCGAGACCGGCTCCGACGTGCGCCCGAGTTTTTGCGACAATCTCCCGCGCATCATTGTCGAAGGGCGGCGCCTTTATCTGAACGGCCTTTACCGGCATGGTTTCCTGCTGTCGCCGGCTCTTGCCAGTCGCGCCGCGCATGTCGTGCTGGACGGCGCGTTTTTTCCCGAGGTGATGGATGAAGATCGTGGTCAACGGCGAAATTTTCGAAGCGCAGTCGTCTGATCTCGACGCCCTGCTCGCCGAACTTGATTATGAGCCCGCGCTGGTCGCCACTGCGGTGAATGAAAATTTCGTGCGCGGAAAAGAGCGCGCGAAGACGCCGCTCCGCGAAGGCGACCGGGTTGAAATCCTCACGCCCAGGCAGGGAGGCTGACAGATGGACGATTTTTCGGCGAAAAACGACCTGCTGCATTTCTACGGTGTCGCGGTGACCTCGCGCCTGCTGGTCGGCACGGCGCAATATCCTTCACCCGCGATTCTGGCGGCGGCTTTGCGCGCGTCTCACGCGGAAATCGTGACGGTGTCGCTGCGGCGCGAGGCCGGGGGCGGGCGGGCCGGCGAGAGCTTTTGGGAGCTGATCCGCTCGCTCGGCCTGCGTGTTCTGCCCAACACCGCCGGCTGCCGCACGGTCAAGGAGGCGGTCGCCACCGCGCAAATGGCGCGCGAGCTTTTTGGCACGCCCTGGATCAAGCTCGAGGTGATCGGCGAGGAAGATTTGCTCGCTCCCGACGTGTTCGGCCTCGTCGAGGCGGCGCGCATTCTCTGCGACGACGGTTTTCAGGTTTTCCCTTACACGACCGAGGATCTGGTGGTGGCGGAAAAGCTGCTCGACGCCGGCTGCAAGGTGCTGATGCCCTGGGGCGCGCCAATCGGCTCGGGCAGGGGGCTGAACAATCTTTTCGGGCTGCGCGCGATGCGGGCGCATTTCCCCGATATTCCGCTGGTGATCGACGCCGGACTGGGCGCCCCGTCGCAGGCGGCTCAGGCTCTTGAACTCGGCTACGACGCGGTGCTGCTCAATACCGCCATCGCGCGGGCCGGCGATCCTGTCGCCATGGCGCGCGCCTTCGCTGCGGCTTGCGACGCGGGACGCACCGCCTTTCGCGCCCTGCCCATGGAGCCTCGCGACATGGCCGAGCCCTCGACGCCGGTGCTCGGCAAGGCTTTTACGTGAACGTCAGATTGGCTCCATGAAACTCGACCCGTTTTACCTTATTGTTGATCACGTCGATTGGCTGCGCCGCCTGCTGCCCTGCGGCGTCAAACTCGTGCAGTTGCGCATCAAAGATGCGTCGGAGGCCGTGATTTCCGCCCAGATTCACGAGGCGAAAAAGCTCTGCGGCAACTTTGGCGCGCAGCTGATCGTCAATGATTACTGGCGGATTGCACTGGACCAGGGCTGCGACTTCATCCATCTCGGTCAGGAAGACCTTGTGGGCGCCGACCTCGCCGCGATCCGTCGGGCAGGGATGCGCCTGGGGATATCCACCCATGACGAAGAGGAATTGGCGACGGCTCTGGCTGCAATACCGGATTACATCGCGCTCGGCCCGGTTTTCCCCACCCTGTTGAAGAAAATGCCCTGGGCGCCGCAGGGACTGGAAAAACTCCGGGTCTGGCGGCAAAAAATCGGCGACCTGCCGCTGGTCGCCATCGGCGGCCTCACGCCGGCCCGCGCAATGGAGTGCCTGCGAGTAGGCGCCGACAGTGCGGCGGTGGTGACCGACGTTACGCTCAACGCCGATCCCGAGGAGCGTACGCGGGAGTGGCTCGAATTTACGCGGGGTTTTGCCGGAAACGCCTAAAGCGTCAAGGCCACGCGCAATCCATCACGGAACCCAGGGGCTCATCCGCCGCATGGTGTCATCTTTCAGCACCCGGTGGTGATAGACGGCTGCGAGAATATGGGCCACCGCCAGACCAATCAGGGCATAAGCGGCAAATTGGTGAAACTCGGTCAGCGGACCGAAAATTTCCTTCGACTTTTCGAAGGGCGAGGCGATCTGGAGAAAGCCGAAGTCCAGGCCGCGTCCACGAAACAGCAATGTTGGAATACCTATGAGCGGCACGAGGATCATCAGCACATAGAGAGCCGCGTGCGCGACCTTGGCGGTTATGCGCACGAAGGGCCCGACTGCTTCCGAAAATTCGGGGATCGGATGGATGCGCCTCCAGGATAGCCGAAAGATGGAAAGGAGGAGCACGGCCAAGCCGATCAAGGAGTGGGTATTGATGACTGCTCCCTTCCAGGACTCGGGGAAGAGGTCGACCGTAAGTCCCAAAGCGAAGGCCAGGACAATCAGGACTGCGATCGACCAATGAAACAGGATGGCGACTGTTCCGTATCGCTCCGATGCTGCCATGACAAAACTCCCGTTAGGTTATCGAACAGGTAAGCGGCGTTGGCGCCCGTGGTCATTGATCGGCGTCAATGGATCCCCTGGCATTTGAGTCTGATCAAGATCCAAGAGTCTTCCGCCGTCGGTTGAGTGCTGGCGCGAAAAAATGCTATCGCTTCGGGTTCAGGAACAATTTGTGGCGCTAAACCATGACCGATTCACGTTACCCGGAACTTGTCGCGCATTGCGCGCAATCGCTTCGCAACGCCAAAGTCTTCTCGAAACCCTATCCCCATTTGGCCTTCGAAAAATTCTGGCCCGAGGATTTTTATCGCGAATTGCTCGCCAAGCGGCCCGAACTCGATAATTACGTCCAGCTGAACCGGGAAAACACCCGCCGGCAATTCACTTTGTTCGACGGCTCCTGCGACGCGGGCGACGACGAGCGCCGGGCCCTGTGGAAGCTGGTTTCCGACGTTCTTGCCTCGCCGGAAATCGAGGCGGCCTTGCGCGAAGTGCTCGACGAGGGATTTCGCATCAGGGCCAAGGGCAGCCATGAGGAATGGCCGGTCAAGATGTATCCGCGCCCTGTCGTTTATACCGACTTCGATGGCTACGCGATCAAACCGCATCCCGATACGCGGCGTAAAGTCTTGACCATGCTGGTTTATATGCCGGAGGACGACAGCCAGATCGATCTCGGCACGACGCTCTACAAAATCCTACGGTCTGGTCGAGGAAAAGACCGTGCCTTTCCTGCCCAATTCCGGCTTGGCCTTCGTGGTGATCCATCCGCGCTACAATTTGCTCAGGACGAGCTGGCATGGACGCGGCCCGATTCAGACAGCGCCGGAAAAGCCACGCTTCTCGCTGCTCAACACCTATTACGCCAAGCCGGTCACCGAAGCCGTTTATTGATTCCGCCATCGCTTGAGCTAGTGTCGGCGGCTCAAACATTTTTCAACCAAGCGGGTTCGCAAAACCATGCCCCACAGGGCCGAGAGACACCGCGTCTGGGTCGTGCTGCTCATCGGCCTTGCGCTGTTTGGATCGCTGCCGCTGGCGATTGAATTGAACGATCTTCTGCCCGGCTGGAGTTTTGTCTCCGACGATGCGCGGAATGTCATTTTCTTCCTGACGATCGCCTTTGTGCTCGGCATCGTCAGCGAGACCGGGCCGTTCCGCGTCGGACGCGCCGAGGCTTTCGAGGGCGGCCTGTCCTTCGGCCTTTACATGTTGGTGGGGCTGTTGGTGATTTACGCGAGAGGCTGGTGGTTCGGGCTTTGGACCTTGCTGCCGCCCTTGCTGTTTTTCCTGTCGCAAATCTCGGCTTTTCAACTGGGCCGCTGGATTGGGCGCACACCCCGTCGGAAAATACCCAATCCCGTCGAAGGGCGTTGAATGCGGCGCCGCAACAAGCCATATACTCGGCCATGACACAGGTTTCCGCGAGTGATATCGGCAAGGCGCGTCCGGAAGGGCGGATGATGTCGATGCAAATCGGCGGCATGACTTGCGCCTCCTGCGTCCGCCATGTCGAAAAGGCCCTGAATGGCGCTCCGGGCGTTGTCGATGCGCGCGTAAACCTCGCCAGCGAGCGGGCTGACCTCACGCTCGCGCCGGAAGCCGATCTCGCCGATCTGGCGGCGCGGGTCCGGTCAGAAGGTTTTGTCCCGCGCCTCGCTCAATTCGAACTCGGCGTCGGCGGCATGACCTGCGCTTCCTGTGTCGCCCATGTCGAAAAGGCGCTCAAATCCGTTCCCGGCGTGTTGGCCGCGACGGTCAATCTCGCCACCGAGCGGGCTTTCGTTGAAGCTTTGGCCGGCGCTGTCGATTATCCGGCGCTCGCCGAAGCGGTGCGGCGCGCTGGTTATGAGCCACGCCCGCTCGGCCCTCAGGGGCCGGACCCTCTCGCCACGCGGACGGCTGAAACGGCGGCTTTGCGGCAAAGATTTCTCGTCGCCGCCGCGCTGGCGCTGCCGGTGGTGGTTTTGGAGATGGGCGGCCATATGTCGCCGTCCTTCGCCGCGCTGCTGCATCGGATATTCGGCCATCAGGCGCTGATGATCGTGACCGCGGCTCTCACCACGGCAGTGCTGTTCGGCCCGGGCAGGCGTTTTTTCACGCTGGGCTTCGCCTCCCTCAAGCGCGGCGCGCCTGACATGAACGCCCTGGTGGCGCTCGGCGCGGGCGCGGCCTACGCCTATTCGCTGCTGGCGACTTTCGCGCCCGACATCCTGCCGGAAGGGACGCGCCATTCCTATTTCGAATCTGCCGCGATCATCGTCACTTTCATCCTGCTCGGGCGCTGGCTGGAAGCCCGCGCGCGCGGTCGGGCGGCCGACGCCATAGGGCGGCTGGCGCGACTGCAACCGAAAATCGCTCATGTCCGCCGGGACGGAAAAATCGTCGACCTGCCGGTCGAGGAAGTGCGCGCCGGCGACCTGCTCGACGTGCGTCCCGGCGAGGCGGTTCCGGTCGATGGGGTGGTGGTCGAGGGCGCGAGCCATGTCGATGAAAGTCTGATGACGGGCGAATCCATTCCCGTGCCGAAACAGCCGGGGGCGGCGGCCATCGGCGGCAGCCTCAATCTGTCCGGCGCCTTCGTTTTCCAGGCGACCAAGGTGGGCGGCGACACCGTGCTGGCCGGCATCGTCCGCATGGTCGAATCGGCGCAGGGCGCGCGTCTGCCGATCCAGGCTTTGGCCGACCGGGTGACGGCGGTTTTTGTGCCTGTGGTGCTGGCGCTGGCGCTGGCGACCTTTGGACTCTGGCTGTGGCTGGGGCCACAACCGGCCCTCGCTCTGGCTTTGGTCAGCGCCGTCAATGTGTTGATCATCGCCTGTCCTTGCGCCATGGGCCTCGCCACGCCCGCCGCTCTGATGACCGGAACCGGCCGCGCGGCGGAGTTGGGCGTGATTTTCAGGCAGGGGGACGCCTTGCAGACCCTGTGCGGCGTCAAGACGGTGGCCTTCGACAAGACCGGGACGCTGACCCTCGGCAAGCCGGTGCTGACCCAAATGCGCGCGGCGGAGAATTTCGACGAGGCGCGATTGCTGGCGCTGGCGGCGGCGGTCGAGGCGAAATCCGAGCATCCGTTGGGCCGGGCGCTGGCGGAAGCGGCGCGGGCGCGCGGGCTTGCCGTGGCGGACGAGGTGAAGAATTTCGCCTACCGTCCCGGTCTTGGCGTCACTGGCGAGGTCGGCGGCCAGACCATCGGCGTGGGCTCCGCCGATCTGCTGGCGGCGCTCGGCGCCAATGCGCAAATGTTCGAGGCGCAGGCGGAGTCTTGGGCCGGGCAGGGCGCCTCATGCTTTTTCGTCTGCGTGGATGGACGGGCCGCCGGTCTTTTTGCGGTGGCGGACCCGGTGCGGCCGGAAGCGGCGGCGGCGATCGCCGCCCTGCATGCGCTCGGCCTGCGCACGGCGCTGATTACCGGCGACCGCTTAGCTACGGCCGATGCCGTGGCGGCGCAGATCAAGGTGGATCAGGTTTTCGCCGGCATGAAGCCCGAGGGCAAGGTCGCGGTTTTGCGGGAATTGCGATTGGGCGGTCCGGTGGCTTTTGTTGGCGACGGCGTCAATGACGCGCCAGCCTTGGCCGCCGCCGACGTCGGCGTCGCCATGGGGGCGGGGACCGACATCGCGCTGGACAGCGCGCAGGTGGTGCTGATGTCGTCGGACCTCGGCAAAGTCGCCCAGGCCTTCGCCCTGTCGCGCGCCACATTGCGTAATATCAAGCAGAACCTGTGCTGGGCCTTCGGTTATAATATCGTGCTGGTTCCGGTCGCCATGGGCGCGCTCTATCCCTTGGACGGCACGCTGCTCAATCCGAGCCTCGGCGCAGCTGCCATGGCTCTTTCCAGCCTGTTCGTCCTCGCAAATGCGCTCAGGCTGCGGCGCTTCGCCTCAAGCAAAACGGAGCGGAGCTGAGCCTGGATTTTGGGCCGGAAATGCAGCGCTTGCAGCATGTGCGCTGCAATAGACCGGGTTGGAGATGTTTCTTAAACGTTCACATTAACTGTGATTAAAATAACACACACAATCTTGTGACGTGACTTTTCCACAGTTATCCACAGGTTCGTGTTAACGGTCTGTTCTAAGACGATTTTGTGCGGTGCGGTTGATAAAAGGCAAAATAAGCCAAAAAAGGAGACTAAAATGACGACGGAAAAAGTCACCGGGGAAGCAACAGTTTTCGCAGTCGAAGACATGAGTTGCGATCATTGCGCCGCCCGCGTGAAAAAGGCCATCCTGGCCTTGCGAGCCGAATCGGAGGTCCATGTCGATCTTGCCACGGGACTTGTTCACGTGCGCCCGGTCGTCGGCGACCCGGAAGCCATGGCGGAAGCCATCGCCGAAGCCGGCTATCCGGCGCGTCTGGCCGATAGCACGTTGTAATATTCGAATATAAGATGTGCTGGATCAATGCGGTGAGTCCGGTTCCACCCGATAGTTGCGGCGACCTTGCCATTCGCTCGGCAAGAGCCAGGATGCTCCGATGCCAGACGACACCATCATCACCGGCCCGCTCTACGTCTCGCGCAAAAAAGTCTATCCGCAGGCGACGCATGGAACGTTTCGCAACATCAAATGGGCGCTGCTGGTTTTTACGCTCGGCGTCTATTACCTGCTGCCTTTCGTGCGCTGGGATCGCGGCCCCAACTTGCCCAATCAGGCGGTGCTGGTCGATCTGCCGCATCGTCGCTTCTATTTCTTCTTCATCGAGCTCTGGCCGCAGGAAGTCTATTATTTCACGGGCCTGCTGATCCTCGCCGCCATGACCCTGTTCCTGATGAACGCGGTGGCCGGGCGCATCTGGTGCGGCTATCTGTGCTGGCAGACGGTATGGACCGATCTCTTCTATGCGGTCGAGCGCTGGGTCGAGGGCGATCGCCGCGACCGCATGACCAAGGACAAGAAGGGTTGGACGCTCCAGCACATACGTGAGGTCGCGACCAAGAATTTCCTTTGGCTGATGATCGCCTGGTGGACCGGCGGCGCCTGGGTGCTCTATTTCGCCGATGCGCCGACGCTGGTCGTCAAATTGCTGACCTTCCAGGCCCCGGGCGTCGCCTATCTGTGGATCGGCATTTTCACCTTCACCACCTTCATTTTCGCGGGCTATCTACGTGAGCAGACCTGCATTTTCATTTGTCCCTGGCCGCGCATCCAGGCTGCGATGACCGATGAATGGGCGCTCAACGTGTCCTATGAGCGCGACCGCGGCGAGCCGCGCATGTCGGTGAAGAAGGCGCAGCATGCGCGCGACAAAGGCGAAAAGGTCGGCGATTGCATCGACTGCCAGCAATGTATCGCGGTCTGCCCGACCGGCGTCGACATTCGCACAGGCGCGCAGCTTGGCTGCATTCAGTGCGGGTTGTGCATCGACGCCTGCGACATTGTCATGAAGGAATTCGGCCGTGAGCCGCATCTGATCTATTATGACACCGACATCAACATGGAGCGCCGCAAAAAAGGCCTGCCGCCGATCTTCCGCCCAATCCGGCCGCGCACTTTGATCTACCCGCTGATGATGGCGGTGGTCGCCTCGCTCATGATTGGTCGGCTGGCCACGCGCTCCGATCTCGGCGTCAATGTCCTGCACGACCGCAATCCGCTCGCGGTGACCCAATCGGACGGCGCCGTGCGCAACGGCTATACCGTGCGGTTGCTCAACAAGCAGGCCAATGACCGCAAGGTTGGGCTTTCAGTTATGGGCGCGCCGGGACTGAAGCTCGAAATCGTCAATGAAGCCAACCCGCAATCGGTGACGGTCGGCCCCGACCAGACACTGGAATTGCGCGTGCTGGTCATCGCTCCGCCGGGCGGCGTTCCTGCGCAGGCCATTCCGGTCACGTTTTCCGCGCAGGGCGAAGACGGCAAGACGACGGCGACCGCCGCCGATCACTTCTTCCCGCAATGAGCGTGGAGATTTTTTGCGGCGAATCCCGAGCAAAAATCGCCTTGCGCGGGGCCGAATTGAAAAGCTGGGCCGTCGCGGGTCAGGAGTTGATCTGGCCGGGCGACGAAAAATTCTGGGCAGACTCGGCCCCGATCCTGTTTCCCGTCGTTGGCTGGACCCGCAACGGCATTCTCGTCGAGGGCCGACGCAGACCGCTTGGCCTGCATGGCTTTGCGCGCGAGCAGGTTTTTGAGGTGACGGAGCAGGCGGAGAACCGGGCCGTCCTGCGGCTCGCCGCCAATGCGGCGACGCGCGGGCTTTATCCGTTCGAGTTTTCACTTTATGTTGAATATTCAATTCACAACAATAGCTTGAGCATATCTCTTTATGTTTTCAATGAGGATGTGAAAATCCTGCCTTTCGCCTGGGGCCTGCATCCCGGCTTTGTCTGGCCCTTGCCGGGGGCCAAGGGCGCACATGTCATTTGTTTCGATGGACAGGAACGCGCGGAAGTCCCGGTCATCGCGCCGGGCGGGTTGTTTTCGGACAAAACCCGCTCCATCCCGCTGCAGGGACGCCAACTCGTCCTGACGCCGGACTTGTTCGAGGAAGCCGTGTGCCTGCTCGACGCCCAAAGCGCCGGTCTCGATTTTTTCGCCCGCGACGAGACGGGTGGGATAAAACCCTGCTTGCGGATGGAACTGGATAATTTTCCGCATATCGCCCTGTGGTCGCGGCCCGGCGCGCCCTTCCTGTGTCTGGAAGCCTGGACCGGCCACGGCGACCCTGAATACTTTGACGGCGACATTTTCGCCAAGCCGTCGATGAGATTGCTAAATCCCTTTGAATCAGCACGCAGCGGCGCGCGTTTTTTTTGGCGCGCCTGAACATCGGCTGTTAAAGAGCCCCTCATGATCCAAACCATCGCCACCGACTCATCCCGACGCAATCTCGTTCTGTTCCTGACCATG
>Ga0302156_10003694_pt1 | contig 11606 bp, 13 predicted proteins | sample I_Bog_N3_2_FD_193503 | JGI IMG/M metagenome (GOLD analysis project Ga0302156, IMG submission 193503) | Peat permafrost microbial communities from Stordalen Mire near Abisko, Sweden - I_Bog_N3_2 | ecosystem: Environmental > Terrestrial > Soil > Wetlands > Peat | place: Sweden: Abisko, Stordalen... | reverse complement strand
CACGGTTCCTCTTCGGTGCCGCAAGAGTGGCTGGCGATCATCAACCAGTACGGTGGCGACATCAAGGAAACCTACGGCGTACCGGTTGAAGAAATCGTCGAAGGTATCAAGCACGGCGTGCGCAAGGTCAATATCGACACCGACCTGCGCCTGGCGTCCACCGGTGCGATGCGTCGCCTGATGGCCACCAACCCGAGCGAGTTCGACCCGCGCAAATTCTTCGGCGCCACCGTGACCGCCATGCGTGACGTGTGTATCGCGCGTTACGAAGCCTTTGGTACCGCCGGCAACGCTTCGAAGATCAAGCCGATCTCCCTGGAAGCGATGTTCCAGCGTTACCTGAAAGGTGAGTTGAACGCCAAGGTCAACTAAGACCACAGGGTGTTATAAAAAACCGTCGAAAGACGGTTTTTTATTGTTCGGGTTTTAATCGATTTGATGGGGGGGCGGACAAAAGGTGTTGTGAGTTGTCCGTTGCGACGAATCTATTTCAGACTGCCGTGATCCTTTTCCTGTCCGACCTCCGGGGGGTGGAAAGACTGACCGTGCCAGATATCTCCCACGCGCACTTCTTCACCCTGATTGACGGCGATCCAGCGCCAGCCCCGAAGGTGAGTGGGGTGATAGTTTGGCTTGTCTTCTGACTCCATTATTTCACTCACGTAAAAACCGTGAACACTGGATTCCATGACCAAGGCCCATTTCATATCCACCTCTACATGTTGCTAATAGTAGGTGTGGAAAGTGTTACCTACGGTTTGAAAGTTGGTCTACTGTCAATACTGACAGTTTTATATACAGTTTCCGAATATCGAATAGCGCCTTAAAGCATAAAGCGGCGTTTTACGAGGTGGGGATGTCAGTTTGCTGTTTGGCAATGGGGAATGGCTTTATGGAAGATTACAGAATATGAAAAAGTCGAAAATAATATAAAAACCTGTCAGTTCTGACAGTAGTCAGAAGTGTTCGAGTCCGGCACTTTCAGGGTTCATTTACTGTAAGGGAGTGTACGGTCATGAGCTCAAAAGGCAAGAAGGTAAAAAAAGCAGAGGTGGGTTTTAAAGGTCCGGCTAAGGCTACGCTTGCGCCGGAGGTGAAACCCGGTTTCAAGGGCGCGGCTGAGGCCACGCTACCACCCAAAGGTCAGGCCAAGCCTTAGTCGCCATACTGGGCAAGGCTGCGAGCGATAAGCTCAAGCCTGATATAAAAGGGCGGCGGAATGATTGATTATCCGCCGCCTTCCTCGTGGCCCTCCGCGTTTACGCCGGCGGTATGGCCGCGCCTTCCAGTAGTGCATCCACCACCGCCCGGGCCATTTCCACGGAGCGGACCATGGAGCCGATCAGGCCGCGCTCAATACCACTGGCGTCAGTGATTTCATCGGATATTTCTTCCGCTCCAATCAGCAACAGCGAAACATGCCGCAATGCTTCTTCGGCGGTGATACCGGGGCGGACGGCAAACAGCGGGTGATTTTCTCCGTCGAGACAGCCGAAAGTCTTCAGGCCGGTGGAGGGCAGGCTGTCCAGCAGGGGACGCTTGCTGTCGCGCATCACTTGCAGCAAGGCTTCGTTGGTTTCCTTGAGGATCGCGGTGATGCGCTGGCGGGTGTAGTTGATGGGTGGATCGGGGACGAGCTTTTTCATGGTCGTTATCCGTTGAGATACCAAGATTGAAAAAGCTGCCAGTCTCGCTTCCACACGAGAGGGTGGCAGCTGTGCGCAGGTGTGGAAGACCGGGGATCTCAACGGAAAAGACCCGGCGCACCCGAAGGTGCCCCGCGCACAGCCACCATAAAAAGGAGCATTTGTGCGCCGTTGAAATCACTTTCGGACTTCCACATCCGACCACTGATAAGCAGTGGTGAACGAAGATTAAACGCGAGGAATTCAAGGGCGCAAGCCGCTCAGGGGGGATTACGATTTTCTAGGAAATGGCCTGCAAATGACAGCGTAAAATTCTGATAGGTCGTCCCTGTTGGTCGCTTAAGGACATTCAATCTGAAAGGCGGAAGGTGAGAGAGCGGTGTTTTTAGCGGCCTCAAGGGCCAATATGATTGATTCGTTGAATGGGGGATGCGCCATACGCCTGCAGCCAGCGCATCCTTCCCAAGGATGCGCTGGTTACCCGCTAATCGGCATCCTTTATAACGAATACAGCTTCGCTATGACTTCGCCTTATACCCGTACCAGTTTAAATTTCTGATTGGCCGACCCTTTATAAGGCCAGGCGATAATACGAGTACCATCCGCCATGTTGGAGCCGTTCACATCCAGTACGTGGAAATTATGCATGCTTTCGATAAAGTACACATCCTTATCACCCGCGCTCTTGAAAGCCCAAAAATGTGGAGGTCGGTAAATGATTGGGCGTTTTTCTACAAAAACGTCAGAGTAGTCGGCCACGAAGAGAGACTTGCTAGGGGCGCGCTCGTTATAAATTAAGTGCGCCTCGTATTTTTCCTCGTATGTAATACGCCACTTGGATTGGGGCTCGGTGTTTTCATGCCATAGATTGACGATAGGAGGGGCACCAGTCAAAGTCATGCTAATAAGATTGATGTTAGTTAAGTGTGTGTAAATTTTATAGACGCCTTCTGGAATTATTACGCTTGGACCCGGGACGTCGCTGAATTTTTTCAGGGGCTTCATCGTCAGCGGGGGTGGTTTTATCTTGCATGATAAATCTCCTTGGTATGTCGCGTAGCATGGGCGTGGAGCTCTCTGGATGAGCACTCTGTCCGAAGGGGCGCCACGTAGACTCAAATACCAGGGAAAGCACACTCCTGAGGGGTCGTTGCTGAATATTTTGAGCAGGCTTTGCACGCCGGTCTACTGTCAGAACTGACAGGTTTATAGAAGGTTTTTGAATAGTGAGTAGTGCCTTAAAATATAAAGCAATGTTTTTAATTGATCTGTGAGTTATGGCAGCTTGGATACTTGAATGTGGCGAGCGGGCTTGCTCTAATGCCGGTCAGTTAAGGTCGAGCGCAGTTCCTGTAGGAGCATGGCTTGTCGGGACGCCGCATCGCAGCGAAGGGGCCCGTAAGACCGTCAAAAGCTTCGCGGGCAAGCCCTGCTCCTACAGGTTGGTGGTGTTTTCAATATCTTATTTTCTTGACTGAACGGCATTAGGGCAAGCCCGCGCGCCACAAGACCGCGTTCAGCGGCTTCACATTTCGAATTGCATATAGCATCACTGTAACTTCAAAGGCTCCCTATTTTGACCAGTTTGAATTTCTGATTGGTCGATCCTTTATAAGGCCAAGCGAGAATCCTGGTGTTATCCGCCGTGTTAGAGCCCTCCACATCCAACACATCGCCGCTCGCTTTGCTCTCGATATAGACCACATTGGTGCCCGCGCTCTTGAAAACCCAATGATAGGCCCGTGATTGCGAGGATGTATCATATGAAGCATATACACCAGAGTCACCGATCACTTTGAGCATTAGCTGGCTCAATTTCCCATTGTTAATGATATGCGCGTCGTGGGCGCTAATGTAAGAGATTTTCCATGTGGATTCGGGTTCGTTATTGTCATGGAATAGCTTGACGCTGTGGTCGTCTATAATGCCTCCGCTTAGGGACATGTCAATAACATGGGTGTTGGTTAACGATGTGTAAATTTTATAGACGCCGTCTGGGATTTTTATAGCCGCGCCAGGGGCATCCTTGGGTGTCTGCTCAGAGGCTTCGCCGTCAACGGAGGTGGTTTTATCTTGCATGATAGCTCTCCTTGGTATGTTACGTAGCATGGGCGGGGTGCTCTTTGGGGGGCTCCACGTAGACTCAAATGCCAGGGAAAGCAAACTCCTGAGGGGTCGTTATTAAATATTTTGAAGGCGGGACGTCAATACACCCACAACCGGCGCATCTTTCCCAAGAGTGTGCCGGTTGCCAGCTAATCGGCATATTTGCGCCGTGCATACAGTATTACTCTGGTTTAAAGGTCCCTTATTTTTACCAGTCTAAATTTCTGATTGTCCGACCCCACATAGGGATAGTTGATAATGTTGGAATTGTCCTCCTTATGGGAACCTTCCACATCCATTACTTTGCCGTCAAATTTATTTTCGATATAAACGACCAAGTCGGGGCCAGCAGTCTTAAACATCCAGCGTTGGGCCGGCCGCTCAGTGGAGGGGGAGGCTGCTACATTATTGTCGGTGAGCTCTCCGGCTGCCAGATCCTGTTCCCTTTGGTTGATAAGCAAGTAGTACCCGAGGGTCCTGCGGAGAATTCTCCACTGGGATTCGGGTGAACTATTATCATGATAGAGCTTGATTTTATGGACGTTCATGTTGCTCCCACTGACAGCCATATCAACAACGCTGGTATTGTTTAAAAGTGTGTAAATTTTATAGATACCCTCTGCGATATTCTTAGCCCCTCCCGGGGCGCCTTTGGATATTTTTTCAGGGGCCGTATCGTCACGAGGGGTCGCTTCGTTTTTCATGACAACTCTCCTTACAGGCGGCGTAGTGCACATGGAGTGTTCACGTGATGAACACAACTTTCGAAGTGGCACGTAACAACCCTGGGCGCTGGGTTCCATGACCCAGGCCCCTTTCACATCCGTCTCTGCATGCCAGTAATCGTCAGTTACTGAATAGATTGAGCACGCTTTGCAAATCGGTCTACTGTCAGAATTGACAGGTTTATAGACGGTTTCCTGATAGGGAATAGCACCTCAACGCATAAAAAATCTATTTAAGAAACGGCGGTAATATCAACCCTTCACATGATCAATATCCAACTTGTAGAAAGTCACCATGCCGCCCTCGCTGGTATAGCCGGTATTGTCCTGCACATAGACCCCGGCCTTGAAGTACAGCGGCTTTTCGCGCCAGGTGCTGCTGATCTGGGTGTACCAGGACGCATCGGCGGCCTGCACGCTCAGGTAGCCGCCACGGCTCAGGTGAATCACATAAGTGAAGGCTTTATCCAGCGGCACATTGTCGGCGATCTCGATCACCCGGCTTTCCTTGTCGTCGGGGTGATTGCGGATCTTCACCACGATGATCCCGCTCTTGCGGCTGTCCTTGTACTGGTACTCGACCTTGAGCATCGGCTGGGTGCTGTTGTACGCATGGATCTGGCCGATGACGATCTTGCCCGACGACGGCACCTGGTTCACCGCCAGGGTTGCGCGCAGGTAGTTGTTGGACTCGCTGTACAACCAGTTGCGCAGCCGGCCATCGGGCCAGGTCTCGCGCAATTCGCTGCGTGGGTAGATGGCGTTCTCGGTCTTGGAACCGGTGACCGGCGACCAGAAGAACAAGGTGCCGCTGTCGGCGTGAAAGTACTGGTCCTTGAAGCCCTGTACCAGCTTGGGCGTATCGATCGTCGCCGGCGGGGTGCCGACGGGAACACTGAGGTTCCAGGTGGTCAGGTCGATCATGTCTGTTCCTTCCTTGTAAGCCGTTTACCCGTGGACCGCGATTCAGCCTGGGAAAATTCAGACAAACCGCTTGGGTCCGCGCTTTCGGCGTCCTTTATAACGGCTGAAGGATAGTTTGTTAAGACCGAGCCGGCGAACGGTTGACGTCAAGCAACCGACGAATGTGATGTCTAGGGCGCGGCATAGAATGAACGCGTTGGGCTTTTATTAAGAAGCGATATAAACACCTGTTATTTATGACAGTTGTTTTTCAAACGGCGAATTAACAGGATAAGGATCCAGTAGCTGACAAACAAAAGGGTTTCACTATGGACGAAGAGGAAGCACAGAACGAGCCTGAATACCTGAAGTACTTCAAGCGCAAACAAAAAATCAACCTGCGCGGCAGGCTGCACGGAGGGCCGGTAGAGTCCGAGCGCGGCGAGCTGTGCGGTATCGACTGGACGCACCGAACACTGACCTATCACGGGGAGTTTGGTCTATACAATACGGTGCGTTTTGATGAGATATACGAAATTGAACCAATTGCGCACTACAGGACCTCATAACACTGACCGGCCGTGTTGATGGCCGTTACCGTCGTACGACGCGGGCTTGCAGGCCTTGGGCGTTTTCCGAGCCGCGTCCAGGGGGTGATGAATGACCGTTAGTCGGGAGAGTGTGGCAGTGGCTGGATGATGGCCTATTGCTCACTACGCTTTGCACAATCCCGGTCTAGAGTAGTCGTTAGGTTTAGCCCGGTTTCTTTGATTTCCGGTGGAGTCCCCCGAACAAGAGAAGCAGCATGGATTGCGTGCAACAGATACCCGGTGATGGTAGTTCCGTCCTTCTGGTCGTTGATGATTACCCTGAAAATCTGATCAGCATGCGTGCCTTGCTGGAACGTCAGGATTGGCAGGTGGTAACTGCCGCCTCGGGCATTGAGGCGCTGACGTTGCTGCTCGAGCATGAGATTGACCTGGTGTTGCTGGATGTACAGATGCCCGGGATGGACGGTTTTGAAGTGGCCCGCCTGATGCGCGGCAGCCAGCGGACGCGCCTGACCCCGATTATTTTCCTCACCGCCAACGAGCAATCCCAGGACGCCGTGATCAAGGGTTATGCCAGTGGCGCGGTGGATTACCTGTTCAAGCCGTTCAACCCCGATATCCTCCGGCCCAAGGTCCAGGCGTTGCTGGAACAACAGCGCAACCGCCGTGCCTTGCAGAGCCTGAGCCGCGACCTGGAAGCCGCCCGGGCGTTCAACGCCTCGGTGCTGGAGAATGCCGCCGAAGGCATTCTGGTGGTCAACGAAGACGGCACGATCCGTTTCGCCAACCCGGCGATTTCGCGCTTGCTCAATCTGTCGCTGGACGCCCTGGCCGGCCAGCCGTTCCTGGACTTCCTGCAAAACCCGCACTTTCCCGACTGGCAGACGTCGTTGCTGTACGAGGAGTACCGCAAGGGCGAAACCTATCGCCTGCACGATGCGTACTTGCGCACCAGCCAGGACCAGATGCTGCCGGTGGCCTTGTCCTGCGCGCCGTTGTCCGCCGACCAGAAGGCCATGGTGGTGACGGTGCTGGACATGTCGGTGGTGCGGCACTTGCACCAGCAACTGGAGTTCCAGGCGGTCACCGATCCGCTGACGGGCCTGCTCAATCGCCGTGGGTTCTACCAGACGGCGGAAAACACCCTGCGCCGCAGCGACAGCGCGGAAAAGTCCCTGGTGCTGATGTACCTGGATCTCGACGGCTTCAAACGGGTCAACGATTCCCTGGGGCACGAAGCCGGCGACCGGGTGCTGCGCTGGGTCTCGGAACAGTTGAAGTCCTGCCTCAATCCCTTCGATATTCTTGCGCGTATGGGCGGTGATGAGTTCACCACCCTGCTCAATCTGGAGCACCCGGAGCAGGCGGCGAAAATCGCCGAGCGGTTGATCGAACGGGTTTCCATTCGCCAGCAAATCGACGGCATGGAAATGACGCTCGGGGTCAGTATCGGCATTGCCACCTACCCCGATTGCGGGGCCAACCTCGATGGCCTGTTGCGGGCGGCGGACATCGCCATGTATGAGGCCAAGCGCGCCGGCCGCCAGCAGTATCGCTACTACGACCACGAGATGAACGGCCGCGCCCGCTCGCGCCTGATGCTGGAGGAAAGTGTCCGCTCGGCGATCGAGGGCAAGGAATTCAAGATGGTCTACCAGCCCCAGGTGTCCCTGGAGGATGGGCGCCTGCGAGGGTTCGAGGCGTTGCTGCGCTGGCACCATCCGAGTGTCGGCGATGTGCCGCCGGGGTTGTTCCTGCCGTTGCTGGAAGAAGTGCGCTTGATCAGCCGGCTGGGCAGTTGGATCTATCGCCAGGCGGCCACCCAGCGGCATGCCTGGAGTGGCGTGTTTGCCGAGGACCTGGTGCTGAGCGTCAGCCTGAGCGCCACGCAGTTCTGCATGCCGAACCTGGCGGACGAGTTGCAGGAGGTGCTGGAGCGCCATGACCTGCGGGCGCATCAGTTGGAAGTCGAGGTGACGGAGGCGGCGCTGATGCAGGACTACGAGGCTTCGCGCAAGCAACTGCGGCGGATTCGCGCCCAGGGTGTGCGCGTGGCCCTGGACGATTTCGGCTCGGGACACTGTTCGCTGAACCACCTGCGCGACCTCGAGTTGGACACGCTCAAGCTCGACCGGCAGCTGATTGCCAAGATCCTCGACTCACCACGGGATGCGGCCCTGGCCCGGACCGTGATCGACCTGTGCAAGGAATTTGGCTTGCTGGTGATCGCCGAGGGTGTGGAAACCGTGGAGCAATGGCAGTGGCTCAAGGCCAATGGTTGCCCGATGGTCCAGGGCTTCCTGGTGGCCCGGCCGCTGACGGCCAGGGACGCCACCGGCTTCGGCCCGACGTTTGACTGGAGCGCGTTGTCCGCCTGAATTCGCTACACTGGCTTCTTTTTCGGTGTACGTAAGGCCTGTCATGACTGTGCTGAAATACCTTCAGGCTTATCCCACGTCCTTGCAGGAACAGGTCCGCCAGATGATCGCCCGGGATGCCTTGGGCGATTACCTGAGCCAGCGTTATCCGGAGCGGCATGCGGTGCAGAGCGACAAGGCGCTGTACAGCTATGCCCTGGCGTTGAAGCAGGAACATCTGCGCAATGCGCCGGCCATCGACAAGGTGCTCTTCGATAACCGCCTGGACCTGACCCACCGCGCCCTTGGCCTGCACACCGCGATCTCCCGGGTCCAGGGTGGCAAGCTCAAGGCCAAGAAGGAAATCCGCATCGCCTCGCTGTTCAAGGAGGCGGCGCCGCAGTTTCTGAAGATGATCGTGGTGCACGAGTTGGCGCACCTCAAGGAATCCGATCACAACAAGGCCTTCTACCAGCTGTGCGAATACATGCAGCCCGGTTATCACCAGCTGGAGTTCGACCTGCGGGTGTACCTGACCTGGCGCGATCTGCAGGGCAAATCCGCAACCCCGTAGGCGCCAGGTGTGCGCTTGAGTCGAAGCATTGGAAGGTCAACCTTAAGGACTACCGGATGGACGTCAGCAAGACCAAGAGCAGTTTCTACCGCCGTCTGTATGTGGCCTGGCTGATTGATCGCGAGATTGCCAGCAGCGTGCCGGCCCTGACCGAAGTCACCGGCATGCCACGGCGCACGGCGCAGGATACGATCCTGGCCCTGGCGGACCTGGACATTGTTTGTGAGTTTGAGCAGGAAGACGGCGCGCGCAATCACGCCGGGCAATACCGGATTCGCAGTTGGGGGGCGATCGACAAGAGCTGGATTGGTCGACATGTGCAGCAGATCAAGGATGTGCTGGGGTATCCCTGAAGTGTTGTGGTGTCTGTGCTGGCCTCTTCGCGGGCAAGCCCTGCTCCTACAGTTATGTGTCGAACACACCTTTTGTGTACGGCCTAACTTTGTAGGAGCAGGGCTTGCCCGCGAAGAGGCCCTGGAGAACACCCAAAAACCTCAGCTTTTGCGCATGCCGATATGCGGGATATCGTCCTCCAGATATACCTCGCCCACCACCTCGAACCCATAGCGCCCGTAATAAGCCTGCAAGTGCGCCTGGGCCGACAGATAGATCGGCACCTCCGGCCAAAGCTTCCCGGCCTGCTTCAACGCCTCGCTCATCAACGCGTGCCCCAGCCCCTGGCCGCGGGCCTCGGGGGCGATCACCACTCGCCCGATCACCACGTCACCCCCCTGGGATTCCGGGTCGAGCAGACGCAGGTAAGCCACCAGTCGATCATCGCGCCAGCCCATCAGATGGCAGGTGTCGCCCTCCAGATCGCGCCCGTCGACTTCCTGGTAGGGACATTTTTGCTCGACCACGAAGACTTCGGTCCGCAGTTGCAGGATGCTGTACAACTGTTCCTTGCTCAGGTCGCCGTGATGTTTGCAGAGCCAGTCGGTGGTCATTCTCGCCTCGGGATTCAATCAGTCGCTATCGATACTAGGCGGGTTGTCGACGGTCGCCAATCGCGGATTTTCTTTGTCCGTCAGGGTTGGGGCTGGAAGGTTCTTTGCAAGGGATTCTGAACCGGTGTTCCGGTACGATGGCGGCTAGTGGCTACCATTCATTTTGCGTGGCGCCGTCATCTTTGTGTAATCTGCTGAGCCGTGCTTTTGCTCTGGCTCGGATGAGCTAATGTTAGGACCAGGGATGTGGCCGGTTGCTTCGAGACGGCCTCCTCGGGCTTCGGCTAACTCTGCTGGGCTATGTGCCCGCTAAGGATCTTTAGCATGCCGCGATTGCATCGAGCTTTTGTTTTGCTTGGATTGCTGCTGCTTTCACAGGGTGCCAGCGCGGATAAATTGCGTTTGGTGGCCGATGGCTGGCCGCCGTTTACCGATGCGACATTGGTCAACGGCGGCCTGGCCACCGATATCGTCAGCACGGCGCTGGCACGGGCCGGCTATGCCAGTGACTTCGAGCAGGTGCCCTGGGCGCGGGCGCTCAAGGGCGTGGGCGAAGGGCGCTATGACGTGCTGATCAATGCCTGGTACAGCGACGAACGCACCTTGCTGGGGCAGTTCTCGGCCGAGTACCTGGTCAACCGTGTGCTGTTTCTCAAGCGCAAGGAGTCGGCCATCGAGTTCGACAACCTGGGCCAGTTGCATGACCTGCCGATTGCGGTGGTGCGTGACTATGCCTATAGCGCCGATTTCGACGGCGACACGCAGTTGCAGAAAATCCCGGTGCACAACTTTGCCATGGCCGTGCGCATGCTCGCGGCCGACCGCGTGAAGCTGACCCTGGAAGACGAGTATGTGGCGCGCTACTACCTCAAGAGCGAGGCGCCCCGGGTGCGCAACGCCGTGGAGTTCCTGCCCAAGCCGCTGAGCGAGAACAGCCTGCATATCCTGGTGAGCCTGAAGAATCCGCAGCATGAGCAGATTGTCGCCGGCTTCGACCGCGAGATCGCGGCGATGAAGGCCGACGGCAGCTATGATCGGCTGCTCAGGCTGCATGGGATGTAACAACCCCCGCGAAACCTTGTAGGAGCCGGCTTGCTGGCGATGGCGGCCGAAAGGGCGATGCAAGGCTCAAGGGCCTGTTCGCGGCGGTGCGACGACCCGACAAGCCCTGCTCCTGCAGGTTTTTGTCGTACGCGAAATCTGTGTCCGGTGCGGTCTGTAGGAGCCTGGCTTGCCAGCGAAGCTTTTGGCGGTCTTGAAGGCCTCATCGCCAGCAAGCCGGCTCCTACAGGGGGGAGCGTGGCGTTTTCAGGATTCTGCGTTTTCTTCCGGATCCTTGATCAGGTGCGCCGCCAAAGTACGCAACGGTCCTAGCTGGCGGCAGATCAACGCCAGTTGGGTCTGCACCAGCCGCTGGATCTCGTCGATCTCGTCCGGCATCTGTTCCAGCTCATTGGCCAGGGCTTCCTCGGCATCGCTCTGAATGGCGATGGGCGTCTTGTTCGCCAGGCCCACCGCGACTTCTTCGATACTCGCCGCCAGCGTCGCACCGACACCCTCGAGCAGATGATCGCGCACCGCTTCCGGCAGTTGGTTATCGCGGTGTGCGCCCAGCCCCGAGAGGTAGCTGAGCAAGGTGTGCGAGAGCACCAGGAAGCGGAACCCCACGTCGGCTTCCTTACGGAAGTGCCCCGGCTCCATCAGCATGTTCGCCAGGGTGGTCGACAGCGCCGCGTCGGCGTTGTGGGCGTTGCGTCGGGCCAGGCGGTAGGCGAGGTCGTCGCTCTTGCCCTGGGC
>Ga0302156_10003693_pt1 | contig 11607 bp, 9 predicted proteins | sample I_Bog_N3_2_FD_193503 | JGI IMG/M metagenome (GOLD analysis project Ga0302156, IMG submission 193503) | Peat permafrost microbial communities from Stordalen Mire near Abisko, Sweden - I_Bog_N3_2 | ecosystem: Environmental > Terrestrial > Soil > Wetlands > Peat | place: Sweden: Abisko, Stordalen... | reverse complement strand
AACATACGCGAGCGTGCCCACGATGCGTATGGGCGCAAGGTTGGGTCCCTGAATGTCGCGTTCATCGTTTGCGGGGACACCGAAGCCGAGGCCCAGCGCCGCTATGAAGCGGTGATCGAGCATGGCGACTGGCCAGGTTCGGGCAATCTCATGCGGGCGGTTGGACTTCACAGCCAGTCCTTCCCGCACAGCGAACTTCAGAAGCGGTTCATCGCCTCGGGCGGCGGGGTGCCCATTATCGGCACCCCTGAACAGGTCGCAGCGAAACTCATCGAATTGTCCGAGCAAGGCGTCGATGGCGTGGCGATGGGCTTCGTGGACTATGTCGACGAGCTCCAGCGGTTCAATGAGCAGGTGATGCCGCTGCTGCGCTCGGCGGGGGTGCGTGGGTGACGGCCTAGACCTGAAGATGGATAGCCGTCCGGGTTTGGTGGCCGAAAAAGGCGAGGTGGATGTAATGCCCGTAGTGCAATCGGTTCGCGGACCGCTCGAGTTGGACGTGCTTGGCCCGACGTTGATGCATGAGCATGTCTTCGTCCTCTCGCCGGACGTGATGAACAATCACGGGCACGAGTGGTGGGATGAGGACGAGCGGGTTGACGACGCTATAGAAAAGCTCAAAAAGCTCAAGGAGATCGGCGTAAATACTATTGTCGATCCGACGGTTATTGGTCTTGGTCGATATATACCGAGATTGCAGCGCCTAAATTCCCATGTAGATATCAACATAATCGTGGCAACGGGTATATATATATTCGAAAATCTGCCCCATCACTTCCTCTACCGAGGGCCGGGCGCCATATTGGGCGGCCCCGAGATCATGACCGAGATGTTTGTCAACGATATCCGCAAGGGTATCGGCGGCACCGACGTCAAAGCGGCATTTCTCAAATGCGCAGTCGATGCGCCAGGCTACACCCCCGACCAGACGCGGGCGCACAACGCGATTTGTGACGCGCATCGCGAAACCGGCGTGCCGATCATGATCCACACCAATGCCGCGCGCCAGACCGGACGGGCGGCGATGGAGTTCTTCACCGCGCAGAAGGTGAATCCTGAACGCATTCTCATCGCCCATGCTGGTGACAGCAACGACATGGACTATCTGAGGTTTCTGCTCGATCGGGGCGCTATGATCGGCTGTGATCGCTTTGGCCTCGACATGTTCAATCCCACTGCCGATCGCGTGGCGACCATCGTCACGCTGTGCAAAGAGGGCTATGCCAGCCAGATCACCCTGGGGCATGACGCGGATTGCTTTAACGACTTCTTCTCGGGTGAAGAGTCGCAAGCCCTTGTCAAGGCCACCGCGCCCAATTGGCACTATCGTTTTATCAGCGAGGATGTTCTGCCGATGTTGCGCGAAAGAGGCGTAACAGAGGATCAGATCACGGCGATGATGGTGGATAATTGCCGCCGATTTTTCAGTTAGACCGGGCAAAATATAAGAAGAGAGGATGCCTGATGGGCTTGGTTGTGACCCTCGATAATGGTCAGCGCGTGCATTACCGGGACTATGGCGGCCAGGGCGCCCCAGTCTTGATGATCCATAGTTTCCTTATGGACTACGAGATGTTTGCGCCCCAGGTCGCCGAACTTGGCGAACAGTTCCGTCTCATTGGCGTCGACGCCCGCGGTCATGGAGGGACGCCCGGCGAAACGCCTTTCGACTACTGGGACATTGCCAGGGACATGATCGGGCTGATGGATGCGCTCGCGCTCGATCAGGCCGCTGTGATGGGCACCAGCCAAGGCGGTTTCATTGCGCTGAGAATGGCTATCCTTGCGCCGGAACGCATATCGGCCCTCTGCCTTATGGGGACCTGCGCGACGGCCGAAGCGCCCGATACGGCCATGGCTTACCGGAACATTGTCGCAGACTGGGCCCAGAATGGCCCCGACGCCCAGGTCGACATGGTCGCCAGCCTCTCTATGGGTGATTTCGACGCGACTGAAATCAAGAAGGAATGGCGCAAGGTCGATGGAGAACAACTCGTCCGGAATATGGAGGCGTTGGCAGGCCGGGATGGGTTACTGCCTCGTCTTGGCGAAGTGCGATGCCCGGTGTTGATCTTGCATGGCTCCAGCGATGCCGCCTATGCGCTGCGTCGGGCCGAAGAGATCGCGGAGGGCGTCGCTGCGGCGGAGCCACTGGTCGTCATTGAGGGTGGCTCGCATTACCTCAGCTTGACCCATCCCCAGGCGATCAATCCGCATTTGAGCAGGTTCTTGACGAACAAGGTTTGATGGATCGCATCATCATCACATGGGGACATGCCCCATGTGATGATGACTGGAAGATCAGCTTAACTCCGGCGCCAAACCCTCGAAGAGGGCAGGGTCTTTTGCCCTACGTTTGCGGCACACGGCGATCACTCATCACCGTGTGGGGGCATGGCGCTTGCCGGCACCCAGTTGCCGTGTATGCCGTTGCGCAGCCTGAGCGGCAGGCGGGCGACCGCGATCGGGCCTTCTTCGAGATGCTGGGTATCAAGGACCACAAGATCGCTGCGCATTTCGTCGAGCCGGTTGACGAGCACGATGAGATAGCCATCGCCTTCGGGCGCGTCCGGCGAGCGTGGCGCAAAGACCGGCTCCTGAAGCGAAGAGGTCGGGCCGCACAGCCAGCGCTTGCTGGTGTCGCCGGAGGTCACGTCAAGACGCACAAGGCCGTTGAAAAACACGGTCGGGGGCGGCGGCCCGCATCGCTCGAAGTCGTAGGGCGCGGTCGGATCCATGAACCCCAGATAAACGTAGCGATACGGCTTGGTTGCATAGCGCTCGTCGATGCGCGGGAATTCGGCCATCACCAAGTTCGTAATCGCCTCCGCTTGCGGCGTGGAGCTCTTACTCGAAAGATCAAAAGTCCACCGCGTCATCGTCTGACGGAGAGAATGGCGATCGGGGACCCGTCCGCTATCCTCGGGGAAGAACCAGAAGGCATTGTCGTTCATGATCGGGAGATCGACATAGACCTTGTGGCCATCGTCCCAGGCGTTGATCGTGTGGCCCTGAAAGCCGTTCGTCGGTACGGTGAACCAGCGGATGTCTTTGCCATCGCCGCGCCGTGGCAGCACCCCGTAAATCTGCTCGGCATCGGCTTTCCAGGCGAAGGCCTTCTTGCCGGCCTTGAGCCGGGGGATGTCCGTCACAATCGAACTGATCGGGAACACCACATAATTCTCGGTGACCGCGAAGTCATGGACCATCGCTGCCCGGGGTGCGTTGAACCAGGTTTCGTGCACGACATTGCCGTCGCGATCCATGACATAATAGGCGATGTCGGTGGTCGCGACGCCCTTGGCCGCGTAACCAAAGGCGATCAGCTCTCCGGTGTCCGGGCAAATCTTGGGATGGGCGGTGAAGGTCTCGCTCGTCATCTTTCCGCCGAAGCGGTAGTTTCCGATCGTTTCCAGCGTGTCCGGGCGCATCGCGACCGGCGGGCTGTCTTCCTTCAGCGCCATCAGCACGCCGTGGTGGACGATGACATTGGTGTTGCCGGTGCTGCGGATCATCCCCGCGACGCTCGGATCGTCGGTGAAGGGATTGCGGTATGCGCCAAATAGCGCGCGACGCGCCTTGCGTTCCGCCACGAATTTGTCGGTGCGAACATAGCGCGAGATGAAGTCGACATGGCCATTCTTAAAGCGAAACGCGCCCACCATGCCGTCGCCATCGAAGAATATCTCTTCGCGGAGCGAAGGCGGCCATTGCGGGTCGGGGGCCACTCGGAAAAAAGTGCCATCCAACTCGGAGGGGATCTGCCCCTCCACTTCCAGGTCGAAAACTTCCGCCTCGGCGCGGCCTGGCGCATCGAAGCCCTGATTGTGTTCTTGATTCGGAAAGCGAATTGTCATCACAAGCTCCATCATTCGAAATTGGTTTTAGGTCGCGTGATGCGCGCCGGGGGGAGGGCGTGCCTATTCCAGTCATGACCCGGCGAAGGCCTACGGCCGCCTACGGCGAGGCCCCAGACTTCATGCGGATATCTGGGGCTTTTTTCCTGCCGACTCGTGGAACCCTAGGGTCTGGTATTTCCCAACGCAACAATTATTTTACAGGTATCTTAACGCTAAGATATCTTGCCATTAAGCGACACCCGCTGAAGTGAGTGGTTGCCCATTCAAATCCGGGTTGATACTTCGGCCAGATGCGGCAGGGAACGGGCGACAGATGAAGCAAACTCCTCATACTCGGGATCCTATCGAGGAGACGCTTGAGCTTTGGAGCACGACGCTGCCAGGCATGGATATGATGCCCATCGGCGTCATCCTGAGGATTTGGCAACTGAGCCTCGCGTTCGCGGGAGACCTGCAGAAGATCCTGCGCCCCTTCAGCGTGACGCCTGGGGAAATGGACGTCCTGTTCTGTCTCCTAAACGGACGCCCGCCTTACCAGCAGCGGCCAAGCGATATTTCGAGGGGCTGTTATGTCACCACCGGCGCGATAACGAGCCGCGTCGACCGGTTGATCAAGGCCGGCCTGGTGGAGCGTCTGGCGTCTTCGGCGGATCGGCGGGAGATATTCGTCCGGCTCACCCCGGCGGGGAAAAAGATCGCGGACAAGATTAAGCGCGAGGTTGCCGCCGCCTCGGTTGTCGCCGACATCCTCGACGGTATGGGCCCGCACGACGGCACCGAGTTCATCCGCCTGTTGCGCACTTTCTGTATAGAGGTCCAGCAACGTCAGAATGGCGGCAGTCTTGGCGGGGCGATGCCATTTGGCGCTCGACTGTAGACGCGTCAGGGGGACGCCGGGGACTCAAAGCTTCAAGCCGGGACCTTGACCTTGACGGCAAGCAACCGCGCCTCGCGTTTGTCGCGGCGCTCCTGCTCCGCGAACGATGGAGCCGTGCACAGATAGAGGGTGTCGCCGTCATCGCCGCCGAGGGCGCAGGCATATACTCCGGTCCCGGCATCCACGATGTCGGTGATTTCCCCGCCTTCCCGTATCCGCACCGCGCGGTTGCCGAGCGCGTCAGCAATCCAGATGGCGCCTTCGCAGTCAGCGCAGATGCCGTCGGGCGCCATGACGAGCCGGCCGATGACTTCCATGAAGTCCGTGCTGGTGGGTACGTCGCCGAAACGCGCCCAATCGCGGCGCGGGCCCAATGATCCTTCTGCTTGGACCGCAAAGGCGCTGAGCCGGTTGCCTGCCGTCTCAGCGACGACGAGCGTATCGCCCAGAAGTACACAGCCATTTGGGAAGTGCATGCCGGAAGCCGCCAGGGTGATCGCGCCATCCGGATCCACCCGCATCAGGTCGGCTGTTTTGACCGGCGCGCCGCCGTCGGAATCGAATCCGAAATTTCCCACGAATGCCCGCCCCTCAGGATCGACGATCATATCGTTGAGCAACCCCGTCGCATATGCCGACAGGTCGGCATGGACGGCTATGGAGCCGTCTGCCTCGCGCCGCAGGATCTTGTGATCCTCCATCGATACGACCAACAGCCGTCCGTCGGGAAGCCACCCCAGGCCGGCTGGCCGGCCGGGCGCCTGCGCTTCAATCCGGACATCGGAACCGTCCCTGCGGCAGGAGACGACCTGATGCATGAAAAAATCGGACACCCACAGCCGGCCTTCGCGCCAGCGGGGACACTCGAGAAACGAGTAATTCTCGAGGATGACGGAGAACTCTGAAATCATGCCGATCGCCCCTATGCTGAAGGCATCCAGATGCGGTTTCCTGCGGCGGTCGCCGCGTTCAGGCGCCGAAGTCGCTTGGCCGCGGCCATGGTCCGGTGGCACCGATGTGCTCGACTTCTGCGAGCGTCGGCACATCGGCTCCGCCCCCTGTCGTGGCCGGGTCGGTATCGCGGTGGCGCCGGAGTTCGAGCTTGCCGATCTGGTTGCGGTGAACCTCGTCCGGCCCGTCAGCCAGGCGCAACAGCCGCGCGATCGCGAACGCCATCGACAGGAAATGATCGTTGTTCGTGCCGCCACCACCGAACATCTGCATGGCCCAGTCGATCACCTGCTGGGCCATCTGCGGGGCGACGACCTTGATCATCGCGATCTCCTGCCGTGCAGCCTTGTTGCCTACATTGTCCATCATCCAGGCGGCTTTAAGCGTCAGCAAGCGGGCCTGGTCGATTCTGATGCGCGCCTCGGCGATGCGTTCCAGCGTCACCGTCTGCTCGGCGAGCGGCCGGCCGAAGGGGGTGCGCAGCTCGGCGCGGCGGCACATCCGTTCAAGTACGCGTTCGGTAAGTCCGATGAGGCGCATGCAATGGTGGATGCGACCGGGGCCCAGGCGGCCTTGCGCGATTTCGAAGCCGCGACCTTCTCCCAGCAGCATGTTCGTGGCCGGGACGCGAACATTTTCGAACACCACCTCCGCGACACGATCCGCGCCATAATAGCCAAATATCGGAAGGGGGCGCAGGACGCGCACGCCCGGCGTGCCGCTTGGCACCAGGATCATGGATTGGCGGCGATGGGGGTCCGCGCCGTCTGGATCGGTTTTTCCCATGAAGATCATTATCTTGCAGCGGGGATCGGTGGCGCCCGACGTATACCATTTCCGGCCATTGATGACGTACTCGTCTCCATCGCGCTCAATCGTGCTGCCGATATTGGTGGCGTCCGATGAGGCGACCTCAGGCTCGGTCATGGCGAAGGCGGAGCGGATCTCGCCCGCGAGCAGGGGCTTGAGCCATCGTTCCTTCTGCTCCGCCGTTCCGTAGCGCAGGATGACTTCCATATTGCCGGTGTCGGGGGCGGAGCAGTTGAACACCTCAGGTGCGAGCAGGCTGCGGCCCATGATCTCGGACAAGGGCGCATATTCCAGGTTGGTGAGCCCGCCATCGGTCATGTCGGCGGGCAAGAACAGGTTCCAGAGTCCTGCCTCGCGCGCCAGCGGCTTGAGCTCCTCGACAACGGGATGAACCCGCCATGGGCCGAGCCTCTCGCCGTCCAGGAAATGCCGCTGTTCGTTGGGGTAGATATGCTGCGCCAAAAAGGTCTTGAGCCGGGCGGCCAAGGCCTCGCTCTTGCTGCTCTGTGTTAGGTCCATGCCTAGTTATTCTCCCAATGCGCCCAGGGATTTCAGCGCCGCCATTGCCGTACCACGAACTCGGCGCACCCATAATTGACACCTCCCGTGAGCATCGCTACGAGTGGCCAACAAGATAGTACACGATCTATTACCGATCGGGACAGCTTTTTTTTGAGGCAGGCATAATCAATCCTGCGCTTAGACGTTTCCGGGTTAGACGCGGTGGCTTCCGGGTGATCGGAGGCGGCTGCATGGAGGCCGTGAGTGAGGGCGATCGGGCCCCCCCGGACAAATGGGCTCAATGGTGAAATGAGGAACCGCGAATGCCCTATGATCACATAATTTACACGGTTGAGAACAATGTGGCGACCGTGACTTTGAACAGGCCGGACAACCTGAATGCGGTCACGCGCGTGATGATGCACGAGATCATGGATGCGCTCGATCGCACCGACACTGATCCGGAGGTCCGCGCGGTCATCTTCACCGGGGCGGGAAAGGCTTTCTGCGCAGGCGCGGATCTTGTCAGCAAACAAATATTCGACGTCTTCGGGGAGCGCGGAGAAGACGAGCCGGAAGATTCGGAGGACCCGCTGCGCGATCTGGGCGGCAGGCTCACACTCCGCCTGTTCGCTTCGCTCAAGCCGCTCATCGCCGCTGTGAACGGCGCTGCGGCGGGGATCGGGGCCACCATGCTGCTGCCGATGGACTACCGGCTGGCGTCGGAGACGGCGCGCTTCGGGTTCGTCTTCACCCGCGTGGGTATTGTTCCCGAAGCGGCTTCAGCCTGGTTTCTGCCCCGCCTGGTCGGCATTGCCCGGGCGCTCGACTGGACCTTGAGCGGGCGAATCTTTTCAGCCAAAGTCGCACTCGAAGGGGGGTTGGTCTCCGCCATCCACACCCCAGGCGATTTGCTGGCCGCGGCGCACGGGATCGCCCGCGAGATCGCCGACAATACGGCGCCTGTGTCGGTGTCGCTCGCGCGCCAGCTGATGTGGCAGGGATTGACGTTTGATCATCCAATGGAAGCGCATCGGATCGACAGCCGCCTGATGGCTTCTCGGGGCGCGGCGCGGGATGTCCAGGAGGGCATCGGCGCTTTCCTTGAAAAGCGGCGTCCCAACTTTGCTGATCGGGTGCCGGCCGATCTTCCCCCTTTTGCGCCCTGGCGAAAGGATCCGGCCTTCAAGCACGATTAGTTGCTAGTGGTCCGAAAAGATTCTGACATTTGCTCACCACCTAGCCGATAGGGATGAAAATGTCAGAATCGGACGACTAGCTGGCGGTGCAGATCGAGATTGTGGCGATAACTAGAACGACCGCGAAGAGCGTGAATCCCACAGCATTCACGTCAAGTTCGATCTCGCGACCAAATATCCGGATCTTCCCGAAGGGCAAATAGCCATTGGTGTCATAGAACGCGCCTCCAAACAATTTTACGGAGAAGGCGGTGATATAAAAGGCAATGATGATGGCAAAAAGAATTGCGCAACTAATGGATAGACGGGATTTCAGATCGCTATCTGCCATCCATATCAAGTATAGGTTGAGAAAGCCGAGGAGTCCGTAACTTACAACCTGCCATACGACATGATATCTTGCATGCCCAGTCCACATCGGATTTGTAGCGTGTGTACGGTTTAGGTCGGCAAGGAGGGGCGCTCCGGTGATCAGGGCGGTTGTTATCGTCAATAATATTTGTGATATAAATAGGTTATTGTGCATATAATATTCCTTAAAAGGCAATTCGATGGAGGAGCATCCACGAATAATTCTGACGATTCCCGCTGTCGCGGTCCGTTGACAATGACATTGCCAAGCTGACACCCCTTCCGGGCTCGCCTCCCGCAAGGGAACACGCAGTGCAGAGATGAATTCGGGATAAGGCCCGAACCGCAGTAAGATTATCGCAGTCAACATCATGACCACTGCCAAAACAGTCAGTACGGCATGATAAGATCCTGTCGCGCCGAAACTGAATCCGATGGTTCCTAGTGCGTAGGCCAGGAAGATATAGCCATAACCTCCCTATCAGTTGCCAGCTTGTGCGCATCGCTGAGCCCTGCTGATCAGAATTTATTCGACGGCCGCCATCTGGGGCCGCTTCAGTATTTCTCGTGAGAATGCACGAACCTGTTCGAGGGCTCGGGCCGTCTCAGGCAGGGAATCGAACAGCATGAAGGAATGGACGGTGTCGGGCGTCACATCGATTGTGACCTCGACACCCTCCTTGCGGGCCGCGATCGCGAACCGGGCGGAATCGTCGCGCAACACCTCATCGGCGGCAACCTGCACCAGAACCGGCGGCAGGCCGAAAGGCCTGGCGAACAGCGGCGAAATATCGGGCCTGGCGGGATCGGTGTGCGCCGGAATGTAGGAAGCGGCGTGCTGCATCAGTATGTTGCGGTTAAACCAGGGATCTTTGCCGGCATTTCGGTCAAGGCTGAGCGCCGTCAGCGACAGGTCAAGAAAAGGGGACAGAAGGTGCAGTCCCGCAGGCAGCGGTTCGTCCGCATCGCGAAGCTGGATCGCCAGGCCAAGCGCGAGCCCGCCGCCGGCGCAATGGCCGCTTAGGATGATATCTTGTGCGGAACACCGTTCGAGCAGCCATCGATAGGCGGCCAGAGCGTCTTCGGGACCGCAAGGCCAGGGGTGCTCGGGCGCGAGCCGATATTCCGGGATAAGCGCCCAGCCGCCGACCGCCGTCGCTATCTTCTGCGCCAACGGAACGGCGCTGGCGGCGGATCCCATCACATAGCCTCCGCCGTGCATGAAGAGCACGGCGGGGCCACCGCCCTTGCCAACCACTATCGCGTCGACGCCATTGCAATTGACGCGCCTGATCTGGGCAGGCTCCGGAGGAGGGGTGGTAAGGGAGAGAAAGCGCTCATAGGCAATGCGTTCGCCGTGCCAGCCGGTGACGCGGTCTTCCGCCGTTATGGCGCGCTTCAATTGCTCGTAGGCGTTTCGTGCTTCCGGCCGCTGGGGCGCATTCTGTTCGGCGCCGCTTGCGGCGATTTCCTCGTCGAGGCTTATGCCGGCGACAGCCACCGGGTCATATTTGCTCAGCCATCCAAAGCTGATGTCGCCGGTGGGATCCAGCCGCTCAAGGGTTTGAAAACGCCGGTGCCGGAGGGTCCTCGCCTGCCTCGCTTGATCCTCCGGACATCTGCTGGGGTCCTCCGAGCGCAAATTCATCAATGCGCGCGCGGCCAGATTCATCGCGGCCGTGCGCGGCGTCCGGCGCGTCTCGTATTCACGGAGTGCGTCGGACAGCCCGGACCGCCCGTGGCGGCGCAGCGTGCGCGCCAACATCACGGCGTCTTCCAAGGCCATGCCGGAACCTTGCCCCACTGCCGGGGGCGAAGGGTGCGCAGCATCGCCTAGCAGGGTGACGGCGCCGCGACTCCAGACCGGCAAGGGCTCCCGGTAATAATAGCCTGTCATGGTGACGGAGAACGCATGCTTGGCGGCAGCCTCGAATGCGTCCATCACCTGGTCGCAGGCGCCGGGGAACGCGGTGGCGAGGTTCTCCGCCACGCCGGCCGAACTCCATGATTCCTCGAAAGCGTTCTCCGCCGGCACGAGGGAGCCAAGGTACATGAGGTCCCTGCCGATCGGGTACCAGGAAACCATGCGATTGAGTCCGCTCCACACCGTGAAGCCTCGGGCAGGCCGGTACCGCATCGCGGATATGGGGAATACCGTCCGCCAACCGATGTAGTTCATGAATTGCGGCGCTTCTTCGCCGAATAACGCCGCCCGGATGCGCGACTTCAAACCATCCGCGCCTATCAGCAGGTCGCCTTCGATCTCTTCCCCGTTCTCGAGACGAACGCACACGCCTCCGGAACTTTCGGTGAAGTCCGACACACGGCTGTTCAGGCGGATATATTTGCTTGGCAGTGCATCCGTCAGGGCATCCAGAAAGGCCGCACGGTGCAAGGCGTAGGCGAAATCGCCAACTCTTCCAGCATGTCCCGACCCGAACAACTGGCGTTGCGCTATCCGTTCACCGGTATACAGGTCTGCATAAAGCTCTTCTTCCGAAGCGACTGCTATCGCGCGGATGTGGTCGGCAGCGCCCAGATAGTCCAACACCCTCATCCCATTGGGATAAAGGTGAATTCCTGCCCCGACCGGTGTGAGCGCGGGCGCTTGTTCCAGAACGATGGGGTCGAACCCTTCCTTGCGCAAGGCGATCGCCGTGGAAAGCCCTCCAATTCCACCCCCAGCAATGATTACCCGCATTTATTTGTCTCCATGTTTTTCCTATTCAGGAGATATCTGTCAATGATTCAACCTCTGCGCTGTAGTCTATGCCTTTTGATTCCATGATTTCACGAAAATCAATAGCCTGCATAACTATCATGTGAGATGCGGAAACGTCATCTCTTGCTTCAATATCGTCAACTATACGGTATTGGCGCTTTTTAATCCGCTCAATCAGAGAATCATCGACGCTGAAATCGCTGACAGAGAGAACGAGGTGTCGCAAGGGGCCGCGAAGCAGTATGAGCGCTGGGCTGCGGCTTATATCGTCTATCTTTTCGGTAAACTTGTTGAAGTATTCCGAGAATTCTGTGGCGTCGCTTCGCGATTTTTCTT
>Ga0302156_10003680_pt1 | contig 11633 bp, 6 predicted proteins | sample I_Bog_N3_2_FD_193503 | JGI IMG/M metagenome (GOLD analysis project Ga0302156, IMG submission 193503) | Peat permafrost microbial communities from Stordalen Mire near Abisko, Sweden - I_Bog_N3_2 | ecosystem: Environmental > Terrestrial > Soil > Wetlands > Peat | place: Sweden: Abisko, Stordalen... | reverse complement strand
GGTGGCCGTCGAGGCCGTGGCCAAAAGCGATGACGGCAAGGAGCAATATGGCCCCGAAACCTATGGCCTGCGCCAGCCTCCCAAGGTGGAAGGCGCTCTGGTCGCCATCGATCCCCACACGGGCCGCGTGCTGGCCATGCAGGGCGGTTTCTCCTACCTGCGCAGCCAGTTCAACCGCGCTACCCAGGCCGAGCGTCAGCCCGGCTCGTCCTTCAAGCCCTTCGTCTATATGACGGCGCTGGACAATGGCTACACCCCATCGTCCCTGGTGCTGGATGCTCCCATCGAGCTGGACCAGGGGCCGGGTCTGCCGAAATGGCGTCCGGTGAACTATCACGGCGGCTATCTGGGCCCGACCACTCTGCGCGTCGGTCTGGAGAAATCCCGCAACCTGATGACCGTGCGTCTGGCCGCCACCATCGGCATGGAAAAGATCGCCGGTTTCGCCGAAAGCTTCGGCGTGGTGGACAAGCTGCCGCGTGAGCTGTCCATGGCCCTGGGCGCCGGCGAGACCACGCCCTTGCGCATGACGGCGGCCTATGCCCAGATCGTCAATGGCGGCAAGAAGGTGACACCGACTCTGATCGACCGCATCCAGGACCGCACCGGCAAGACCGTCTATCGCCACGATCAGCGCCCCTGCGAAGGCTGCGAAAGCACTTTCTACACCAACCAGGACATGCCCGACGTGCCGGACACCCGGCCGCAGATGGTCGATCCCATGACCGCCTATCAGATGGTTCATTTGCTGGAAGGCGTGGTGGAGCGCGGCACCGGCAAGTCCATCTCGGTGCTGGGCCGTCCGCTGGCCGGCAAGACCGGTACCTCTAACGATTCCAAGGATACTTGGTTTGTTGGTTTCTCTCCCGATCTGGCGGTGGGCGTCTTCGTCGGCTTCGACGAGCCCTCGACCCTGGGCGGCCACGAGACCGGCGCTTCGACGGCGGCTCCCATCTTCCGCGACTTCATGAAGGAAGCCCTGAAGGACAAGCCGCCGGTGCCCTTCCGCATTCCGCCGGGCATCCATATGGTGCGCATCAATGCGGCCACCGGACGCCCGACGGATTCCAGCGACAAGAACGCCATCTACGAAGCCTATAAGCCCGACACCGTCCCCATGGGCGGCGAGGAACAGGTGCTGGACAATGACGCCGGGGTCATGAGCCTTGGCTTCGGAGCCCCCGGAACCGTGGGCAGTATGGGCACCACCGACGATCAGCCGGGCAATGAAGCGGCTGGACAAGCGCCGGTTTTGATTCCGCCGCCGGGCTATGCCGCCGGGCCTGAACAGGCCCCGACGCCTCCGGCCACCCCGCAGGCTCCGGCCATTCCTCAGGCGGGCGGCATATATTAGGACGGCAGGCCAATAGGCCTGCCGTAAGTCCCTCGCCGGGCGGGCCATCCGGCCCTTGGCCGCCGCCTTCGTGGCGGCACATACCGGCCCGTGGTCTGGTGCGGGCTTTTGCCTTGGCCGGTATGACTTGATACCAGGGGCCGTTTCCCGTAAAAACGGCCCTTCTTATTTTGACCGTTGATGACAGGACCACAGGACCATGCGCGCCGAAGTCGAGGCGATTGCCCAGGAAATCAGAAAGTCCCTGGAACTGCTGCGCCGCCATATCGATTGGGATAATGCCCTGCGTCGGTTGGACGAGCTGAATGCGCTGGCCGAGGATCCCGATCTGTGGAACCGCGCCGAGGAAGCCCAAAAGGTGATGCGCGAGCGCACCCAGCTGGAGCAGGCCACCGGCACCGTCAAAAAGATCGAGACCGAGTTGGACGACCAGCTGGGCATGATCGAGCTGGGCGAGATGGAAGGCGATCAGTCGGTCGTCGATGACGCCGAGGCCATCTTGAAGGGCCTGAAGGAACAAGCCGCCAAGATGGAGCTGGAAAGCCTGCTTTCGGGCGAGGCGGATTCCAACGATTGCTATCTGGAAGTCCATGCGGGCGCTGGCGGCACCGAGGCTCAGGACTGGGCCGAAATCCTCTTGCGCATGTATACCCGCTGGGCCGAGCAGCATGGCTATAAGGTCGAATGGATTGAAGAAAGTTCGGGCGAAGAGGCCGGTCTGAAGTCGGCCACCGTCTGTATCTCGGGCCATAATGCCTATGGCTGGCTGAAGACCGAAAGCGGCGTGCATCGTCTGGTCCGCATCTCGCCCTATGATTCGGCGGCGCGGCGTCACACCAGCTTCTCGTCCATCTGGGTCTTCCCGGTGATCGATGACACGATCGATATCCAGATCAACGAAAGCGACTGCCGCATCGATACCTTCCGCGCCTCGGGCGCTGGCGGTCAGCATATCAACAAGACCGATTCGGCCATCCGCATCACCCATATTCCGTCGGGGATCGTGGTCAGCTGCCAGATGGACCGCTCGCAGCACCGCAACCGGGCCACGGCCTGGGACATGCTGCGCGCCCGCATGTACGAAGCCGAGCTGCAAAAGCGCGAGGCTATCTCTCAGGCTGAAGCCGACGCCAAGACCGAGATCGGCTGGGGCCATCAGATCCGCTCTTATGTGCTGCAGCCCTACCAGATGGTCAAAGACCTGCGCACCGGCGTCGAGACCTCGGACACCCAGGGTGTGCTGGACGGCGATCTAGACCAGTTCATGGCCGCGTCCCTGGCCGCCCGCATCCAAGGCGGCGTCGGCGAAGGCGAGGATTGAGGCGATGATGGTCCGGCGTCTGCTTCTTGCTCTGGCGCTGCTGCTGCCTGTTTCGGCGCAGGCCGATGACATCGACATCATGTCGATCCTGCAAGGTCGTCAGCCCGGCATGGGGCAGGGGCCTTATCCCGGTCCCTCCCACGCCATCGGCGGCGCCGCCAACGGCTGCCTGTCCGGCGGCCAGTCCATGCCGATGACGGGGCCCGGCTGGGCCGTGCTGCGACCCGAGCGCAATCGCTATTGGGGCACGCCCGATCTGCTGGCCTTTCTCAAGGACCGGGCCGGGCGGGCTCAGGAGCTGGGGACCATTCTGATCGCCGACATGGCCCAGCCGCGCGGCGGGCGCATGCCTTCGGGCCATGGCAGCCATCAGACCGGCGTTGACGTTGATATCCTCTACCGTCTGGCCAGCAAGCCCTTGACCAGCAAGGAGCGGGCCGAGCCGGTGATGGACAGCGTGGTTCTGCCCAAGGGCGGCCTGAACCCCAAGCTATGGGGCAAGCCTCAGGTCGAGCTGGTGCGGCTGTTCGCCTCGGACCAGCGGGTCGAGCGCATCTTTGTGAACCCGGCCATTAAGGTGGCCTTGTGCCAGTCGGTAAAGGGTGATCGCTCGTGGCTGCGCCGTGTGCGGCCCTGGTGGGGCCATGACGAGCATTTCCATGTGCGCATCAATTGCCCTGCCGGAGACGTGGACTGCCAGTCCGGCCCGCCGCTGCCCGAAGGCGACGGCTGCAGGGCCGAACTGCAAAGCTGGATCACCAGCGGCGCCTGGGCGGTCAAACCCACCGGCGGAGAGCGGGACCATCCGCCGCCGCCTTTGGCCTGCCGCGAGATTTTAGGCCTGAAATAGGTCAATCTTAACCTTTCTTTTCATTTGGGCGTGCTATAACCAGTGGGTGACTGGGGCATGACGATTCATTAGTGGTATCGATGATGCTGACACGCAGAATGCTTTTGGGCGGAATGTTGGGGATGTTGGCGGCGCCTTCGATGGCGCGGGCCAATGCGCCCCGCACACGGCTGGATGCCGTCATCGACATCAGCCATCAGTCCAACGTCCACGATTTCCTGGCGGCCCACAAGAAAAGCAACATTCTTGGCGTGATCCATAAGGCGACCGAGGGCGGTGACTGGAAAGACCCGCTCTATCACAAGCGCCGCGCCCAGGCCGAAGCCGCCGGGCTGCTGTGGGGGGCTTACCACTTCGGCACCCGGCAATATTCCGGCACCGATCAGGCCGACCTGTTCCTGACCTACGCCAAGCCCGGCCCCCACACTCTGATTGCTTTGGACTTCGAGCAGAACGACGGCAATCCCAGCAATTCCATCAGGCTGCGTCAGGCCGAGGATTTCGTCAAAGCCATCCATGGCGAGACGGGGCGCTTTCCCCTGATCTACACCAACCAGGCCTGGGCCGACGGTCATGCCGTGGGCGAAAGCTCTCGCAGCCTTGGTGCCTCGGTCAGCGAGAAATCCGTGCTGGCCCTTTGCCCCCTGTGGCTGGCCGACTATCGCTCCGAGCCGCAGGTGCCCCATGCCTGGAAGGGCAAAGGCTGGCACTTCTGGCAATATGCCGGCGACACCGGCGACGGCGGCCCACGTGGTCGCCGCGTGCGCGGCGTCTGGGGCATCGAGAGTTGCGACCGCAATATCTTCAAGGGCGATATGGCCGACCTGCAGAAATTCTGGAAGGCCGGCTGAGGCATATCCGGTTTGATTTCGGGCTGCCGCCCGGGCCCGCTCGGGCCGCGGGGTCTCCGAACCTCCATTTGATTTTTGAAACGAATGAGTCCGCCTCACCCCGCCGCCAACGGCTCGTAGTAATCCGCCGGCAAGCCAGCCTTGTCGCGGGCGGCTTTGTTGAAGGGCGGCTTCAGGCCGTCGGGGAAATAGTCGCGGATGATGGACTGATAATGCAAGCGGGGTTCGATGCCTTGCTGGTCGCAGACATAATTGAACCAGCGGGTCCCGGCGGCGACATGGATGATTTCTTCATCGACGATCTTTCGTAAGGCCGACAGGGCGTTTTGCTCGACGGTTCCCGTCAGCTTGTTGATGGTCACCGGGGCGGTGTCCAGGGCGCGGGCCTCGAAGGTCATGGGGACCACGGCGAGGCGCATCAGAAGATCGCCAGAGGTCTTCTCGGCAGCCTGCCACAGGCCGTCATGGGCGGGCAGCGAGCCATATTCGGCTCCCATCTCGCGCAGCAGGGCGTCGAGGGCGAGGAAATGTTCCGCTTCTTGTTCGGCCACCAGAACCCAGTCGTCATAGAACCCCTTGGGCAAGGTGGGGGCGGCGAAGCGGGTGATGATGTCCCAGGCCAGATCGATGGCGTTGAACTCGATATGAGCCAGGGCATGGTACATGGCGATGCGCCCATTGATCCCTGAGGTGCCGCGTCGGGGCATCTTGTTGGGCGGCAGAATTTCGGGCCTGGCCGGGCGGCCGGGCCGGGGCGCCGGCTTGGCCTTGCCGATCTTGGTGATCTTGCCGTCATGCCAATGGCGGGCGGCCCGCAGGGTCAGGCGGATCTTGTCTTCGGGCTCGGAAGCCGCCAGGGCTTCCGCCGCCACCTCGGTCAGGCTGGTCATGGTCAGAGAGCTTTCACCGCAGCGAGGACATCCTTGGCGTGGCCGGTCACTTTGACCTTGCGCCAGACCTTGGCCACCAGGCCGTTGGCGTCGATCAGGAAGGTGGATCGTTCGATGCCGAAATATTTGCGGCCATACATGCTTTTTTCCACCCAGACGCCAAAGGCCTCGCAGAGCTTGCCCTCTTCGTCGGAGATCAGGGGAAAGGCCAGATTATATTTGGCCTTGAACTTGTCGTGCTTGGCCGCCGTGTCCTTGGACACGCCAATGATGACCGCGTCGGCGCCGCTAAAGTCCGGCAGATCTTCCTGGAAGGCGCAGGCCTCGGCCGTGCAGCCCGAGGTGTCGTCCTTCGGATAGAAGTACAGCACCACCTTGCGGCCCTTCAGCGAGGCAAGGGACAGAGCGGCTCCGCCATCGGTGGGCAGGGTGATGTCGGGAACGGCGGAACCTACGTCGATGCTCATGGGGTGGTCTCCTTCTCGGCGGCCAATCTGGCCAGAATGGGTTGGGCCGGATCATGGATCATCCGGACAAAGAGGGCATGGACGGCCGATGCCCGCTCGGTCATCAAAAGCCGTAAGCCCTCGAAATGGGTGCTGTTGGCGGCGCGGACAAGCACGTCTTTCAGGCGGCCGGGGGCATGGTCTTCGAAGAACATGCCTTCGATGGTCTGGCGCAGCACCTGCTGAATGGCCTGCCACAGGCGCAAAGCGTCCAGCAGCAGTTCGGAATCAGCTTCGTCCAATAGGGACAGATGAGCGGCTTCCTCCAGCACCAAGGCCGTGGAGCCCTTCAGCAGCGAGGGATGAACGTCGCCCCAGCGCAGCTGCAGATATTGGGCGATGAATTCGATATCCACCAAGCCGCCCCGGCGGTGCTTGACCTCCCAGGGATTGTCGCTCTTGTGCTCCTTGGCCATGCGCTCGCGCATATCGGCGACGTCGGCCAGCAGCTTGTCGGCGTCGCGGGGCTTTTGCAGGGTCTTGGCGATGATTTCGCGGATGGTGGTTTGCAGGTCGTCGGGGCCGGTGATGACCCTGGCGCGGGTAAGGGCCATATGCTCCCAGGTCCAGGCCATGCTTTCCTGATATTGGATGAAGGAGGCCAGGCTGGTGGCGATGGGGCCGGAATTGCCCGAAGGCCGCAGGCGCATATCCACCTCGTACAATTCGCCTTCCGGCGTTTTGGCGGTGATGGCATTGATGATGCGCTGGGTGAGGCGGGCATAATAGGTGCTGGGGGCCAAAGGCTTGGCGCCGTCCGATTGCTCCACATCCTCGGGCGAGTGATAGACCAGGATCAGGTCCAGGTCCGAGGCGGCGGTCATCTCGCGGCTGCCCATCTTGCCCATGGCGATGACGGCGCAGCCGCCGCCGGGGATTTGGCCGTGGGCGCGGGCGAATTCGGCTTCGACCTTGGGCTGCATGGCCATCAGGACGGCGTCGGCGATGTCGGACAGGTGATGGCAGGCTTGGGCCGGTTCGATCATCGAGCGCAGGGTCTGGACGCCGATGCGGAATTTTTGCTCGTTGGTCCAGCGCCGGGCCCGTTCCAGCATGTCCTGATAATCATCGCCGGCTTCTTCCAGGGCCGTGGTCAGTTCCTGGGCCAGTTGGGCGGCGGGCGGCGGGGCGTCGAAGAATCCGGCGGAGAGCACACCATCCAAGAGGTTGGTGTTGCGGGCCAGATTTTCGGCCAGACGCGGGGCGTCGCCCATGACCTCGGCCACCAGCTCCAGCAGGCTGGGGTTGGCATAAAACAGCGAGAACAGCGGCACACCGGCAGGCAGTTCGGAGAGAAAGCCCTCGAAGCGATGAAAGGCGGCGTCGGGCTCGGCGGTCGCGGCCAGGGCGGTCAGCAGGGCCGGGGTCAGCTCGGTGAGCAACTCGCGGGCGCGGGTGCTGCGGGTCGAGCGCACCCTTCCATGATGCCAGCCGCGAATGGCCGAGGAGATGCCTTCGGGGTTGGAAAAACCCATGGCGCCGATGGTCTTTAAGGTCTCGGGGTCGGGCTCGCCGCCGGTAAAGACCAGATTGCCGCAAGGTGCGTTTAGGGGGGCGGCGTCCTCGAACAGGGCGGCGTAGTGGGTTTCCACCCGGCGCAGACGTAAGGTGAGGGCCTCCGAGAAGGCCTCCAGCCCCGTAAAGCCGAAGAAGGCCGCCAGGGCTGTCAGGCGTTCGGAGTCTTCCGGCAGGGTCTGGGTCTGCTTGTCGTCGGTCATCTGGAGGCGATGTTCCAGGCGGCGCAGGAAGCGATAGGCCTCGGTCAGTTCCTCCACCACCTGGAAGCTGGTATGACCGGCGATGGCCAGAGCGGCCAGAGCCTCGCAGGTGCGGGGCAGGCGCATGCCGGGCTCGCGGCCGCCCCAGATCAGCTGCTGGGTCTGGGCGAAGAACTCGATCTCGCGGATGCCGCCACGGCCCAGCTTGATGTTGTGCCCGGCCACGGCGATCTTGCCGCCGCCCTTGTGGGCGTTGATCTGGCGCTTGATGGAATGGATGTCCTGGATGGCGGCGAAGTCCAGGTTTTTGCGCCAGATGAAGGGACGGATCATCTTGGCGAACTGGCCGCCGGTGACGGGATCTCCGGCCACTTGCCGGGCCTTGATCATGGCGGCCCGCTCCCAGTTCTGGCCGAAGCCCTCGTAATAAATCTCGGCAGCTGTCAGCGAGATGGCGGCGGGCATGGAGCCGGGGTCGGGGCGCAGGCGCAGATCGGTGCGGAAGACGTAACCGTCGGCGGTGCGTTCCTCCATGATCCGCACCAGATCTTTGGCCATGCGGATGAACATCTCGCCCAGGGATTTGCGGCCTTTGTATTCCAGCTTTTCCTCGTCGTAGAAGACGATGATGTCGATGTCGCTGGAGTAATTCAGCTCGGCTCCGCCATGCTTGCCCATGCCCAGGATCAACAGGCCGGAGTCCCTCTCGGGCTCGTCAGGGTGGGGCAGGGTGATGTCGCCGGACTCGTGGGCCTTCAGCAGCAGATGGGTTGCCGCCAGGGACAGGGCGCGGTCGGCCAGGGCGGTCAGAGCGCCGGTGATCTTTTCCAGCGGCCAGACCTCGGCGATGTCGGCCATCCCGATCAGCAAGGCGGCCCGGCGCTTGGCGATGCGCAAATTGCGCATCAGGGCGTTGAGGTCGCCCTCGCGCGGCAGCTCTTTGAGCAGGTGCGCAAAGCATTCGTCGGGCCCCAGTTCCAGCAGGCTTTTGAAGAACTCCGGCTCGCGGATCAGGCAGTGGCTGAGATAGGGGCTGTTGCCGAACAGGGCCTGCATCAAGGGGGCGACGGCCTTGTCCTCGACCACATCCCTGATGAAGGCGGCCAGGGCGGGATCGTCCTGATCGGTGGCGCTATCCAGCCAGCGTTCGCCGTGGCGCTGGGCCATGGCTGGGTCGAAAGCACGTGGAATGGCCTGGGAAGTCCAGTCGAAGGTCAAGGAGACGCATCCTGTTGTTGTGTTTTCTTTCAGACTGGGCAAAGCTCCGCCTTTGGTCAAGTGCGCAAGGTATTGGAGGCGAGGCGAGTGGTTCACGGCACCGTCAAGAGTTTGTTCCGGCTTCTTGGCGGCCTGGGGACGACAGTTCTGTTTCTTGCCGCATGGTTGGGCCTGCGCCTGTCGGAAGGACCGTTGGAGCTATCGTTCCTCCAGCCCTACATCCAGGCCGCTCTGAACCGTCCCGATGGGTCCTTGTCGGTGCGCATCGATTCTACCGTGTTGGCCTGGGACCGGGAAGCCGCCAATCTGGAAATCCGCGCCCGTGGCGTTCATGCCGTCGTCAATAATGCGGTGGTGGCGGCAGTGCCCGAGATGTCGGTGGCCTTGTCGGTGCCCTCAATGCTGCATGGCGTGCTGGCGCCTCGGCATCTGCGCCTTCTGCATCCCCGCGTTCGTCTGGTGCGCGACGTTCATGGCGACATCGAGATGGGCCTGGGCGACGCCGATGATCAGACGCCCGAGGTCGGCAGCGATTCCACCAAGGCCACCGAAGAAGCCTTTCGCGCCCTGCTGGCTCCGCCCGGCGAAGACAGCGTCGCCGGCCAGTTGCAGCGGGTCGAGGTGGTGGGAGCCGATATTCTGGTGGAGGACGAAGGCCTGGGCATCCAGTGGCATGCTCCCTCGGCGGATTTGCACTTCCTGCGCGACGTCAAGGGCATCGTCGCCAAGGCTCGCTTCGATCTTGAACTGGCGGGAGAACGCGCCCGCTTCGATGCCGATGGCCTCTATCTCTCCCAGGATCGGGTGGTCGAGGCGACCGTGTCCTATGGTGGTTTGCGTCCCTCCTTGCTGGCCGAACTGGCGCCACAGCTGAAGGTGCTGTCAGGCTTGCATATGCCCACCGGCGGTTCCCTAGGTTTGCGCTGGTCCCAGGATCAGGGGGTGACCGGTCTGCGCTTCGACCTGGCCGGCGGTGCCGGCGTCGTCGATCTGTCGGAGCAATTGGGAGTCAGCTGGCCCATCGCCTCGCTATCCCTTCATGGCGCTCTGTCCAACGGCATGAAAAACCTGCAGTTGGACGAGGCTCGGGTGGATTTCGGCACCGGCATTTTCAATCTGTCGGGCCATGCCGAGAACATCGATGGTCCCCTTTCGACCGAGGTGGAAGCCCGGGTCGAGGATATGCCGGTCGAGCTGCTCAAGGGCCTGTGGCCGCCGGGCATGGCTCCCAATCCCCGCGCCTGGATTTTGACCAACCTGTCCCACGGCACCGTCAAGCTGGCTGCTGCCCATTTCGCCGGCCATGTGCCGCCGGGTAAGACCGTCGATGATATCGTCGTGGAGTCCATGGGCGGCAAGGTCATCCCCGAAGGGGTGGACGTGCAGTATCTGGCCCCCATGCCGGTGGTTAAGAACGCCAGCGCCGAAGCCAGCTTTGACAAGGACAGCTTCGTCCTTGAGGTCAAGGGCGGCGAGCTGATGGGTCTGAAGGTGCAGCCGGGCGGCAAGGTGGCTTTGACCGGCCTGCTGGACCCGCTGCAGTATGCCGACATCGCCGTGAAGATCGAAGGCCCCATCAGCGACGCCCTGAAGCTGATCGACAGCAAGCCCTTGGGCTGGGCCCATACCCTGGGCGTCGATCCCGCCAGCGTCAAAGGCGATGCTGTCACCGACCTGTCCTTGCGCTTCCCTCTGCTGGAGAACCTGCTGTTCGATCAGGTTAAGGTCAAGGCGACGGCCCAGACCAAGGGCGTGGCGATTCCCAAGGTGGCCATGGGGCTTGATCTGACCGAAGGTGCTCTGGCCCTGGAGGCCGACCCCAAGGGGTTGGAGGTCTCGGGCAAGGCCAAGCTGGGCGGATTGCCCTCGGACATCAAATGGCTTGAGACCTTCAGCCGCCAAGCGGCCGTGCAAAGCCATTACGAGGTGCAGACCCAGTTGGACAATGCCGGTCGCGCCCTGGTGGGCCTGGATGTGGCTCCCTTCCAGCCGCCTTTCATGGATGGCACGACCCCGGTGCAGGTGGTGGCGAACCTGAGCAATGGCGGGCGCGGCGACATCGAGGTCAAGGCCGGCCTGAACGGCGTGGGCATGACCCTGCCGGCTCTCAATTGGTCGAAGAAGCCCAGCCTTGCCGGTCAGGCTTCGGCCCTGGTGCGGCTGTCGGCTGGCCGCATTGGCGATATTCCCCATTTCGCCGTCGCCACCGACGGCCTGGATGTCCAGGGCCAAGTGGCTTTCGAGGGCGGTCAGCCGCGCAAGGTGACCTTCAGCCGGGCCAAATGGGCCCGCTCCGAGGTCAAGGGCAGCATCGGCATCAAGCCGAACGGGGGCGGACTGATCATCGATGTCAGCGGTCCCAGCTTCGATGCCCGCGAGATCATTGGCGGCGCTCCCTCGGATGTTCCCAAGGAGCAGCGCCCCAAGCCCGACCATGCCCACGACCATGACCCGGTGGTGCCTTTGTCGGTGACGGCCAATCTGGCCCAGGTCTGGGTCAGTGACGATGGGGCCGCCCGCGATATCTCCATGGCCATGACCCGCGATGGCCGGGGCGACATCCGCCTGCTGCATGTCGACGGGTTGGTGGATGGCGGCAAGCCCTTGCATATGGAGATCACGCCCTCCTTACAGAACCATCGGACGGTGAAGATCACCAGCGGCGACGCCGGCTCGGTGTTCAAGGCCTTTGGTGTCTTTGACAATGTGGTGGGCGGGCAATTGGTGCTGGATGCCTATTACGACGACACCAACCCCCGCCAGCCGCTGGTGGGCCTGTGTCAGGTCACCGACTATCAGGTGATGAAGGCCCCGGCTTTGGCCCGGCTGCTGACCGTGGCGGCCTTGACCGGCGTGGTCGAGCTTTTGTCGGGCGAAGGCATCAACTTCTCGACCATGCAGGTTCCCTTCACCCTGACCGACGGT
>Ga0302156_10003668_pt1 | contig 11664 bp, 7 predicted proteins | sample I_Bog_N3_2_FD_193503 | JGI IMG/M metagenome (GOLD analysis project Ga0302156, IMG submission 193503) | Peat permafrost microbial communities from Stordalen Mire near Abisko, Sweden - I_Bog_N3_2 | ecosystem: Environmental > Terrestrial > Soil > Wetlands > Peat | place: Sweden: Abisko, Stordalen... | reverse complement strand
GAGGATTTTGTCGGCTACTAATTGCGGGACGATGTCGTAGTGGTCCATCTCCATGCGGTAACTTCCCTTGCCTTGAGTCATGGAAGTCAGAAGGGTTCCGTAAGTCAGCATTTCGGCCATGGGAACTTGCGCGTTGATGAGTGTTGTCCGGCCCTTGGAATCCGTGCCTTGCACGCGGCCGCGGCGGCTGCTGAGGTCGCCCATGAGCGTTCCGGCGAACTCGTCGGGGGCTTCGATTTCGACCTTCATGATGGGCTCGAGGAGGCAGGGCTTGGCCGTTTCCATGGCCTTTCTAAACGCGATGCGCCCGGCCATCTTGAAACTCATTTCATTCGAGTCCACGTCGTGATACGAGCCGTCGTAGACGGTGGCTTTGAAATCGACCACCGGGTAGCCGGCGAGATAGCCGCGGGCGGCGGACTCGACGATGCCCTTTTCGATTGCCGGAATGAAGTTGCGGGGAATTGCGCCGCCGAAGACTTCGCTGGCAAACTCGAAGCCTGCGCCGCGGGGCTGCGGCTCCATGCGGATTTTGCAGTCGCCGAATTGGCCGTGCCCGCCGGTCTGCTTCTTGTGGCGTCCCGGCGCTTCGACCTTGGCGCGGATGGTTTCGCGATAGGGGACCTTGGGAGCCTTGAGCGTGACCTCGGCGTGGTAGCGCTTTTTGAGGCGGCTGACGATGGCCTCGATGTGCGGCTGGCCCGCGCCGGCGATGAGGAATTCATTGGTCTGCGGGTCGCGGAAGAAGCGGATCAGGAGGTCTTCCTCCATCAGCTTGTGGATGGCGGGGGCGAGCTTGTCTTCGTCGGCGCGGGACTTGGGCTCGATGGCGTAGGTCATGGCCGGCTCGGGCAGCTTGTGGAGATCGATCTGAATCTCGGAGCCTTTGACGCCGAGCGTGTCGCCGGTGAGGGTTTCGCGCAGCTTGGCCACCGCGCCCAGGTCTCCGGCGTGCAGCTCGGGAACCTCGACAGCCTTGCGGCCCTGCATCACTGACAAATGAGAAAAGCGCTCCGAGCCGCGCCGCGTGTAGTTCTCGACGTTGGCGTCGTTTTTGATGACGCCGCTGATGACCTTGAAGAAGCTGATCCTACCCGAAAATGGATCGGTCATGGTCTTGAAGACGAACAGGCCCAGCGGCCCGCTGTCGTCAATTTTGCGAGTGGAATGGCCGGCTTCGGGATTGTCCGGTGTAACTTCAATCGATGGATTGCGGACAGCGATGGGGGCGCGCTCGGCGGGCGAGGGCGTGTACTCCTTGATGAAGTCCAGCAGGTGATCGAGGGCCATGTTGCCCAGGCCGCTGGAAAACAACACCGGGAAGATGCGATCTTCGCGAACGGCATCGTGGAGCGCGGCGATGAGATGCTCTTTGGTGAGCGTGCCGGTTTCGAAGTACTCCTCCATCAGCTCGTCTTTGCCTTCGGCCACCAGCTCGACCAGCGCCTCGTGACGCGCCTTGGCGTCGGCAGTCAGGCCGGCAGGAATCTCGGCGGTAGCCTTGCCGCGGCCGTCGCCGCCGGGGGTGTAATAGAAAGCCTCCATGGTCACCAGATCGACGACGCCGCGAAATCCCTCTGCGCCGGAGATGGGCAACTGTACGGGAACGCAGTTGCGGCCCCAGCGATCCACCAGATCGTCAATCAAGGCGCTCAGCCCCTCGCCGCCACCGGCCTTGGGGTGGTCCATCTGGTTGACGAGAACGATGCGGGGAACGCCAGCCTCGTCGGCATAGCGCCAGACGCGCTCGCTGACCGGCTCAATGCCATTCTGCGCGTTGACCACCACGACGGCCGCTTCCGCGGGCAACAGAGCCGCGCGCGCCTCGTGGGTGAACATATGAAAGCCGGGAGTATCGATAAGATTGATTTTGACGCCCTGCCACTCGGCAAAGGCGACCGCGTTCTGCATGGTTGCGCCGCGGGCTACTTCCTCTTCGTCATAAGCGGTTACGGCCGTTCCGTCTTCCACGCGGCCCTGTGTGGTGGTCATCTTGGCGGCATGCAGCAGAGCGGCGATCAGAGTGGTTTTGCCACAGTGCGCATGCCCCACTACAGCCACGTTGCGGATCTCACTTCCCTGGTACGTTTTCATGGTGTTCTCCTCTTGATTTTGCTGGGTTTAGTCAGAATTTTCAGGATCGAATGGGAGAGGGACAGGGAAACCATGGGGACGTCCCGAGGGGCGTCCAGGTGGCCGGATTGGAGGGCCACGTGTCCCGGTCTGCCGTCTACCTCATCCATAAAGGTTCGGGCCGACGCCGCGCGGTGAAAGGAAGGATGAATCCGCAGGCGTCAATTGCTACGAAAAGGGATGCTATCACACGCGGAGTGTGAACGTCCTGTGACAGGACGCACCATCTGCGGCTCTTGCAATGGTGGCAGCGGCCTTCTGCCATAACGGCCAGAGACGAGCGGATCCATGGACATATTCGGACTATAACAACTATAATTATGGTTTGATTAGACGGAGGAATTTATGGCTCTCTGGCAGGTGCAGCAAGCCAAGACACGGCTGAGCGAGGTGATCGAGGATGCGCAGGGCAAAGGTCCGCAGGTCATCACACGGCACGGCGCGGAGCGGGCGGTTGTACTGTCCATGGAGGATTACCGCGCCCTGACCGCCCACAAGCCGGACCTTAAGGCGTATCTGCTGGGAGGCCCGAAGGTGGAGAGCTTCGAGATTGAGTACGACAGCGACACGGGCCGGGAGATCGAGCTGTGAGCGGGCGGCTGGAATACCTGCTGGACACCAACGTGCTGAGCGAGACGCGCAAGAAGAAGGCCGACGCAGGGGTGATCGCGTTTTTGCAGGCCGCGGAGGCCTCAACTCTTTACATCAGCGTACTCACGCTAGGCGAGTTGCGGAAGGGCGTTGCCAAAAAGAAGCGGGAGGACGCGGAGATGGCGAAGAGGCTCGCCGACTGGGTGGATGGGCTGGAATACAGCTTTGCCGACCGCATTCTGGGCGTTGACGCAGCCACGGCACGGCTATGGGGAGATTGGTCCAGCGAACGCCCCAGGCCGGTTGTGGATACACTGCTTGCGGCCACGGCGGTGCTGCATGGGTTGACTCTTGTGACTCGGAATGTCCGCGATGTGCGGGGCATTGCGGTGAAGCTGCTTGATCCGTGGAAGGAATAACAAACCTTCGCGGCACTGGCGCGCCCCGTGCCCTATCGACGACAATCTTTCTGTCATGAATAAACTCACTCGCCGCAATTTTCTGATCTCCGCCTCTGCCGTCACGCTGGCCGCAACGGCTTCGCCCTCGCTTTTTGCCGCGCCAGGTCGCCAGAGAGTTTTTGTCGGCACCAAGACGCCGGATGGGATTCTGGCCTACAACTGGGATGCCGGGAGCGGCGAATTGACGCCGGACGGGGTCGCGGCCAAGCTGGAGAATCCGATCTGGATTACTCTCTCGCCGGATCGCAAGTACCTTTTTGCCGCATCCGAGGTGGACAGCTTTAACGGCAGACCGACCGGCGAGGTGGCCAGCTTCCGCGTGGCGGGAGGCGAACTCGAGCAGATTTCCGCGCAGAACTCGGCCGGCATAGGCACCTGCCACGTGGCTCTGGACCGAACGGGGCGCGTATTGCTTGCGGCAGACTACTTCGGCGGCTCGGCGGCGAGCTTTCAGGTCGCAGAGGGCAAGCTCAGCCCTGTCGTGTGGAGCGAGCACTACACTGGTCACGGCCCCAACAAGGAGCGCCAGCAGAGTGCCCACGCCCACTTTGCCTCCTACTCGCCGGACAATCGCTTTGCGTATATGAACGATCTGGGCGAGGATTGCATCCACATCTACAGGCTCAACACAGAAACTGCGATGCTGACGCCGGCGGGACTCCATCACGCACGGCCTGGCGCCGGCCCGCGCACGCTGCGTTTTCATCCCAACGGCCACACCGCTTACTCGATCAACGAACTGGATTCGACGGTGGACGTGCTGGAGTGGAACAAGGCCGACGGCAGTTTGAGTCTGGTGACGCGCATCGAGTTGCTGCCTGCGGACTATCACGGACCCATGGCCGCCTGCGATACGGTGATCTCCCGGGATGGAAAATTCGTTTACTTCGCCAACCGCGGCAACAACTCGATTTATCTTTTCCACGCTGATGAAAAGACCGGGAGCCTAGCGGCAGGCGGGCGCTTCAATTGCGGCGGCAAGACGCCGCGCAACTTTGTACTTGACCCGACAGAGCGCTGGATGCTAGTGGCCAATCAGGACTCGAATCTGATCAGCGTATTCGCGCGCAATCCAATAACAGGCGCGTTGGCTGAAGAGGGGAAGAGCTACCCGGCGGTTGTGCCGATGTGCATTCTTTTTGCATGAAGGAAAGCCCTCGTTCTACGCGTCCACCAGGACCGGGCTGCCTTCTTTCGCGCTTTCCTCGTCTAGCGCCGAGGCCACCGGTGTGTGCGCCAGCTCCCAGGCGGAGCGGTCTTTGATCAGCCGCGAAACAAGGGCCGTGTGCATGGCGTGTCCGGCGCGCTCGGCTACGACGTGGCCTTCGATGCGGCGTCCGGCAAGCGCCAGGTCGCCGATCAGGTCCAGAACCTTGTGGCGAACATACTCGTCGTTAAAGCGCAACGAACCATTCTCCGGCCCGGATGCACCGAGAATGATGATGCTCTCCGGCCCGGCGCCGCGGATCAGGCCCATGTCGCGCATCTTCTGCTCGTCCGCCTTGTAGCCAAAGGTGCGCGCCGGAGCGATAAAGGTTCCGTAGGTCTCGGCGGCCAGATCGATACAGGCAGACTGGTGGCCGACGGGCGCGGGAAAATCGATGGCGTACTCGATGCTGTAGCCGGAGCCGGGATAGATCCCGATAAACTTGTTTCCCTCGCGCACCTCTACCGGATGCAGCACACGGATGGTCTCCCGGCGGCGGCGCTGGTTGCGGATGCCCACCTTCAGAAAGGCCTCAACGTAAGGCAGAGCGCTGCCGTCCAGAATAGGCAGCTCCAGGTTGTCCAGTTCCGCAATCACGTTGTCCACGCCCATGCCGATGAGCGCCGAGAGCAGATGCTCGGTGGTCTGAATCAGCACGCCTTGCCGCATCAAGCTGGTGGCGTAACTCACCTTGGCCACGTAGCGGCCGATGGCGGGAATCTCAAAGTTGTCCAGATCGGTGCGGCGGAAGACGATGCCGGAGCCGGCCGGAGCGGGCATTAAGCGCAGATGCACCGGCGCGCCGGAGTGCAATCCCACCCCGGTGAACTCCAAGGGCTTGGCAATCGTCTGCTCCAGATGCGTGGGACTCAGGTGTGCGTGATTGGCCAAAAATCCCTTCTTCCATGGCGAAGAAAAACGTCGCAAGGGTTAGATTAGACGCCAGGGGCTATCCCCGTCCTGTGGCATTTTTGCCACACTTTGCGCCAATTCAGTCATCGATTGAGCCGAAATTCGCTGTGCGAATCGAGCTCTGGCGCAGCAAAAAGCCCAGCCGGGTGGCTGGGCTTCTTGGCTGGTAAGAATTGTTGCCGTTAAGGGGCAACAGCCTGCGTCGAATAGTTGCCATGGGGAATGCCGATCACCGCGGCAGGCTTATACCCTGTGGGATAGGGCGTGGACTGGGTTTGGCTCAGCGCGCCTGAGGTCGAGTCCAGACGGAAGCCGGAGACGGAGTTGCCCAGGAAGTTCGCGGTATAGACAAACCGGCCCAGTGCCGGATCAATTGCCACGGCAACCGGCTGAGTATCCGTCGAATTGCTGCCTCCGGTGGAGGTAGAGTTCACCGTGATTGAGGGAGCCCCGGTGGTCAGGTCAATTTCGTAAGGCGAGACAGTAGAATCCAGCGAGTTGGTGACGTAGATGAACTTGCCACGCGGATCGATAACGATCGCTGAGGGTTCGTTCCCTGTCCTGTAGGGACCACCGGGCAGGAAGTTCAGCGTGCTGCTGCTCATAATCGCATAGCCGATGAGCTGTCCTTGCGCGTAGTCAGTGACATAGGCAAAGCGGTTGGTGGGATCGGTGGCAATGGCCGTGGGCTTAACGCCGGCTTCAAAGGGATTGGCAAGTGCGGTCAAAACTCCGCCCGAGCCGACGGTATAGCCAAAGACCCAACCGGGGTTGGCGCAGTTGGATGTGCAGGTGGTCGTGCCGCCGGGATTGTAGGCCGACTGGTCATAGGCTGTGACGTAGACAGCCGCATTATTGGCCAGCACGGAGAGCCCGGTGGGAACCAGGACATCGCCGCTATAGGCGGCATAAGTGCCGTAGAGACTGAGGGTTTTCGAGGAAGCCGCGGAGCCGATTGTGCCACTGGTGAGGGGATAAGCCGCAAGCACGGCGGGAGCGGGTCCGGAGAGGACATACAGATACGTATTGGCTTCGTTAACGGCTATGGAAACGGGCGTACCGGAAATAGTGATCGTGTCCTTGGACGTCAGAACTCCGGTGAGGCCAATGGCGAAGTGGGCGATGGAGCGGTTTCCCGCATTGGCAACGTAAAGATTCGCGTAGTCGGAGGTGACGGCCATGGAAATCGGGTTCACTCCGCCCGAGGCCACGGTGGGCGCTCCCGTGCGCAATGCGCCGGACTGAGAGTCCACCGCGTAGGCCTGGATCTCGCCGGCGCTCGATGTCCCCGAGCCGGCGGAACAGGCCACGTAAACAAAGTCGATGGTTGTGATCGCGCAGGCAGAGAAAAATGTGGCCACTAAAAGGCCGATGGAAGAGACCAGTAAAAGCTGGCTCACTTTGCTGAACTTCATGCGCTTCCTTCGTCGTGGGCTGGTCAGTTGCAAGCCCTAAGAAAACTGGTTAAGTTGCCCCGTGCTCATTGTAAAAGCCCGGTACGGGGTGTTGCTAGAGTGCCCGGCAGTGGGCCGCTGCCCAGGATCACTTCTGCGTGCTGCCGTGTGCAACCGCGGCCACTGCCGTCGGCTGGGCGTTGGACGTGTAAGGCGAAAGCTGCGTGTTGGTGAGCGTGCCGGCGGTGGCGCTCAACTCAAAGTCGGAGACGTTGCTGCCGAGAAAATTAGCGGTGAACAAAAAGTGGTTGGTCGATGGGTCAATGCCCATGGCCACCGGCTGAGTCCCTGCGGAATACGTGCCTACGCGGGTGAGCGCGCCGCTGCTGATCGAGTAGGCGTTCACCGAGCCGTCCAGCCCGTTGGCTACGTAGGCAAAGGGGTAGGCGGGATCGACGACGATAGCGGTGGGTTGATTGCCTGCCGGAAACGGGCTTCCCGATAACGAAGTCAGGAGTCCGGACGCAAATGAGAAGCCGCGAATATTACCGTTGGCGAAATCCGTCACGTAAACGTAGGCGCTGGTGGAATCGCTGGCGATGGCGGAGGGATGAACGCCCGCGACAAAGGGCACACCGCCATGGAGGGGTGTGAGCACGCCACCTGTACCGATAGAAAAACCAAAAACATAACCGACGTTGGGCGTTACCGAGGCGTCATAGGCCGAAACAAAGAGGCCGGCGCCCGATTTCAGGACGTTGACCGCGGTAGGCGTGATGACGTGTGTGGGGTTGCTGGGCAGGGTCAACGGCCAGTAGCTTGCGCCAATACTTGTATTGACGACCGGCGTTCCCGGCGCGCCTGCGGGGGTTGGGTTGGCGCCGGTGGTAGCGGGCAGAAGGGGAAAGACGCCCACAGACCCCGAACACGGGTCCGCGCTGGAGCAAGCGGGCAATGGCTGGTAGGTGTCCACGACAAACAGATTCGTCCCGCTCACGGCAACGGCCAGCGGGTAAATCCCGGGCGTATTCACGGTGTTCTGTGGATAGAGCTTGCCGTCGGTGCCAATCAGGAACTGAACGATGGTGTTGTCATCCTGATTGACCACGTAGAGCATCGTGCTGTCGGAGGAGACGGCTTCAGCCACCGGATTGCGCCCAGCCGAGGGGAAGGGCGAAGTGGGAATCTGGCGCATGTAGCCGGATACCCCGTTGATCTCGAAGACATCGATCTCGCCGTAGTTATTGGGTCCCGCGGCCCTGGAGCTGGCCACGTATACGAAATCCACGGTGGCTGTGCCGCAAGCGGTGATCAGTACTGCCGCCATGAGGCTGGCCGCGGAGACCAGCAGAAGCTGGCTCGATTTATTGAACTTCATGCGCATCTTTCGTCAGTGGGCCATAGGTTCCGGCCCTTAAAAAATCAGGTTTGGAATCGAACCCCAAGCCGCCCTGAAAAACATTGCGTCCTCGAATCCGGCTGCGTCCTTGAGTGCTGCGGGACGATCATTGTCTGGCATTTGCTGAAGCGGAGACCTTCCTCCGCCCCAGGCGTATCTGCATCAAGCAGCGGTTCAGTTCGTGCGCCCATCCACCAGGCACCAGGTGGGCGGACCAGTCAGCGTGTACTCTGAGGGCGCCTTCGTCGATTGGGAGAGCGGCCTGAGAGTGCCTGCGTTTTCGTCAACAGACTGACCGGTTACGCTGGAATCGTTGAAGTTGGCCGTATAGAAGTACTGATTCGACGGATCCTCAACCAGGCACTGCGGGCCGGCTCCGGTGCCGAAGCCGATGGGCGTGCCAGCCATTTCGGTGGGCTGAAACGGACTGTTGACCACGTAGCCGGCAATTCCGCTTTGAGCCGTTCCCGTGCCGGTGACATTGTTCCCCTGGTTCGCCACGTAGAACCACTTTCCTTTGTTCTCCTGCACCAGGAAAATGGGGTCGGATTGGTTTGGATCATCGGGAATCGGGCCGCTGGTAGCTGCCAATAACGCTCCATTGCTGCCGACCGTGTAAGGCAGAATCTGGCTGGCCGCGTTGGTGGGATTGGGGCTGGGCGCTTCGTTGTCCAGCACGTAGATGTAACCGCCTCCGGACACAATGGCTGTTCCCTGCTTAATGTTCAGCCCTTGGGCGCTGTTCTGAGTCACCGTCAACTGCCCATTGGTGGCATTCTGACCGTACGGATATACAGTTGCGCCGCAGCCGTATGGATAGGTTGTGGCAAGTTCAGCGGCTGTTGTGCAAGGAGCAGCTGCGGTGAGTGATGGCGCCCCGCTCATGGTGATGATGGTTCCGCCGGCCATCAAAAAGTCAACAGGATTGGCAGGAACCGGGAAGTAGGGCAGCGATGCTCCGCCGCCGAACGCGGTCACCTGGGCATTGACAATCAGTTGCAGCCTGCCGGTGGTCCCGTTGACCTGAAAAGCGGTAATGTCACCGCAGGTCGTGGCGCCGGTCAGGGCGGCAGCGCAGTTCGGATTCGGGTTCGTTGTGCTGTTGGACGGAGCCCCGTTGTAAAGAGAATCGTGTTCCAGCACATAGATGTAAGATCCCGAGGCGTCGGTGATTATGCGGAACGGGTTCAAACCTTGCGTGTAGAAGGTCTCCTGCGGCGTGAGAATGCCGTTGGCGCCGATAGCAAACTGCGTGATGTTGGCGTTCTGGCAAGGGTACGCCGTTGTGCAGATGGAGCTTCCTGCCGGGTTGCTGCTGACGCCCCGGTTAAGAACATAGAGAAAGCGGCTGCCGGTGAGCAGGACGGCCCGAACCGGATTGGCGCCGCCGGAGGAAACAGGCAGACCGTTGATGGTGGTCAGCCCGCCTGTATTGTGATCGATCTTGAAGCCGGAGATAATGCCGTTGCCGGAGGTCGAGGCCGTCACCGTCCCCGTCACATACAAATAGCCGACCGAATAATCCTGGATGCAAGACGTAACGCTGAAAATAACGCCAGCAGAAAGGGCGCTTATCAGAAGGGCCTTGCCGAATTTCGTGAACTTCATGCGATTCCTTCATCCTGGTCAGGCGTGTGCCGCCAAGTTTGCTAGTTCCACAGCAGAGCTGGGTTGGGACGGGTCCCTGTTGCATTGTAAAAGCCCAGGGTGGGTTGTGCCTAGTTTTGGCCAGAGACTGGCCAAAACATTGCCTTTTTCCCTGACCATCCTGCCTCGGGAGCGACGGAAATGCCACTCCTTCCGGTCTGGCCGGCCAATTTTCATGCCTCAGGGCTGTGATATGGACTCCCGAACGGCGAAAAACGTCAACCCGCCGCCCAGGGAAAGAGGTCTCTCCGGCTGGGTTGCCCGGCTATGCCTCCCCCTGGCCCCCGGATCGGAGCCATGGCTTGGTTGCGCCACGGCTCCAGAGCAGGAATAAAGGGTCTACCAGACCCGGCAGGATTTCGCCGGGTACATGGGCTGGCCCTTGGTGCAGCCAAAGGCCTTGCCGAATTGGTCGAAGTTCTGCACCGTTCCGTTGACGCGCCAGCGGCCGGGCGAGTGGGGATCCACCAGCGCTGATTGGCGGGCAGACTGCTCGGTCTGGTTCTGACACCACACCTGGGCAAAGCCCAGGAAATAGCGCTGTTCCTCGGTGTAGCCATCAATTTTGTCGTTGATGCTCTTGCCCTGCGTCGCCAGCGTATCCAGCAGCGCCATGTAGGCGATGCGCAGGCCACCGTTGTCGGCCGTGTTCTCGCCCAGGGTGAGCTTGCCGTTCAGCTTCTGCGCCGGGATGCCATCATGAGCCGCGGCAGCTTCAAAGCCGCTGTACTCGTTGGCCACGCAGTCGGTCCGCTCGGTGAAAGCCTTGCGGTCAGCGGGCGTTTGCCACTCGCGCAGGTTGCCCTGCCCGTCGTACTTCGAGCCCTCGTCGTCGAAGCCGTGGGTCATCTCGTGGCCAATCACAACGCCGATGCCGCCGAAGTTCACCGCCGGGTCGATGGTGAAATCAAAGAAGGGCGGCTGCAGAATGCCCGCCGGGAAGTTGATGTCGTTCATCGACGGCTCGTAGTAGGCATTGACCGTGGGCGGCGTCATGCCCCACTCTTTTTCGTCCACCGGCTTGCCCAGCTTGTTCAGGTTGTAGTTGTTCTCGAAGACGAAATTGCGGCGCAGGTTGCCTATCAGGTCATCGCGCTCAACTTTCAGCGCCCTGTAGTCGCGCCACTTCTCCGGGTATCCGATCTTGTTGCGGATCATCGCCAGCTTTTCTTCCGCAGCCTTCTTGGTGGCGTCGCTCATCCAGGGCAGGGTCTTGATGTCGTCGCCCAGGGACTTCTCCAGAGCAGCCACCAGCTTGTCCATACTGGCCTTGGCCGCAGGCGGAAAATTCTTCTTCACCCAGTCCTGGCCCACCGCCTCGCCCAGCGCGCGGTCGGTCATGCTGGTGCACTGCTTCCAGCGCGGCGTCGGTTCCTTTTGTCCGGCCAGGGTCTTGCCGAAAAATGCAAAGTTCTCGTCGAAGAAGGCCTTGGGCAGGTTGGTGGCCGCGCTGTGCAGCGTGTGCCAGCGGAAGTACGCCTTCCACGCTTCGATCGGCTCTTTGGCTATCAGTTCGCTCAATCCCTTGAAGAAATCAGGCGTGGCCACATTCAGCGTCTCAAAGGAACGAATCTTCACATCCTTGAAATAGACCGAGTAATCGAAATCCGGGGTCAGCTTCTGGAGGTCGGCCACCGTGTAGATGTGGTAGCGGTTCTCCGGCTCGCGCAGGTCGGTGCGGCTGGTGGAGGCTTGGGCCAGCGCCGTCTCAATCTCCATCACCGCCGCGGCTTCCTTGGCCGCCTGTTCGGGAGAGTCGCCGGCCAAGGTGAACATCTTGGTCACGTGGTCGATGTACAGCTTGCGAATCTCCTGGAAGCGCTTGCTGTCCACAATGTAGTAGTCGCGGTCGGGCAGCGAAAGGCCGCCCTGGAAGATGTTGGCAATCTGCTTGGTGGAGTCCTTATCATCCTGTCCCAC
>Ga0302156_10003662_pt1 | contig 11690 bp, 7 predicted proteins | sample I_Bog_N3_2_FD_193503 | JGI IMG/M metagenome (GOLD analysis project Ga0302156, IMG submission 193503) | Peat permafrost microbial communities from Stordalen Mire near Abisko, Sweden - I_Bog_N3_2 | ecosystem: Environmental > Terrestrial > Soil > Wetlands > Peat | place: Sweden: Abisko, Stordalen... | reverse complement strand
GCCAGCGTTGATTCTGAGCCAGGATCAAACTCTCGTTTGAAACCTGATTGCTTCCCCCAAACCGACGGAGGTCGGATGGGTTCGGCTGCATCGCGCGCTCGAAAACACGCGATGCCTATTTAGTGAGAATGATCAAGCCAAACCTGATCTTTTCTCACGACTGGCATGTTCAACCTAATTGTCAAAGATCCTTGAGGCTTTCCGCCTGAGCGGGGCCCTTTTGGATCGAGGCCCGGTGAGTTACCACCAGGTTGTCCTCGAACTTGTTGCGCTGCCGGTACTGCGTTCAATCACGCTCACCGTCATTTTTGCGCGAACCTTTCAAACATATCGAACTTTCACTCTGAAGTCAAGGTGAATCGGCACAACCCAATCTCTTTCGTCCCATCGAGGCCGCTCCAACAAAATGTTGGCGGTTTGTTCCTCTAGAGCGGCAGTTGGGTGGTCCTGCCAGGATGACTCCTGTTCAGAAGCGTCGCGCAGCGCAGAATATCAAAGAGCGACCAATCGCCGAGCCGCTAAGGCTCGCAGGAGAAGACTCCTGGGTCTTGCAATGGCTTGTTCTCTGAGGGTTTCCCTACAGGGGTGCAGGGGCTGCAAGCCTCACCTGACCCAACGAACTGGCTTCCCACTTCCCTCTACGGGGCAGGCCACAAAGGCCACCGGGAGGCTCCACTGCTCATTTCAACTTCTTTGAGAGTAGCACAAGCCACTCCCGTTTGCAAGCGACACCCTACCCAAGCCAGCGTCGGCTCGCCTGCAACTCCCTGAGAATAGCAACCCCGCGGCTTAATTGCAACTCCAGAGCCTGTGGAAAGCCCCTGTTTCTGTGGGAAACCGCCTGCTATGGCTTGGCAATCAACCCCAAATCCGTCAGTCCATTCACAAAATACTGCATGGCCAGGGCCACCAGCAGCAGGCCCATGACGCGCACCAGCACTCGAATGCCCGTCTCTCCCATCACCCGGCGCACGCTGCCAGCTCCAGCCAGCACCCAATAGCTCACCAGACTCGTAAGCGCAATCGCCCCCAGAATCGCTCCCATCTCCCAGCGCCACGCCCCAGGCGCCTGGCCCACCAGCACCATCACCGATGAAATTGCACCCGGACCGGCCAGCATCGGTATCCCCAGCGGCACAATTCCGGCGTCTTCCTTCTGCGACGCCTCCTCGGTATCCCCCATTGCCTCCTGGGTTGCCGACCGCTTCGCCTGCAGCATGTCCAGGCCGATCAGCAGCAAGATCAATCCCCCGGCGATCTCAAAGGCCGGCAGTGTGATGCCGAAGAGCCTGAAGATCAGTTGTCCCCCTACGGCAAAGCTGGTCAGCACAATGAAGCAGGTCAGCGCGCCCTTGCGCGCCATCCGCTTGCGCCGCTCGGCGTCGGCCCCCGCGGTGATCGCCAGAAACGACGGAATCGCCGCAAATGGATCCACCAGGAAGAAGATCGAACTGAGCGCCAGCACCGAAAAGCGCACCAGCGGCGCATGGCTCAGCTCGTTCAGCGCCGTCGCGGCAGGATTTGTCCAGATCATTTCTTGAGGCTACAGCAAAACCAGGGATGATGTATCCCGGAACTACAGCACTCAAGTTGACGCGACCAACAGGGAGCGGCAAAGCCGGAACGCTGGAGATTCCGCTCCACATCGTTGCAGCCACGGCAACCGCCGCCCAGCAAGCAGCGGCGAAGACTGAATAGGAAGCCATCGCCTGCTGGTCCCCAGGTAGCCTTCCCGCTCCTTTGTTTGCCGGGTCTGATGGATGCCGAGCATTCCTGGTGGATCCAACTATGTGCAATCGATTACTCATTCTCCAAAAATATGATTACAAGCACGCAATTCCCGTAGTACGATGGTTTTGTCTCAGGGCGCTTTCACCCCCCCGCTCATATGCCTCCTGGCTCCAGAAGCGCAATGAGACACCGGGTTCCATTTCCCCAAACCAGGTCTTTCCAAACTGCTGATGGGCTGCACGCGCCCGAAAGACCCAGCAACCGAACAGCACGCCGGACCAAGCCCGAAGGCCGCAAAACTGTACCTGGAGGTTAAGATCATGCAGATTCAGAGGCTTTTGCACATCAGCTTGTTCCTCTGCCTTGTTCTCACCGGCAATGCCATGGGACAGAAGGACAAACCAGCCAAACCTGAGGCGCAGGATGCGGCGCCAGCAGTTCCAGCGGCGGTTCCCGCCGTGCCGCCTGCGGCCGCGCCCGCCGCGCCCACCATCGACTTTTCCGCACCGGTCAACGCGGGTACAACCTTCAAAATCACCGGGAGCAAGGGCACTGTCTCGGCCTCCGTGTACCTGCTTCCGGCAGGAGCGGTGGGCTGTAGCTTGGCGCAGACGCTGGATCCGAAAGCGACTGAACTGTCGCTGGTGCCGGACACGGCCAAACCAGAGACGACCGCGCCGCAGGTGAGCGTGGATCCCAGCACCGGGCCGTCGATCACGCTGGCGGCGCCCGTTAGCGCGGGAACGGCGCTTTGCCTGGCAGCCTATTCGGTTTCCGATCCGGAGACGCCAATCTACTCGCAGCTTGCGCCCGTTTCGGCGGCCGCTCCCGCTCCGTCGATCGGTTTTGGCGGCACGCTCCTCACCGACGGGGACACCATCGCGGTGGCGGGAACCTCGGGCCACAACATTACGGTCTACGTCTTCGCGCCGAAGTACACGCCCCTCTCCAAATCAAAAGACGCAAATGGCGCAAGCCTGTGCATCCAGGCCGACGTACAGTCAGGCCCCCAAAAGCTGGCTTTCAAGAACGCTGGGGCTGGCGCGCCTCTTACGAGCGCTGCATTGACTTCTGCCCTGACGGCGCTCCAATTAGAGAATCCACTGACCTCGGGCTCCTCGCTTTGCATCGCTGACACCACAGCCGCCAAGCTCTCCTCCTTTGGAGTCGTGCAGGATCCTAAAGCCGCCACGGTGGTCGCCGCCGCTGCGCCGGAGTTCGCGGGAACGCCCTCCACCGGCAGCACCTCGATTGTCGTCAGCGGCACGCTCGGAGACGTGATCTCCGTTTACCAGCTCGACAGCACCGCAAGCGGTGACTGCGGGACGCTGCTGAAAACCTCCAGCCCCGTCCTCGTGCAAATCAATACCGGCACGGCCGCGACGCCCGCTCTCAGCAATTCCACAACGCTGAGCGGTACGCCGCCTTTTACGGTCAACCTGGCGAATCCCCCTGCCTCCTCGACGCAATTGTGTCTTAAGCAAACCGATGCGAAAGGGGCATCGCCGCAGTACTCGGCCCTTATGAAGGTCAGCGACGCCAACAACCCCTATCCGTTCGTCCGCACCTTTTATACCGCCGGCGCGATGATCAACAACCAGAACGGTGCAAACGGCTCCTCCAGCGGCGCTGAGTACCTGGATCTCGGCTTGACCTTCACATTGCCCCCGGAATCGCGCTCAGGCCACAGGCCAGGCCTCAATACGTCCATCTCGGGCCGCTTCAGCGCCATTCCCGTCGCGGCTCCCTCAAGCAGCACACCCGCCGGCAGCAGCGGCACTCCCGCCAGCAATCCCGGCACGCTCAATATTCTCTCCTCCCAGGAAAGCGCCCGAGTGCTGGGCTCAGTTTCCTTCCCGTTCCGAACCTGGAGAACGCAAGACAGCATCGACGGATTCTTCACCGCGCCGCTGCTCAAGGCCGGCTTCGATACCCTGCTCAATCCTTCTGCCACGGCATCGACCGGCGCGTCCGGTTCGGCGACCGTCAACACCGCCACCTTTGCCCCGGTCTATTGGGAATACTCCAGCGGTCTGCGCATGGGCTACCGGCAGTACCCTTCAGGCAACGATGCGACGCCCCGCACCGTCACGCAGGTCGATATCACCATCGGCAAGTACAGCAACCTGCAGAGCTTGGTCTGCGGCACGCAAAGTACGACCGTAACGTCCGCTCCAACCAATACGTCGTGTTACAAGACCGTCGTGGCGGCTAATCCAAGTGCCACTCCGCCCGTCGTCGGCCAATATACCCTTTTCGCGCAGAATCGCACCAATCTATACCGCCTGGAAGTGGGAGGCTTCTTCCTCTTTCCCGGAACCCCCTTCGTCCTGGGCATCGATGCCAACCTTCCGCAATCGGCGCTCGCCCCAAAGAATCTGGACATTCAGAACAAGGCCGGCGGCAACGTCGCCATCTACTTCGGCGTCTCCGGAAACCTGACGACGCTCTTCAAGAACTTGAAGCTCGCCGGTTCTCCACAGTAGTTCCCTCCCCCGGCGCGCCAGGCCGGATCGCCGATCCGGCCCGCGCTTCCCTGCCGCCGCTCTACAATCAATTCTTGCTCCCTGAAGCCCAACGCGACTCGTTTGAAGTGGTGCTGGTCTCGCCGCGCAACCCCCTCAATATCGGGGCGGCGGCGCGCGCGATGGCCAACTTCGGCTTTCAGCGGCTGACTGTTGTCGCCCCCTTTGCGGCCAACTGGCGCGAGGCCCGCTCGGCAATCGGAGCGCCGGAACTGCTCCTGAATGCGGTAGAATCTCCCTCTCTTGCCGACGCCGTTGCCGATTGCGCTTTTGTCGTGGGCACCGGAACTCTCACCTCGCGCAAGCCCGAGCAAAAGGTCGTGCCGCTGCCCGAATTGGCTCCGCTCGTGGTTAGGGAACTGGCCCGCGGCGGCCGCGTCGCCCTCGTCTTTGGCTCTGAAAAGCATGGACTTACCAGGGAAGATCTCTCCTATTGTCATTTGCTGGTCGAGATCCCCACCGACCCCGGCCAGCCCTCGATGAATCTGGGCCAGGCCGTCGCCGTCTGCCTCTACGAGCTAGCCACCCGCGCCTTCCACGCACCGGAAGCCCCATCCTCAGAGCCGGCGACTCTCGTTCCCTCGGCTCCTCCCGCTGCCACATCCAGCCATCTGGAGCTGCTGGCCGGGGTGATTGAGGAAACTATGGTGGCAGCCGGCTACTCGCCCAGGACCATGCAGGCCGCCAACCGCCATGACCTGCGGCTGATGCTGCGGCGGCTTGCTCTCTCCGCGCACGACACGCGCCGGATGCTCGGCCTCTTCCGCCGCATTCTGTGGCGACTGAAGCGCGCACCGGCAAGCGGCCATAAACCCGATTGAGGGCGGCTGCTTATTCCCTTCGACTGCGGAAACAAATCTCTGTTAAAGTGTCGCTCAAAGGGTCTCTCGATGCGGGTGCTTCCTGTTCGGTCAGAATTCGGCTCAGTGGCGGCTCCATTCCGGCTTGCCGACGTGGCTCGCCGCGGCGCGCTGGCGCTGGCGCTGGTCTTTTCCGCCCAGGCGCAGCAACCCGCGCAGCCCGCCCCGCCCGATGCGGCTCAACAGCCTGCGACCCTTCCGGCGCAGTCCGGCGACAGCCAGAACCCGGCTGCAACCGCTCCCAGCCACAGTGATGGCCAGGTTCCTGACGCCGCTCCTGCAGCTCCGCAACCCGCGCCGGCCCAAACCGCTGCTCCCGAGTCAGGCCAACCCGCGCTAGCTCCCCAGCAATCCCCGCCTGCCCCGGCGGCTCCGGCCCCGGCCGTTCAGCCGTCGGCAGCCCCGGCCACACCACCCGCCGCGCAGGTGTCGCCAGCTACAACAGGGCCTGAGGCTTTGGGGGCCGTTCAATACGGCGAAATCACCGAGGAGGCGCTCAAGCAGCTCCTCGTCGGCAAGGCCCTCTATCTGCGTGGCGGCTACCTGGACAACAGCCTCAGCTTCGACGAGCGTGGGCGCATCATTGGCCACTCGCCGGAGGGCTCCTATACCCTGAGCGCCATCCAGATCGACCACGTGCGCCTGACCAAGCACAAGGTTGAGCTCGAAGGCGCCCGCTACGGCTTGCACTTCCTGGGCCAACTGGCGTTTGAGGACGCCTCCAGCGCCTACGACCGGGTGAGGATTACCCCCAAGAAGAAAGTGGTGAGGATCACCATCGACCGGGAGATCGTGGTGAAGCCCAAGAAAGTGAAGGAACCGAAGGAAGACAAGAAGGCCAAGCCCTTGGGCCCGGCAGCGCCAGCGACTCCGGCTGCGCAGGGAGCCGCGCCTCCAGCCGCAACGCCAGCCGAGGCAACACCGCCCGCAACCCCGGCTCCGGCGACACCGCCCGTAACCCCGGCAGAGCCCGCCGCCCAGCCGGCTGCCGAGCCGGCAGAGCTGAGCGAGGCCGACCAGTTGAAGGCCTCCATCGCCGCCGTTCCCGAGGCCGAACGCCCGGCCGATCCCAGCAGAGTAACCACCACGCTCTCGCCGGCGCACGCCACGCAGGTGCTCAGGGAAGCCCTCGACCAGATCTTCGCCCAGGGCCTCGACGACCGCATGATGGCCGCGATGCCCGACTTCTGGAGGCTCTACTATGAGGCCGTGGCGGCCAAAGCCGATTACCGTCCCAAGGATCCGTCAATCCTCCGCCAGAATACGGTGGATCAGAAGGCTTTGCTGCTGACCAAAATCACGCCGGACTCGAATGAATTCGCGCAGGCCAACGGTGTGGCCGGCATGGCTCAGTATCATGCGGTAATCGGCCCCGACGGCAAGGTGGGCGAGGTGGCCGTAAGCCGGCCCATCGGCTTCGGCCTGGACGAGAACGCCGTCGCGGCCATTCGCAAGGCCAGCTTCCAGCCGGCTATGAAAGACGGCAGGCCCGTCTCCGTGATGCTAAACCTGAACGTCCCGTTCCGGATCTTTTCCAAGCGCACCGATGTTCACAGTGAGCCGGAGCCGGCCGACAAGCCTGCCGATCCGGTGCTTCCCGGCCCCTATAGCGTACCGAGGTCGTGAGCCGAATTTTCCGGAATCGCGACTTTCAAGGTCGAGACTCTTCCGAGAAGACGGGAAGAATTCCGGGGCAACTGGCAATGACGCAGGCCTCCCGCATCGGCGGAGAAGCCGGGTCGATTGAATCGATGGAAGACGATCCTTTCACAGTTTCACGGTTTCACGGTAAATAGGGGGGAGGGGGGTGCCCTTTTACGCCTCATTCCGGTCCGGCCTGTTCGAGATGGCCGACCAGATTTCAGCGTAGCAGGACGCCGGAAATAATCTGCAAATTCCGCCCACGCTATTGCACTGCGGGCTGGCGCCGCTGTCTTCCGCACAATCTGTCGCTGTTACAATCGGAAGAGCCGAAAATCAGGCGATTCCAATCGTTTTCCGAGCAAGAAGTAACTGATGACGCTGCGCCTCTTCAATACCCTGACGGGACAACTGGACGAGCTGGTTCCTTCCGACGGCAAGGCCCTCCGCATGTATGCTTGCGGGCCTACGGTCTATGATTTTGGCCACATCGGCAACTTCCGCACCTTCCTGCAGATCGACGTCCTCCGCCGCTTTCTCAAGCTGACCGGAACGAAGGTTCGCCACGTCATGAACATCACCGACGTGGACGACAAGATCATTCGCAACGCGGCCGCGGCGGGAGTTTCGATCAGGGATTACTCGGCGGGCTTTGAGGCGGCATTCTTCGAGGACCTGGAAGCCCTGCGGGTTGAGCGGCCGGAGATTATCGCCCGCGCAACGGAGCACATTCCGCGGATGGTTGAGCTGATTCAGCAGCTTGCCGCGGCTGGAGCGGCTTACCAGACCGAGGATGGCTCGTGGTACTTCCGTCTGGCGGCCTTTCCCGAATACGGGAAGCTGAGCAAGAAGGATCTGTCCGGGATGGAAGACGGCGCCCGCGTGGACCTGGACGAGTATGAGAAGGACTCGGCGCGGGATTTTGCGCTGTGGAAGGCGGCGAAACCGGGCGAGACCTCATGGGAGACAGCGATCGGGCGCGGGCGTCCGGGCTGGCATATCGAGTGCTCGGCGATGGCCATGGAGTACTTGGGCGAGAGCTTTGACCTGCATGCCGGCGGCGAGGACCTGATCTTCCCGCACCACGAAAACGAGATTGCGCAGAGCGAGAGTGTGACGCACAAGCCCTTTGCCCGGCACTGGATGCATGTGCGCTTTCTGCTGGTGGACGGGCGCAAAATGTCCAAGAGCGAGGGCAATTTCTACACGCTGCGCGACCTGCTGCTGAAGGGCTACAAGGCGTCGGCGATACGGCTGGCGCTGATCTCAGTGCCCTATCGCCATCAGCTCAACTTCACCTTCGACGGGCTGGTGGAGGCTACGGCGGCGATCGAAAGGCTGAGAACGTTTAAGGAGAGGCTGACGGCGGGGAGCTTCTCGGTTGGGTCCAACCCGGCGATACAGGGAGCCGCAAAGAAGGCGCAAACCGACTACAGGGATGCGCTGGCGAATGACCTGAATACCGCTGAGGCCCGAGCGGCCATCTTCGATTTGGTTCGCACGGCAAACACGATAATGGACCAAGGGCTGTTTTTTGCTTCGGACCGGGATGCGGTTCTGGCAGTGTTAGCTGACTTTGACGCAGTCTTCGATGTGCTTGAGGATCGCGACGCCGAGCCCACACGCCGCGCTTTGGCGTGGGCCGAGCAGGCTGGACGGCTGGGCGACGTAGCCCCCGGGCTGCTGGCCCGGCAAGGGCTGACCGATGAAACCATTGACGCGCAGGTGGCCGAGCGGGATGTGGCCAAGAAGCGGCGTGACTTTGCCCGCGCCGACCAGATTCGCAATGAGCTGGCGGAAAAAGGCGTCGTTCTGGAAGACTCGAAGGACGGCGTCCGCTGGAAGCGGAAATGATCCCCAGGAAGATTCATAAAGAGGAGGTTCACCCCATGGAAGCCAACGAAGCACAAGAGTTGCAGGAACACGCCGAACACGCCGAACACGAATCCTCTATGCGCCCGGTCGCCTTGAGCATGACGATATTGGCCGTGCTGGTGGCCGTGGTCACCGTGCTGGGCCATCGCACCCACACCGAGGCGATTTTGAACCAGACAAGGGCCGCAGTGGAGCAAAACCGTGCCGCCGACGATTGGGCCTACTACCAAGCCAAGAAGATCAGTTCCAATGACACCTTACAGACTGAACATCTGCTGAGCGTGCTGGCCATTTTGGACAAGAACAGGGCAAAGGAGATCGAGAAGGGTGACGCGGATCATCAGGAGAAGTGGACCGCCGAGCAAAAGGAATGGGAAGAAAAGGCCCGTGAAGAAGAAAAGCAGGTAAGTGAATCCGAGAAGAAAGTAGAAGAAGCCGAGGCACGCGCCAATCGCTTCGACCTGGGCGAAGTGCTGTTGGAGATTGGCCTGGTGGTCACCTCGATCACGCTGCTGACGCGCAAACGCGCCTACTGGTATCTCGGGATGGTCTTTTCGGTGATCGGCATTGTCGCAACGGCCTCTGGTCTGCTGCTCAGGTAGCCTTCGGCCAGATAGCGCAAGCTTGCTGAATCGCGGATTGTGCTAGACTGCTCCCGCCAGCCGCTTCGCCCGCCACACAGCGCCATCCAGTGAAACCACCGCCTCCCGCCCCACGGGCATCTGCGGCGCGGCGGCGTGGAGGCCGGCGAAGAAGGCTTCGCGGACCAGGGGCATGTGCTCGATGACGCCGCCGGTCCAGGCTACGGGGACTTCGCCCTCGATATTGTGTTTGCGGCGGAGCTTGGCGCGGACGAGCAGGACAAACTCGACCAGATCGGCCGAGGCCCGCTGGAGAACTCCCACGGCAACCGGGTCGCCGGCCAAAGCCAGTTCGCTGATGGCTGGCGCTAGCGCGGCAAAGTCCGGTCCGGGCGTGCTGTCGCCCAGGTTGACCAGATCTTCCAGGCTCGCCGTTCCCCAGATTTCCCCCACCTTCTCCAATATCCGCGTTGGCCCTTCGCAGTCATAGGCGTGGAGCGCCCAGCGCACGCTGTGCAGGCCGATCCAGTACCCGGAGCCCTCATCGCCGAGCCTCGAACTCCAACCGCCGGCGCACTCCCGGCTGCCGTCGGGCGCGCGGCCGATGGTGTTGGAGCCGGTGCCGGCGATCTGCAGGATTCCAGGACCGCCGCGGAAGGCTGCGTCGAGGGCGATCACCTCGTCGCCGACGACCTCAGAGCGCTCGACCGCAAAATCGTCAAAGACCGCCGTGATCCACTCCGCGACGCCGGGCATGGTGGCGCTGGCCACGCCCGCCGAGGCGGCGCGCACACCGGTGACGCCGGCCTGAGCACAGATCTCGCTGAGCAGGGCGCGCAGATTGGCCTCAGCCACCTCCGCGCCTACGCGCAACCGCTTGATTGAACCGCTCTCCGCGCGAGCCAGAACCTGTTCACCCGCCACGATTGCGGCGCGGGTGCGCGTCCCGCCGCCGTCTATCCCCAAGACCACATTCATTGTTCACTTGCTCCTTTATTTGTGGGCATCCTCAGCTTATCGCACGGGGCGCGGAAACAACTGAGGCGGGGACCTTGGCGCCTGCGGAGATGACGCCCGACGAGGCTGCCGATTGCCGCTGCGGGAGTCTCGGCGGTTGTGGTATACGTTTACCCATGACACGCCGCAGCTTGTTTCTCGCCGCCTTTCTTTTCGTCTTCGCCGCAACCCACAGCCCCGCGCAGGGCATCGCACCCACGCCGCCTATGGGCTGGAATAGCTGGGACGCCTATGGATGGACCATCGGCGAGGCCGATTTCAAGGCCAACACCGCCGTCCTGGCAGGGATTAAGGACTTTGGGTGGAAGTATGCGGTGATCGACCAGGGTTGGTACATGGAGAATCCCCTGGGAACCAATCTGGCTGAGAAGAAATATCTGCTGGACGCGAATGGAATCGAGATTCCGGTTCCCAGCCGCTTCCCAACGTCGGCGGACGGGGCGGGCTTCAAGCCGCTGGCTGACTGGGTGCATAAGCAGGGGCTGAAGTTCGGCATTCATATTGTGCGCGGGATTCCGCGCGAGGCGGTCAAGGAGAATCTGCCCATCGCGAGGTCGAAGTTTCATGCGGCGGACGCGGCGGACACCACGGATGCCTGTCCCTGGGACGACGGCAACTGGGGGATCAAGGACAACGAAGCCGGACAGGCTTATTACGATTCGATGCTGAAGCTCTATGCGGGCTGGGGGCTGGATTACATCAAGGTGGACTGCATCGGCGACCACCCTTACCGGCCCACCGAGATTCGCCAGGTTGCCGCGGCGATTCGCAAGACGGGCCGGCCGATGGTGCTGAGCCTTTCGCCGGGACCGACGCAGCTTGAGCACGGCGGCGAAGTGGCCGAATATGCGCAGATGTGGCGCATCTCCGACGACCATTGGGATGGCTGGACGTTTCCCCACAAGCCCGGTGACGGCGAGTGGCCCTTCGGCGTGCGGGATATGTTCGACCGGCTGGCCAAGTGGTTCCCCTATGCGAAGGAGGGCAACTGGCCAGATGCCGATATGCTGCCGGAGGGGTGGCTCGGGCCGCATCCGGGATGGGGCGAGGCGCGCCAGTCGCGGCTGACGCACGACGAACAGCAAACGGAGTTCACGCTGTGGGCCATTGCGCGCTCGCCGCTGATCTTTGGCGGGAATCTGACCAAACTGGATGATTTTACCCGCTCGCTGTTGACCAACCAGACGCTGCTCTTCATGAACCAGAATGTGACCTACAGCCATCCGGTCGACGCCGCGAGCCTGCCGCCGGGATTTGAGAGCACGCGGGTATGGCGGGCGACCATCAACGCTCCGGGCGCGGGGAATTACGCGGAGTACTTCGGCTTTTTCAACCTCGGCGACCAGCCGGTGACGCTGCGCGCGACCTGGGCGCAACTTGGCCTGGAGGGCAAGAAGCATCTGGCGCAGAATGTGTGGAGCGAGGGCGGCTTCAAGGATTCAAAGGAAGTGAATGTGACC
>Ga0302156_10003656_pt1 | contig 11710 bp, 13 predicted proteins | sample I_Bog_N3_2_FD_193503 | JGI IMG/M metagenome (GOLD analysis project Ga0302156, IMG submission 193503) | Peat permafrost microbial communities from Stordalen Mire near Abisko, Sweden - I_Bog_N3_2 | ecosystem: Environmental > Terrestrial > Soil > Wetlands > Peat | place: Sweden: Abisko, Stordalen... | reverse complement strand
TGAACTACATTACACCAAAAGGTGTAATAAAATGCAAGCGCCTCGCGCTGCAGGGGCGGCGCAGTGGTTGTGTCGCCGGACCTGGAGCAAAGCAGTCTTTTTTGTTTACTCTTGTCGAAATGGAGTCCGCCCGCGCGTCTTTGCCTTGAATGGTGGCTAAATTGGCTACCCTACATACAAATAAAGGAGTTAGGGTTATGCAGTACGCCTTGCTGATTTACGAAGATGAAACGCTTTACGGTCCCGGGAAGAAGGGTCCTGCCATCCAGGAGATCGTTTCCCGCCACATGGCCTTCAACAGGGAACTCGGCGCAAAGCGGGTCGGGGGTTCCGGATTGGCGGCGACCTCGTCGGCAACGACGATTCGGACAACGCGCGGAAAGCACTCTGTCCACGATGGTCCCTTCGCCGAGGCGAAGGAACAGCTGGGAGGTTTTTATTTGATAGAAGCCAAGGACCTGGACGAGGCGATCGCCATCGCGAAGCAGGTTCCGGTCCTTCAGGATGGTTCAATCGAAATCAGGCCAGTTCTTGGGCCGGGATGAGCGGCGCCGCACTTGAGCGTGTGTTTCGGGAGGCGAGTGGGCGCATCGTGGGCGCGCTCGCCGCCCGGTTTCGTAATCTCGCGCTGGCCGAGGACGTATTTTCAGAGGCCTGCGCGCGAGCGCTCGAGGATTGGTCGGCAAAGAGCGTACCGACTGATCCTGCGGCATGGCTCTATCAAGTTGCGGCGCGCGCTGCGTTGGATGGGCTTCGGCGGCGCCGAACACACGCGCGTTTTGAATGCCAATTGTCGGCGGATTTCGACACTGACCCAGCGGATTTGGACGACGAAGCGGTGATCCCTGACGAGCGATTACGGCTGATATTCATATGCTGCCATCCGGCTGTCGGTGTCGATGCGCGGGCCGCGCTCACACTGCGCCTGGTGTGCGGGCTCTCGACGCTGGAAATTGCGCGGGCCTTCCTTGTGTCCGAGGCCACAATGGCACAGCGGCTGACCCGAGCCAAAAGCAAGATCGCCGATGCGGGAGTGCCCTTCGAATTGCCGGCGCCCCGGTTTTGGCCCGAGCGGCTCGACGCGGTGCTCGCGACCATCGAAATTGCCTACGGCAAGGCGCACGAAGACGCGGCGGCGAGCGGGCCACACGCTCATTTTGCAGCCGAGATGCTGGAGTTGACCAGCACCCTGGTTCACCTCATACCGGACGAAGCAGAGCCCGCTGCGGTGGCCGCGATGGTTCGGTTGGCCGAAGCTCGGCGTCCGGCACGCATCGACAGCAGGGGCTTGATGGTTCCACTGTCTGAGCAAGACCCGCAGCGTTGGCAGCGCCCTCTCATCGATGAGGCGATCGGCTATTTGAATCGAGCTTCGGCGCTTCGGCCCGATGCAGTAAGAGTGATCCAGGCAAAAATTCATGCGGCTTGGTGTTCACGTCGGACACTCCAATCGCCTCCGCCGTGGCCGCAGGTGATGTCACTCTATGATTCCCTACTGACGAGGCGCGACGATCCAATTGTGCGGCTCAACCGGCTTGTTGCGGTTGCTGAAGTCCATGGCATTGAGGCCGCATTGTCGGAGCTCGAATCCTTGGACGGAGGGTTGCTGAGACACTTTGCACCGTATCACGCAGTACGCGCCGACCTACTTCGCAGATTGGGGCGCGCCGCCGATGCACGCTGCGCCTACGATGAGGCTCTCTTGCGAACTTCAACGCATGCCGAACGCAAGTGGCTCACCCGGCAAAGAGGCCTCGTACTGGAGCCGCAAAGCTGACATGCGCATACGCTGCGGCTGGCTTTGCTCCTGTGGTCCCGGCGCATGAATACAATCACGATTCAGGACGGGTTCGTGGGCAGCGGTTGCCACGGCAGGAAACCCGTGCCCGCCGTAACAGTCGGAGCGGGCGCGATGTGGATCGATGTCTACGACGCCGTCACGACAAAGGCGGGCCGTTATGCTCCAGGGCGGTGGATGCGCGTCCGTTGGAGTGACGGGGCTGGTCCAAAGTGGCGGTTTCGGCTCGATGTCGAAAGGGTTTGGTACGGCCGCGGCCGGACTCCTGGAAACGGATATGGTCACTGCCGATGGCGTCACCCGAACTGCAAATCCATGCACGCCCCCGGAATTGTTCTGGGCAATCAAGGGCGGTACGGCGGAAGCTGGGGGGCGCGAAGTCGAATGCGGCGTTTCGATTGCTCGTCGCACTGGGGCGAATCGGTGAATATTCGGCGGGACAACACGCTTGAGCTATCAATGGTGTGCCAGGGGCTTGAAAGCGCGCAAGCAACGGAGGTCTGGCGGCTATTCTTCGAGTGGGCCCGACATTTGAGCCCATTCGGTATCTAATGCCGTCCATTGAGCGGAAGTGACCAGCGCGCTTCCCAAGTGTGGCACGGTTCGCCGCTGCAGTGAACACCAAGTCGGGGAAACTGGCAATAATTCGGAGCGACGTGCGCGCGATGCGACTCGACAGCGAGACACCTCAGAAACGCCCATCTGCCCTCAATCGCTCCCGCACCAAGCGAACCCCCGATTCGCCGGCGGCGAGTGCGCTCGCAGTCGTATGCACCGAATAATGGCCGAGTACGAGTGGATGCGGGTGCGGCATCGCCGAGCCCAGCACGAATTCCGTGGCGACCTCGGCCTCGATTCTGAGTGGCGCATTTGATTCATCGAAGACCTCGAGTTCCATGCCCAGTGAGGTGCCCGAGACGCGGAGCGCGCCGGAACCGATCACGAGCCACAGCACGCTATGCGCCGAAGGCGGGCGATAGGTGATTCGCTCGCCGGCTGCGAGAGTGATCTGCAAATTGCTGAGGTCCGCGATCGGCGGTATGGGAATCGTCGCTGAATCGTGGCGTCCCAAGATCACACGTGCGGGTCCGACCTGCGGCACGGCCGCGGCATCGACATAAGGACTTTCCGGTTCGGACAATTCGAGCGAAGGCGGAAGCGCGAGCCACAACTGGAATCCAGAGATACCGCCGCGACCGGGTTCACCCCCGCGAATGGCTTCCAACAATGGTCCGCCCGTGTGCCACACTGCGCCACCGGCCTGCATCCACTCGACGCTCCCGGCGTCGAGCGTGCCGGACTTGCCGGTGCTGTCCTCGTACCATCCGACGCCTCGATAGGCGACGGTGATGGTGGCTATACCTGAGTGCGGATGCCAGCCGAAGCCGCCGTCCCGCAGTTCCGCTCCGGGGGTTCACTGATTCGATCGAGGAACACGAACGGCTTCAGATGCTCTCCGAGATCGCCCGGGCTCATCAATCGCGTGATCGGCCCATGGCGCACCCCTGACGTCCGATGGACGATTCTACCCAGCGCTGTGTCAGCTCTCACAGCAAGCGTTCCCGCAGTATGAGGAATTGCTCACGCATGAGCCAAGCCAAGCTAGAGCTCATCACGAAAAGCACGATGGCGCCGCCAGGGTTGCTGCGCAGGATGAAAAGATGCGCGACGACCGCGAAGAACATCGTCGTGCCGAGCCACACTGCGGCGACGCCGGTCAGGCCGGGTATCAAGAGTGCCGCCGCACCGGCGATTTCGATGCCTGCCGTGACGAATCGGAACCATTGGCCGATGCCGATCTGTCCGAATACCTGCACCATCATGGGTACGCCGGCGATTTTGGCGGCGCCTGCAGCGAAGAAGACTACGGCCAGCAGGATGCGCAATCCCCAGCTGACGTTCAAATATGCAGGCGTGAGAGTCATAAGACACTCCAATTAGTTAGTGGCAACGGAAGAATAAGGGCGTTCCGACTTCCGCAATAGTCGGTAGAATTGGGTTTTACTCATCCATTAATGGACGAAACGATGTTGGACTTGAATGACGTTGCGCTATTCGTTGAGGTGGTTCGGGCCGGTAGTTTCGCGGCTGCAGCGCGACGGCTCGGGCTTCCGGCGAACACGATCAGTCGGCGGCTCCAAGAATTCGAACGGCGGATCGGACAACGGCTGCTGCAGCGCTCGACGCGCAGGATGGCGCCAACGAGCGCGGGGCAGGCGCTTTTCGCGAAGTGCGCACAACAAGTCGAATCCCTGGCGCAATCGGTGCGCGCATTGACCGAGGGCGCGCACGAACCGCGGGGCAAGGTCCGCGTCGGCGCACCGGCGGACTTTTTCAATTGGTACAGCATGGACTTGGTGACCGAATTCCTGAACCTGCACCCGCGGGTTACCCTGGAGTTCGTCTTGAGCGATGCCCGTGCGGATCTGCTCGCCGAAGGAATCGACGTCGCCTTGCGGACCGGGAAAATCGTTGAGGCCAATCTCGTAGCACGACGTATCGGCTCCGGGAGTTCGCGTCTCGTCGCGAGTCCCGCCTATGTCGACAAGCACGGGTTGCCAGGGTCGCCATCGGCACTAACCACGCACGACTGCATTGGCGCCCGAAGCGGACCGGCCGACCGGATGGTCTGGCGCCTGGACGGACCAGGGGGCGAATCACAAGCTTTGGTGACGGGCCGCTTCCATGTCAACAGCGCGCAGGTGCAGCTCAATGCCGCGCTCGCCGGACTCGGCATCGCCTTCTTACCGACTCTCATGACCAGGACGCACCTCGAAGCGGGCCGGTTGGTGCAGGTTTTACCGGGGCATGGGCTGCACGGGGTCGGCGTGTATTTCGTCTATCTGAGCCGCCACGAGTTGCCGCGCGCCGTCAAAGCTTTCATGGATTTCACCGTGGCACAGATGCGGAAGAGCAGCTTGAGCCCTCGACTCCCATCGAAACCGAGAGGGCGTCAGACGGCAACGCGCCGAGCGCTGTAGCCAGCTGAGTCTCAACGATCACTGTATTCGAAATGCCATCGGCGGAATCGGGCGGACTCACCGCACTCACGCGGATCTCGCCAGATTAGCCGATGATTGCCGTGTTCGCGCCGTGTGGTTCCTGGGGCTCCTCGACCGTTTCGGCTTCTATCGCAGTCTGCTTTTGGCGCCGCCTTCAGCGGCGGCGGCGGCCGCGCGATGGTGGACCGCTTGGCGAGACTGAAGCATATACTTCAATATAGTAACGGTCCCTTCCGCGTCAATTTATTTAGGGTGTGATCCGGCGTCGAGGCATCGCGGGGCATCTTTCCCCATCATGGCTGGAGTTTACGCCTCATCCCCCGGGGGGTAAGCAACTTCCAACGCACGCTGAAATAGCTCATCGTCGATGGTCACAGTTGTTCTCACGGTCGTCTCCGAAGCATCAATTAAGATGCTTAGCATCAAATAATGCATCAGTGTCACTCTCTATGCCGGTCGATCATAGCGGTCGAGTAACGGCACACTCCGCCAGCGCTCTGTGGGACAGCCAACAGACGACGTCGCTGGTGGTACCCTAGAGTTTCGAGCCCCACCTCGGTCGCCCGACTACCTTATGCCGCCCGCAAAGCATCCCTGAGGACAGTCAATGACGCCGAATACCTACACCTGTCCAATGCATGCGCAGATCCGGCGCAATGCCTCCGGCAGTTGTCCGATCTGCGGCATGGCGCTCGAACCGGAGGGCATTCCGGAAGCCGAAGGCACCAATCCTGAACTTAAGGATATGACCCGGCGCTTCCTGATCGGTGCGGTCCTCGCAACCCCCATCTTTGTCCTGGAAATGGGCGGCCACCTTGGGCTGATGGGCATGGCGCACTTCGCGACCACGGCGTCGGTGTGGATTCAATTCGGCCTTGCAACACCCATCGTATTGTGGTGCGCATCGCCCTTCTTTCAACGGGCATGGACGTCAGTCCTCAACCGATCGCCCAATATGTTCACGTTGATTGCGTTAGGGGTAGGCGCTTCCTACGGGTACAGTTTGGCCGCCACCTTCGCAGCTGGGCTGTTCCCGGCCAGCCTGCGTCAGCACGGCGGCATGATCCCGGTTTACTACGAAGCTGTTGCCATAGTGACGGTCCTCGTGCTGCTGGGTCAGGTGCTTGAATTGCGCGCGAGGGAGAAGACCGGAGGCGCCATTCGGGCGCTTCTGAAGTTAGCACCCAAGTCGGCGCGCCGCCTGCGTGCCGATGGTACCGATGAGCAAGTGCTCCTCGATCAGGTCCACGTGGGCGATCGAATGCGGGTGCGCCCAGGTGAAGCAGTTCCGGTAGACGGGTCCGTGACGGAGGGAACGAGTTCCGTTGATGAATCGATGGTGACCGGCGAATCGATGCCGGTCGCAAAAAAGGTGGGGGCCAAGGTCATCGGCGGCACCATCAACGGCACGGGCGCGCTGGTGATGACCGCGGAGAAAGTCGGTGGCGACACGATGTTGTCCAGGATCGTGCACATGGTGGCCGACGCGCAGCGCAGCCGGGCGCCGATCCAGCGACTGGCCGACTCGGTCGCGGCGTGGTTCGTTCCCGCAGTGATGGCCTCGGCGGCGCTGGCATTTGCGGCCTGGATGATCTGGGCGCCGACTCCAGCACTAGGTCTGGCCGTGGTTGCCGCTGTGTCCGTGCTCATCATCGCCTGCCCCTGTGCGCTAGGACTCGCCACCCCGATGTCCATCATGGTCGGCGTCGGCAAAGGTGCCGGTGCCGGCGTCCTCATCAAAAGCGCCGAAGCCCTGGAACGGTTCGAGAAGGTTGATACGCTGGTGGTGGATAAGACCGGCACGCTCACGGAGGGCAAACCTCGTGTCACGGCGGTTGTGGCGGCGGCGGGTTTCGATGAATCCACCGTCCTCTCATTTGGTGCAAGTCTTGAGAAATCCAGCGAACATCCGCTAGCCGCCGCCATCTTGAATGCGGCCGCGGACCGTAAGGTGGTCCTGCAGGAATTCACAAACTTCACGTCCGTGACCGGCAAGGGCGTCACCGGCACCATCGCAGGTCGGCAGGTGGCCGTCGGCAATGAGGCGCTGCTCAAAGACCGTGGGGTGGCGAGCGCCGACCTCGAGGCTCGCGCCGCCACCCTGCGCAAGGACGGTGCCACGGCTCTTTTCGTGGCAGTCGACGATAAGCCGGTCGGCATCATCGCGGTCGCCGATCCGATCAAGGCGACCACGATGGCGGCGATCGATGCTTTACGCAAAGAGGGGTTGCGGATCGTCATGGTAACGGGCGACAACCGAATCACGGCACTGGCGGTCGCCTCGAAGCTCGGGATCACCGAAGTCGAAGCTGACGTACTGCCCGATCAGAAAAGTGCCATCGTTCGACGTCTCAAAACGGAGGGGCGCGTGGTCGCGATGGCCGGAGACGGGGTCAACGACGCACCCGCGCTCGCCGAGGCAGACGTCGGTATCGCGATGGGTACGGGGACCGATGTCGCCATACAAAGTGCAGGCATCACGCTCCTCAAGGGCGATCTTGCCGGCATTGCGCGGGCCCGTGCCTTGAGTCACGCCACCATGGGCAATATTCGCGAAAACCTCGTGCTCGCCTTCGTCTATAACGTCATCGGGATTCCGGTGGCCGCCGGAGTGCTGTATCCAGCCTTTGGCATACTCTTAAGCCCCATCATCGCGGCCGCTGCCATGAGCTTGAGCTCCGTCTCCGTGATCGGCAACGCGCTCCGACTGCGAATCACCCACATATAAAGGATGCGCGCCGTACGGTATCAATCGTATGGTGCTGGTTGTCTGACCCAAGCCTCCCCCTCGAGACTGGGGTCATGGTCCTGACCTTGATTTCTAGTGACTGTACATTGCCGAGTTGAATTGATCAACGAAGCTGTAGAATTTCCAGCTGTTGAAATCACCGGCGAAGCGCAAGGCGTAGATTCTCTTTTGGCCGCCCATGCGACGCTAGAGCTGCCGAGCCGTTAATCAACTCAGAAAACACGCCGAACAGTCGAGCGCGGCTTGTATCTCCTGTAGTCAGGGGTCGGAGCTCCTCATCCACGGGCGCCGACTTCGCCTCACAATCTCGGCGCCATTATCCCAGCCGCCGCCTGCGACGTTACCACCGGCACGACATTGAAATCGATGATATCGCTCCAATGGCCGATCCATTCGTCCAGTAGTGCGCGATCGGAAGTCTCCATGACCTGGTAGCACATGGTGAAATTCTCATCGACCCAACTTGAAACGTGGTGCAGTCCCTCAGGGGCCAAACGCCCACATTCGCGGAAGCGGCGATACACCGGAATCGCATTGCCACTCCTAAAGCGCTCGATCACCATATACAGGTTAGACATGCGAATTCCTCCCCGCCTGCCGCCGCGTACTCGATGCCGGGAAAATCCGCATTATCAGTCCTGTGCTGAATCACGAGCGCCCTTAGATCGATAAACAGAATCTGACTTTGTGGTGCGCGATGGCTCCATGGCGCCGACAAAAGCGGCATGCGTCGACATGCCAGGCCGGCGTTTGCCACTGCACCTCGTGCAAGTCGCGTCCACGGGCAGTCCAGGTGCAGGAAACTGGCTCGTCACTTTGATGTGCCCGATTCCAGCGTGAACCCCTCACTCAGCCAGCCAGTGATTCCACCCGCCATGATCTTCACCGGATAGCCCAGCCGGGCAACGCGCAGCGCGCCACGCGCGGCCCCATTGCAGTGAGGACCGTTGCAATAAGTCACAAACAAAGTGCCTGGAGCATATGCGGTCAGCTTGGAGGCGATGATTTTGCCGTGGGGCAGATTCACAGCCCCGGGGACGTGGCCCTTTTCATAGAGTGCCGGGCTTCGTACATCGAGAAGCACGAAACCTGCATCTCCGCTGCTGATTGCTTCCTGTGTGTCCCAGCAATCTGTCTCGAAGGTGAATTGTGCTTCGAAGTGGCGCGCTGCCTGTTCATGGGATGCGGCAGGCACAGTCGTTACGGCATTGGTCATGGCTTGTCTCCCGAGTTGGTGATCAGTTCACATTGTCCGCAGGGCTGTTAGCGGGCACAATTGGCGGAACTGTCACGAGTCGATCAAATCATGCCAACCCTTCGGCCCCGCTCCGGACGATTCAATCCATTGGTCGTTGCCCTCACGTATGACGGGCTATGTGCGTTTGAATTCGCCTGCACGGCGGAGGTGTTTGGGTTGCCCCGACCGGAACTTGGCGCCGGGTGGTATCGATTCGAGACCTGCTCGCATGGGGGACGACGGATTAGCGGTCAATACGGATCCAGCATGTCGGTTGGCGGTGGACTGGAGCTGCTGCACAAGGCGGGGACGATCGTGATCCCGGGCTGGCAGGGCGTCGATGTGCCCGTACCAAGAGCGATAGTGGACGCTTTGCGGAGTGCTCACGCACGCCGTGCGCGACTGCTATCCATTTGCTCGGGCTCCTTTGTGCTCGCTGCCACCGGCCTACTCGATGGAAAACGGGCTACCACGCACTGGCGATATTCTGAAAAACTTCAGAGAAGTTATCCGCAAGTGCGTGTGGACCCGGATGTGCTCTATGTCGACGAAGGCCAAATTCTGACCTCAGCGGGTAGTGCGGCAGGGATTGATCTGTGCTTGCATCTGATTCGCCGCGACTTTGGAGCAGAGATCGCCAATCAGGTGGCACGGCGGCTCGTCATTCCTCCTCATCGAGACGGAGGTCAGGCGCAATTTCTCGACAGTCCCGTCGATCGGCGCGAGCGAGGACCACTCTCTGTCGTGCTTGAGCGCGTGCAACGGCGTATTCAACAACCGGTCACGATCAGCGATATGGCGCGATGGGCTTCGATGAGCGAGAGAACCTTCATGCGCCGATTCCGCGCCACAACGGGAATGACGCCCGGCGAATGGATCACACGCCAGAGGATCGAGCTGGCAAAGGACCTGCTTGAGCGTTCATCGTTGGCCATTGATCAGGTGGCTGCTCGTTCCGGCCTGGGTACGGCAATGACCTTGCGACATCACTTTCGACGACGCATTGGATTAAGCCCGATGGAATACAGGAAGAGATTCTCGATTCTGGGTGTCCGAGGACTAGAAAATGCCAAATCTACCGTCTCATAAACAGCTGATCCTCATTGGTGCGTCCCGCGGGCTCGGCTTCGCTTTGGCGCAGGAGTATCTCAAGCGCGGCTGGCACGTCGTGGCGACCGAGCGGCGCGGAACCCGATCAAAACTGCACGATCTTCTGGGGACTGCCAACGGCCGACTCGAAATCGAGACCGTCGACATCCTCTATCCCGAGCAAGTGGCTGCTCTGCGCGCGCGCCTGGCATCCAGAAAATTCGACATGCTGTTCATCAATGCCGGCGTCAAGAACGAGGATCAAGAAACGATCGCCGACGTTTCGACCGAAGAATTTATACGTGTCATGGTCACCAACGCGCTAAGTCCTATGCGCGTCGTCGAGACATTGCAGGATCTCGTGCTCCCGAGTGGCACGATCGGGATCATGTCCTCCGGACAGGGCAGCATCGCCAATAACGAGAGCGGGAACTACGAGGTCTATCGTGGAAGCAAGGCCGCGCTCAACATGTTCATGCGCAGCTTCGCCGCCCGACATGCCGGCAATCCACGGACGCTTCTCCTCATGGCGCCCGGCTGGGTACGGACCGATATGGGCGGTCCCCAGGCGCGGCTGAGCATCGAGGAGAGCATTCCGAACCTCGCAAACACCCTGGACATGCAGGCCGGCCGAGGAGGTCTCCAGTATCTGGATTACATCGGCCGGAAGGTTCCGTGGTGAGTGTGAGCGTGCGTCGCCGTCGAAGAGCACTTTACCTTCCCCGATCTCCTCGGCCCGCCCCAGATCATTGCGTGGCTCGACGAGTCAGGTAGTTTGCGATCTGGCTGGCCCATTCCGGGCCGACTAGGGCGTCGTGCCGCGCCAACTCCCGGACTCGTTCATCGGCGGCCTCTTCCAATGATGTACGCTCATACGCACCTGCACGTCGGTAGTCGCCTGGTGTTCGCGCAGTCGCAACGTGATGACTGTCGTCATGACCTTCGGCAATACATAGACGTATCGAATATGGCCGGCGATCGGATCGAAGTCGGTGTTCAACCAAATTACCTGCCGAGGCGAGCCCGAATCGTCGCCGCGCGCGCTCTGCGAGTTTGCGGCTGTGATCGGCGCGCAGTTCCAGAGTGAAGATTTTCCGTAGCTCTGCGATCTGGGTGAGTGTGCCTTTCCAGAACGGCGCCTTGCCGGCGCTCGGGCAAACCGCGCAGCCAACGTGGGGACTATCGGGTAAACAGCGGGATGTTCTCTGCAAGCCAATTTGTTAGTGGGCGAGGGGCGTGGCCCGTCAGCTGCTCGACCGTTGTAGTGGTCTCAGCGAATGCGGAATCCCGGAAGAATCGGTCAAGTCCCACCAGAAGCTCGGCAACGAAGTCGCTCAGCCCAGCGCCCGTCAATACCGCGCGTTGTTGCGAGGGGGTTCGGTCGGCGTAGCGGATACGTCGGCCAAGCTGGCGCGACAGTTCTTCGGCGATTTCCTGCATATTCCACGATCGCGGCCCCGTCAAGTGATAGGCGCGTTGGGATTCGATCCCTTTGGCATCCAGCAAAGCGACTCGCGCCACATCGGCGACGTCACGCGTGTCAATGAAGTTCGTCCTCCCGATGCCGGCCGCGCCGCCCCACGAGCCATCGGCGATAGAGGCTGCTGATCGCCTAAGTACTTCAACGAACACCGATGGACGTAATACCGTGTAGCCCACGTCCTTGCTTGCCAGGTGCGCTTCGATCTCCATGTGCCAGTCGGCAGGGTGCGAGCGTGACGGCGGCCCGAGCACGGATAGCTTGACGATGTGTCGTACGCCGACACGCACGGCCGCATCGATCAGCGCGATCTCGTTGGCGGGCTGTCGAGGCGCGGTGCCATGGGCAATGAACA
>Ga0302156_10003652_pt1 | contig 11724 bp, 11 predicted proteins | sample I_Bog_N3_2_FD_193503 | JGI IMG/M metagenome (GOLD analysis project Ga0302156, IMG submission 193503) | Peat permafrost microbial communities from Stordalen Mire near Abisko, Sweden - I_Bog_N3_2 | ecosystem: Environmental > Terrestrial > Soil > Wetlands > Peat | place: Sweden: Abisko, Stordalen... | reverse complement strand
TTCTTAGCTAACCGGCGCCAATCTGTCCGGCTTATAGCTGGAACCGACAAAAGGCGCGGATTTCCTGGTGCTGAGAAGTTGGCTGGGGCGGCAGGGATCGAACCTGCGAATGCCGGTACCAAAAACCGGTGCCTTACCGCTTGGCGACGCCCCAACTGAGAGGACCGGCACCATATGACATGGCGCGACAGGATGCAAGATGGTGCGTTTCAGGAAACTTCGCCTGCTGCCACCCACCATCCGAGTTGGAGTTGAGAAAGGGCTCTAACGGCAGAACGGACTTCGGCCTCGACGGCGAACAGACCAAAGCAGGTAGCGCCACTGCCCGACATGCGCGACAGCAGGCAGCCGGGCTGGGCGGCGATGGCTCCCAGCACCTGAGCGATGACCGGGGCCAGGAAAAGGGCGGGGGCCATCAGGTCGTTGGTCCGGCGAGACAGAGCCTCGGCCAAATCGCGGGCGTCACGGGGGGCTTGGGTCAAGGGCGCAGGCTCAGTGAAGCCAGCCTTGCGGGCCTTGAACACCGCCGGAGTGGACAGAGCGACGCCGGGGTTGACCAGCAGCATCCAGACCGGCGGCAAGGGAACGGCGTCTTCAAGGATTTCGCCGATGCCGGCCATCTGGGTGGGCCTGACCCGCAGGCAGACGGGCAAATCGGCACCGATGGCCAGACCGATCTCGGCCAACCGCTCTTCCGACATCTCCAGCCGCCACAGGGCGCATAAGGCCCGCAAGGCCGCCGCCCCGTCCGCCGAGCCGCCACCAATGCCGGAGGCAATAGGCAGGCGCTTGGTCAGGGTCAGGGCCGCCTTAGGCGCAATCCCTGCCGCCGCCGCCAAGGCACGGGCGGCTTTCAGGACGATGTTGTCAGGCTCGGCCTGCAGCCCAGCGGCCATGGGACCGTCGAGGCGCAGAGACAAATCCCCCGCCGCCTCGACGGTCAGAGAATCGCCGATGCGGGGAAAGACCGCCAGACTATCCAGCAAGTGATAGCCGTCGGCCCTTTTCCCCACCACATGCAGGTAGAGATTGACCTTGGCCGGAGCGAAGACGGCCAAGGTCATTTAACCGGCGTTGGCGCCTTCATGCCGCCCTTCAGCTTTTTCTCCAACTCGACCTTCTGATCGGGCTCGGGGTTGAAGCTCATGGCCCGCTGCCATTGATAGCGGGCTTCTTCCTTACGGCCGACCATCCACAAAGCATCGCCCAGATGTTCGTTGATGGTAGATTCCTCGGGGTGCAGCACCACTGCCTTCTGAAGGGTCTCCACAGCCTGACGGTAATTGCCGGTGCGGTAAAAGGCCCAGCCCTGGCTGTCGATGATGTCACCGTCCTCGGGCATCTGCTCGACGGCCTTTTCGATCATCTTCTGGGCCTTGTCGATGTTCATGCCCTTGTCGATCCAGCTGTAGCCCAGATAATTGAGCACATGGGGCTCGTTGGGCTGCAGCTCCAGGGCCTTGAGGAAATCGCTCTCGGCCAGGGTCCATTTATCGGCCCGCTCATAGGCGATGCCACGGGAATAGAGCAACGACCAATCCTGAGGCTGAAGCTGACCGAACACCTTGATGGCTCGGCTGTAGGCCTCGGCAGCCTCGTTCCAATGTTGATGGCCGCGCTGCAGATCGCCCAAAGTAATCATGGCGTCGGCGCGGTCGGGATGTTGTTCCGACAGAGCTTCCAGCGCCGCCACGGCCCCGTCCAGGTCGCCCAGGCTGTCCAGATTGGCGGCCATGCGCAGCTGAGTCGCCCAATAGACCGGAGCCTTGGGATCGACAGTGGCATAGATATCGTTGGCTTCCTTCAGACGGCCCATGCCCTGAAGAATATCCGCCACCAGAATTTGGCAGCTGGGCAGATTGGGGGTCAGATCCAGGGCCAGACGGCCAAAGATCAAAGCCAGATCGGCGGCCCCGCCCTGGCGCAGGGTAACGGAGGCGCTGAAATAAGCTTCGGCCAGACCGGCGCGGGGGCCGTCGACCAAGCGGTGGGGGTCTTCGACCAGCAGGCTGTCGACGGCGTCGGGATGCTGGGCCCGGGCGCGGTCCATCAACTCATTGACCTTATCGGTCTGATTGGTGCGGCGATAGAAGGACAGAGCCGCTTCCAAAGTGCGCAAGGAGGTGCCGGCGGTGCCGGCCATGATGGCGCGGTAATCGTCCTCGGCGGCTTTATTACGCCCGGCCAGATCATTGATCAGGGCGGCATGGAAATCATGAACCTGGGCATAGCTGCTGTTCTGCGACAGCGGCTTCAGGGCCTCCAGCGCATCATCGGTGCGGTTCTCGCCTTCACGGCTCCAGGCGATGATCAGGGGAACGATGGCGGCATTGATGCCCCGGCGGGGCAGCTTGACCACCATCAGCTCGGCGTTGTTCCAATTGCCGGAGCGGGCTTCCTGTTCGGCCACCAGCATGGCGGCCAGGGCGGCCTCGCTGTCATAGGTCAGCAGGCGGCGCGCCAGGATGGCGGCTTCCGGCAGATGACCGTCCGAGGCCAGAGCCAACATGGTCCGCTGCAACAGCTCGCCATTTTGGGGATCGGCCTTCAAGGCCTGCAGCAGAAACTGCGAGGCCGCGGCGGCGTCGTTATGGTTCTGAGCGAAGCGCCCGGCCAGATAGGAGCCGGCACCCGACCAGCCCGTGGCCATGGAGGTGCGCTTGCTTCCGCCGCTGGAGCTGAGTCCATCCGTATCGTCGGCGCAAGACGCCAGCAGGACGGGCATCGCCGCCAGAAGGCTCCAGGCGCAGAGCCGTCGCCGCAGAAGGCTTTTTCCGCGGACAGCCGTTCCTTGCATCACCACAGTACTCCACTTGCTTAAGAAACCGGGGGCTTCGTCACGATCTGGCGGAGCCCCCGCTCCATTACATATTGGGATAATTCGGTCCCCCGCCACCCTCGGGCACGACCCAGTTGATATTCTGGGTCGGGTCCTTGATGTCGCAGGTCTTGCAGTGCAGGCAGTTCTGCGCGTTGATCTGCAGGCGCGGAGAGTTTCCAGCGTCGTCGGTTATGATTTCGTAAACACCGGCCGGGCAATAGCGCTGTTCCGGCGCATCATAGAGCGCCAGATTGATACTTAGCGGCACGCCCGAATCCTTCAGCTTCAGATGGGGCGGCTGATCTTCCTCGTGATTGGTGCTCGAGATGAACACCGAGGACAGCCGGTCGAAGCTGATTTTACCATCGGGCTTGGGATAGTCGATCTTGGGGAAGTCGGCAGCCTTGCCCAGGGCCAAATGGTCCGGGTGATGATGGAAGGTCCAGGGCGCATGCCCCCGCAAGACATAGGTGTCTATGGCCGAATAGGCGATGCCGGCCCACAGGCCCTTATGGAACGAGGGGCGGATGTTGCGAGCGATATAAAGCTCTTTCCACACCCAGGAGTCCTTGACCTTGGCCTCAAAGGAATCCACTTCGAAGGGTCCGCCTTCCTCGACGGTCAGCACTTCAAAGACAGCCTCAGCGGCCATCATGCCGGTCTTCATGGCGGTGTGGGTGCCCTTGATCTTCGGCACGTTCAGGAAGCCGGCGGTATCGCCCACCAGCAAGCCGCCCGGAAAGGTCAGCTTCGGCAGCGACTGATAGCCGCCTTCCGACAGGGCGCGGGCGCCATAGGAAATGCGGCGACCGCCTTCAAAGACGTCGCGAATGGCCGGATGGGTCTTGAAGCGCTGGAATTCCTCGAAGGGCGACAGATGCGGGTTGGCATAATCCAGCCCGACCACGAAACCCACGGCCACCTGATTGTTCTCCAGATGATAAAGGAACGAACCGCCATAGGTCTGGGCATCCAGCGGCCAACCGACGCTGTGCATGATCTGGCCCAGCTTATGTTTGGCCGGATCGACCTCCCACAACTCCTTGATGCCGATGCCATAGGTCTGGACGTCGACGTCCTTGCGCAGATCAAAACGCTCGAACAGGGTCTTGGTCAGAGAACCGCGGCAGCCTTCGGCGAAGATGGTCTGGCGGGCCAGCAGCTCGACGCCGGGGGTGTAATTGCCGGTGGGCTCACCGTTCTTGCCGATGCCCATGTCGCCGGTGGCGACGCCGCGCACGGCGCCGGCCTCGTCATACAACACTTCGGCGGCGGCAAAGCCGGGGAAAATCTCGACGCCCAGCTCTTCGGCCTGAGCGCCCAGCCAGCGCACCACATTGCCCAGACTGACGATGTAATTGCCGTGATTGTTCATCTGCGGCGGCGTCATCAGACGAATGGCTTTGGTCTTGGTCAGAAAGACGAAACGGTCGTCGCCCGCCGGAGTATTCAGCGGCGCGCCCTTGGCCTTCCAGTCAGGAATCAGCTCGTCCAGGGCGCGGGTTTCGATCACCGCGCCGGACAGAATATGGGCCCCCAGTTCCGAACCTTTTTCGATGACGCAGACCGTCAGCTCACGCTCGCTGGCCAATGCCAGCTGCCGAAGACGGATCGCCGCAGACAGACCCGCAGGTCCACCGCCAACGATCACGACGTCGAATTCCATCGATTCGCGTTCCATTTCAACCCCTCTATGGTCTCTTAGTCCTGGTTCTGAAGCCACAGGGTCAAGTCTATAGCACGTCTGTGGCGCTGTATCGACGGGGAAGCACGTGCTACCTTCTTCCCATGAGTTTCGACATGTCCCCGCATCACCTTCTTCGCTGGTACCTGGAGGCCGGCGTTGATGAGACCATCGGCGAAGAGCCGCTGGACCGTTACGCTTTGTCTCAGACGAAGGCCGCCGCGCCGCAGCGCCCAGCCCCAGCGCCCCAACAGCAGCCAGTGCCGCAGACGGCCTACCAAGCCGCCCCAGTTCAGGCCCGCGCCACCGCCAGCCAACTGGCCGCCGCCTGCAAAAGCCTGCACGAGCTGAAAGACGCCATGGAGCAGTTTGACGGCTGCCTGCTGAAAAAAAGCTGCCAGCGCACTGTCTTCGCCGACGGCAATCCTGAGGCCAAGGTGATGTTCATCGGCGAGGCTCCCGGGGCCGACGAAGACCGTCTGGGCCTGCCCTTCGTCGGGGCCAGCGGCAAGCTGTTGGACAAGATGTTGGCCTCCATCGGCCTGGACCGGTCCTCGGCCTATATCAGCAACGTCGTGCCCTGGCGACCGCCGGGCAACCGTAAGCCCGAGCCCACCGAGATCGAACTCTGCCTGCCTTTCATCCAGCGCCATATCGAGCTGGTGGACCCGGCCGTTCTGGTCTTCCTGGGCGGAGCACCCGCCTCCGCCCTCCTGGCCCGCCAGGAAGGCATCAGTCGCCTGAGGGGCCGCTGGTGGGAGTATCACTCCCACGGACTGGCCCGCCCGTTGGCCGCCCTGGCCACCTTCCATCCGGCCTATCTCTTACGGACGCCCGCGCATAAGCGCGAGACCTGGCACGATTTTCTGGCTCTTTCCAAGCGTCTCCAGACTCTGGCCTAAGTGCCTGGGACTCCAGAAGAACCCATAATAGCTGTAGGGTTTATGTCCTTTTTATTTGATTCCCCCCTCGCCGGTCATTTATAAACTTGAACCACCCCATCGGGGAAACCGATTACGGCGAGGAGAGTACATGCTGAAAGGCAAGCACCTCTTAGCCCCGGCAGCGCTGCTGCTGGTGGCCATGACCTTCGGCTTTGCCGCGCAGACAGCGCAGGCGTCGCCCAAGTCGGCTGCCGAAGCCGAAGCTGACAGCATGCTCGCCGCCATCACCGGCACCCCAGCCAAACTGGGCCGCCAGTCCAACATTCCCGCCATCCTGTCCGAGACCGACGAGCAGCTGTACCGCGCCGCCTTTCAGGCTCAGGACCGCGGCCAGATGGCTTACGCCGACCGTATGATCGAAAAGATCCATGATCCGATCCTGCTGGGGCCGCTGCTGGCCCATCGCTATCTGTCCGACAGCTACCATCCCCAGGGACCGGAGTTAAAGGACTGGCTGTCGAAATATTCCGATCAGGCCCAGGCCGACGCCATCTATCAGCTGGCCCGCCAGCGCGGCATCGCCGCTTCGTCCCTGAAGACTCCCTCCATCAGCCGTCCCATGGTTCCGACCTCGGGCAGCCGCGATGATACGGCCATGCTGTCCGGTGACTTCATTTATGAGTCCACCCGCTCCGCCGCCGACCGTCGCCGCCTGGATCCGGCCAAGGACAAATTCCGCGACAAGCTGAGCGACGAGGCCTTTGATCAGGCCGCCGCCATGCTCGACGGGCCCGAACTGCGCCGGGTCTTCGACAAGATCGACTACGACGAGATGAAGACCTCGCTGGCCCAGGCGCTGTTCGCCAATGGCCGCGACGAGGAAGCCCTGCGCTGGTCCCGCGAAGCCGCCGAACGGTCCGGCGATCTGCTGCCCGAAGCCAATTGGGTGGTCGGATTGATCCTATGGCGGATGAACCAGCATGCCGACGCCGCCCGCTATTTCGAGGCCGCCGCCAATGGCTCCCATGCCGCCCCCTGGCTGAATGCCGCCGGTGCCTATTGGGCGGCCCGGGCCAATCTGGCGGCCAAACGCCCCGAGGTGGTGAACCATTGGCTGCTGGAGGCCGCCGCCAGCCCCCGCACCTTCTATGGCTTCCTGGCCCGCCGGGCCTTGGGTCAGGAAATGCAGTATTCCTGGGACTCGCGGCCCTTCACCGATCTGGACGGCGAGACTTTGACCCGGGTTCCGGCCACGCGGCGCGCCCTGGCCCTGATCCAGGTGGGTGTTCGTGACGGTGCCGAAGACGAGCTGCGCGCCCTGGTGCCCCAGGCCAGCCCGGCCTTGGCCCAAAGCATGCTGTCCCTGTCCGGTGCCGCCGATATTCCTGGCCTGACCGTCGATCTGGGTGGCGTGGTCGCCGCTCAGGATGGTCGCTCCCATGATAGCGCCGCCTATCCGGTGCCTGATTGGCGTCCCTCCAGCGGCTGGACCATCGACCGCGCCCTGATGCTGGCCATCGCCCGTCAGGAATCCGACCTTAATCCCCATGCCCATAGCCCGTCCGGCGCCGTCGGCCTGATGCAGCTGATGCCGCGCACCGCCAAGACCGTGGGCGCCGGCAAGCTGACCGATCCCTCGGTCAATCTGGAGCTGGGCCAGCGTTATATCCGCCGCTTGCTCGATGACACGGCGGTCAAAGGCAACCTGTTGTTCCTGGCCGCCAGCTATAACAGCGGCCCCGGCAATCTGGCCCGCTGGCAGCAGGCCATGCACCACAATGGCGATGCTCTGTTGTTCCTGGAAAGCATCCCAGTGCGCGAGACCCGCCATTTTGTTCAGCGGGTGCTGACCAACTATTGGACCTACCGCACCCGCCTGGGCCAGGACGCACCTTCCCTGGACGCCATCGCCGCCGGCAACTGGCCGACCTATGACGGCACGGGTGTCAGCCTGCGTCAGGTAAAAAACTGATTTCCCGCTGCTAAACCAAGACCGAAATGGGGCGGAGCCCCTGCTCCGCCTTGCCGGCTATCCACGTTCCGTGGCAAAACTCAGTCTTGCGTCAAATTGTAGCGCAGAATGCGCCAGATGGCCCTGAAGCCATCCTTCCAATTGATCTTCTTGCCTTCGGCATAGGTCCGCCCCGAATAGCTGATTCCCACTTCGTAAATTCTGGGAAGGACGAGCAGATGGGAGATCTTGGCGGTGACCCCCTTGCCCAAGTTGATATCGTGGGCTTTGACGGTGATGTTGGGATGCTTCTCAGCCAAACCTTCATTACCTGCAACGAGCCGTCCCGAGAAACGTCGTCAACGATCACAATCTCCTTCTGCAGGCCGGGCGTGAACATGCTCGCCCTCTTCCGAGGGGCGGCGCAGAGCTGGCGACCAAGCAGCGGATGCTGCGCCCGGTGAGGGATTTATGTCAGGTCAATTTGGCCTGACGGTATCAATGCAGCAGCAGAGTCTTCATGATCACTTCATCGGGCTTGATGCCAACGGCGCGCTGAACCGCGTTGGAGACCACCGCCTTGGCCACTTCGATGCCGGTTTCGGGATTGGCGAAAGCTTCCCAGCGATAAGAGGCGAAATCCTCCTTCACGCAGTCGTTGATCTTCTTCTTGCTGCTGTTGAGCAGAGCCGTCTGCTCTTCACCCTTGACCATGATCCAGGCCTCGAACTCCAGCTGGCGGTACTGGCTGCTGGAATCCTCGGGCACCGTCAGGCGCATATGCTTCAGCTGGATGTAATTGGCGGGAACGACGGCATTGATTTCATTGCCGGTGCCTTTTTTATCGCCGCCTTCTTTTTTCTCGCCGGCCAAGGCAGGTAGAGTGAAAAGAACGGCGGCGCACAGGCCAAGGGCCAGTGATTTGCGGAATTTCATGACAAGGCCCTCAAGTAAACCATTATTCGATAGCGATTTTTTCGCCTGAACTGGAAAATACCCCTGGGTGTCGGTGATTGTCAGCCAAAAAATTACGGTTTATATTTGTAACTCTATTTACGAAGGGGCGGGCAATGATCAGAAAATGGCGCGGATTGGGACTTTTGATGATGGCCATCCTCCTGGCCATATCCTGTGGCGCGCCTGTCGATGCCAAGACAATCAACCTGGGCGGTGGGCAAAAAGACAAAATGAGCGCCTATCGCATCATCGAACTGCCCAGCATCAATGTTGCCCTGCCAAAGGGGGACGTCAACAACGGCTGGCAACATGTCCGCATCGACGCCTATATCATGCCCAAGGACGAAGAGACCGGACAGATGCTGGACGGCGTCAAGACCAGCATCGTCAAACATGCCGTCGAGGAAACCGTCCCCGCCACCGGCTACGCCAAGCTGCACAGCCCCTATGGCGGCGAGGAAGCGGCCAAGAAAGCCATCCGCATCGCCGCCGAGAGAGCCCTCGGCCATCCCTTCGAAGGCGATATCGATATCAAGACCTTCCTGACCTATTAAACCTCTTTGGCCTTGAACTCGCACAAATCCGCCACCGGACAAATTCCGCAATCGGGTTTTCGGGCCTTGCAGATATAGCGGCCATGCAGGATCAGCCAGTGGTGGGCATGCAGACGGAATTCCTTTGGCGTGACCGTCTCCAGCACCTGCTCCACCGCCAGCGGCGTGGCTCCCTTGGCCAGGCCGGTGCGATTGCCGACCCGGAAGATGTGGGTATCGACGGCGATCAGGGGATGGCCAAAGGCGATGTTCAGCACCACATTGGCGGTCTTGCGCCCCACCCCCGGCAAAGCCTCCAGGGCGTCACGGTCCTCGGGAACCTGGCCGCCATGCTTTTCCAGCAATTGCGCCGACAGGGCGATGACGCTCTTGGCCTTGGTGTTGAACAGGCCGATGGTCTTGATATGCTCCTTCAGGCCCGCCTCGCCCAGGGCCAGCATCTTGGCCGGGTCGTCGGCGATTTGGAACAGGGCCCGGGTCGCCTTATTGACCCCGACATCGGTGGCCTGGGCCGACAGAGCCACCGCCACCAGCAGGGTATAGGGGTTCACATACTCCAACTCGCCCTTGGGCTCGGGGTTGCGTTCGGCCAGCCGAGCATAAAATTGTTGGACTTTGGCGCGGTTCATCTGATTTCTATCTCCCGTCGGTAGGCCATGATAGCATCCCCGCCGGCAAAGAAAGCAGAGAGAAGGATCTTGGCAATGCGGCTGGCGCGTTTGATTGGTTGGGGATTTCTGACGGCAGGTCTGCTGTCGGGCTGTTCCCATGCCCCTCCGCCGCCGCCGACCTCGACCCGCCCCGAGGTGACGGTTCCGCAAAACCAAAAGGCCAGCATTTTCGACAAGACCCGCGCCGCCCAGAACCTGTCCAACGCCGTATCGTTGCGTCAGGCCGGCGATGCCGCCCAGGCCCGCACCTATGCCGAGGCCGCCGTCAACGATTGGCCCAGTTCCGTCGACGCCTGGGCTGAGTTGCAGGCTGACTGCCTGGTCCTGGCCGATAAGATTTGCCAGCAGCATGCCGACTTTTTCCACGACAAAGTGGCGGCCATGAGCGATCTGGCCCCGCGCGTCGCCGTGTTGGGAATGCAGAACCTGATCGAGGACTATGACCCCGCCGACCAGGCCAATGCGGACAAGAAGTCCAAAAGCAAATCCGGCAAAGATCAGTCCCAGAACAACCCGCGCATCGATGCTTGGACCTTCGCCATGGCCCAACGGATGATGGCTTTCTATGATCGCCAGGATAAGATCGCCGCCCTGCGCGACGCTCCCGTCGAGCGACTGGTGGTGGATACCTATCCCCCGGGAACCATCGCCGGCACCATGATCGGCGTCGGTATCGGCGCCTACGCCATTACGCAGATCGCAAAGTGATCTTGGCGGCGAAAGGCTAGGCCTTGGAATTTCTTCTCCAGATCAACCCGACCTACAGCCTTTCCGGGGCCTTCGTCGGCTTGCTGATCGGCATGACCGGCGTCGGCGGCGGCTCCTTGATGACGCCGCTCTTGATCCTGATCTTCGGCATGGCTCCGGCTACCGCCGTCGGCACTGATCTGCTTTATGGCTCGGCCACCAAGCTTTGCGGCACCATCGTCCATTCCCGTGGGCAGCGGGTGAAATGGCGCATCGCCGGGCTGCTGGCCTGCGGCAGCCTGCCGGCTACCGCCATGACTCTGTGGGTCATGTCCCAACTGGGGTTGGAAAAACATGGCGGCGGCCTGTTCGCCACCGTGCTGGGCGTCGCCCTGCTGCTGACCGCTCTCAGCATGGTCTTTCGCCCCCAGCTGCTGGCCTATAGCCAAAGCCACGGCCGCCCGTTGCCCAAGGTCTGGCGGACGGTCCTGACCGTGGTGACCGGGCTGGTGCTGGGCTGCGTCGTCACTCTCTCGTCGGTGGGAGCCGGAGCCTTGGGGGTGACAGTGCTGATGCTGCTTTACCCCGAACTGCCGCCCACCCGGCTGGTGGGCACCGACATCGCCCATGCCGTGCCCCTGACCCTGTTTGCCGGTATCGGCCATTGGTGGCTGGGTTCGGTGGACTGGCTGCTGCTGGTTTCGCTGCTGCTGGGCTCCATCCCCGGCGTTATGCTGGGCAGCCATCTATCGGCCAAAATGCCGGAACGCTGGCTGCGTCTGATCCTGGCCGCCGTCCTGGTGGTGGCTGGAGTACGTTTGATTTGAAGATTTTGTTCATCACCTCGAACCGGGTCGGCGACGCGGTCCTGACCACGGGCATCCTGTCCTGGCTGCTGGAGCAACATCCCGACGCCCGCCTAACCGTTGCCTGCGGCCCGCTGGCCGAAGAAATCTTCACCGGCATTCCCCAACTGGAACGGCTGGTCCCCATGCGCAAGGGCAAATATTCAGCCCATTGGCGGCGATTGTGGCGGGCCTGTATCGGCACCCGCTGGGATCTGGTGGTGGATTTGCGCCATTCGGCCTTTTCCTATCTGGTCAGGACCAAGCGGCGCATCGTCTTTTCCCCCAGTCCCCAGCCCATCCACCAGCTGGAGCAACTGGCCAACGCCGTCGGAGCCAAGCCCATACCGCTGCCGCGCCTGTGGCTGAGCGACGCGCAAAAGGCCGAGGCCGCCCGGATCATTCCCGAAAACGGGCCGGTCCTGGCCATCGGCCCCACCGCCAATTGGACCGGCAAACAGTGGGGCGCCGAGAATTACGCCGCCCTGATCGGCCGCCTGACCGCCGCCGATGGCCTGCTGCCGGGCGTCCGCGTCGCCGTCTTCGGCGGCCCCGGCGAGGAGGCGACCGCCGCCCCGGTGCTGGAGGCCATCCCCCAAGATCGCCGCATCGATCTGGTGGGCAAGAAGGGCTTAGGCCTGGCCGGAGCCTGTCTGGCCCGCTGCACTCT
>Ga0302156_10003640_pt1 | contig 11751 bp, 9 predicted proteins | sample I_Bog_N3_2_FD_193503 | JGI IMG/M metagenome (GOLD analysis project Ga0302156, IMG submission 193503) | Peat permafrost microbial communities from Stordalen Mire near Abisko, Sweden - I_Bog_N3_2 | ecosystem: Environmental > Terrestrial > Soil > Wetlands > Peat | place: Sweden: Abisko, Stordalen... | reverse complement strand
AAGTGTCCGCCGTAGATGGCGATGCCTTTGTTGGCCTCAGGCCATGCTTGCTCAAACAGGCTCATCAAGAACCCTTCCGATTCTTCGGCATCGCGCGGAAATCCTGGCATTGCCTTATGTTCGACGATCGGATTCTCGTCGTAGAGAAGGAGTTCCGGTCTGTCTTCCCCGCCCCAATGAGGGTTATAGCTCCACTCGTCGTAGTGGAATCTGACAAGCGCACGAACGAGCGAGGACAGCGCCTCGTGTTTAGCAGGCGCGGATGCGATCAGGTCACGGCGGTGACAAATTCCACATTCATATCCTATCGAGCCGTGCTTGCGGACAAACTTCTTCAGGCTGGGATGCTTCGCGCATTCGACACAGATTGATGACGGCTCCGCACCAGGAAGCGGTGCCGTCTTGCGCGGCGCGGCAGACTTGTTCGACGGCGGCTTCTTCCGTTTTGAGGCGTTTTGGGATTTTGATTTATCGTGCATGGTTTTTCCGCTCTGTTATTTCCGGAAGCTGTCTCGTGTACTCTCGCAGCGGGTACGTATAAGTGCTGCGACGTCTTCGGCGACAGGATTGGCAATCTTGATTTTTCTGAGTGAGGCCAGGACCGTATCGGCCAGTTCGGGGACGCGCTGTTTAACGAGCGGTTTGCCGAGGCCCGCCTCCTCCGCCAGCTGCTCGAAATCCCTTGCCACGACCTTCTCCGACAGATATTCGCCGCCGATCTTCATTGCCATGTCTTTGCTCAGTTCCGGGTAATAGACCGTGCTGACGATGTCGTAAAGCGGCGCAAGCCTGATCTCAAGATTCGCTGTTCCAGTGCCGTGATAGAGCAGGGAGAAGTTCTTGCCGTGCGCGTCGTTGTTGCCGACGAGGTAATTGAAGATCACCGCGTCGAGAAAACGCGCGAGGTCGACGACCGGCGCGCTTGAGACATCGCGCAGGAGGCCAAAACACTGCTTTAGCGACGGGCCGCCCTCTTTCTGGTATTTCATTTCCGAGACGATGCCCTGGGCCTGGCAGAAATCCTCTTGGTGCAGGCGGTCAAGGACGGGCCCCCCGTCGACCGCCGACCGATGCATCCGGTCATAGCGCTCGATCAGCAGATAATCCAAACCGTCGACGCTGCGGGTTTCGACCGCCGCCGCCAGCAGCCCGGATGCCGCCGCGAGTCTCATGCAGAGGTCTTCATTGAAGACGACGCCGGCGAAACGCTCGACGGCGGGTTTGAGAATATGCGTGCTCGGCGCCCCGCCGAGCGGCAGGGAAGTTTCGGTGCCTTCGATGCGGACGGCCACCTTGTCCTGCGCGCCGGCGAGCGAGAGGCGTATCCCTTCGTCACCGGCCAGGAGCGGGCGTTTGGGAAGCTCTTTCAGGATCGCGGCAAATTCGGCCGGCGCGAGCGGTCGGTAGCCGTAATGCTGTTCTGGCAGCTTTTCGCCTGCCGGAATGAAGGTAACGGCGCCGGCGCATTCGCCGCCGATCTGTTCCAGCATGGCGTAGTCGTTGCGCGCGCTGATGCCGAGATTGCGGGCGATGAGTTCGCGATTGGCTTGCTCCGGCAGGATGCCGCTGAAGAAGCCGCGGCACTCGTTGCGCGAGAAGCGCTCTTTACGCAGAGGCAGCGATTGCGAGAGCGGCGTCGCGCCGGGCCGGTCTAGCCAGCTTTCGGCGTAGGCGAAGCGCATCTGGCCGCCATCGTCCTGGATAAGCTGTCCGACGAGGTCGTTGTGCAGATAGACATCGAGTGTTCGCGCCATGTTCAGTCTTCCTTCGTCGTCGTAGTAGCCATCGTCGTCGTTGTTGTTGTCGCCGGCGGCGTCAGCGTCAGCCTGATCCCGAGTGTTTGTAAGACCCTCAACGCCTTGCCGATCTCGCAAGTTTCCTTGCCCCGCTCCAGGTCAATGACGAATCGCAGTCCCGTCCCCGAGGTCAGCGCCAGATCTTTCTGGGTGACGCCGAGTTTCTTGCGGGTTTCCCGGATCGTCCGGCCGATTTGCTGCGACGTGTATTTCAAGGGCCTCTCCGTGAAAAATGTTACCGTACGGGAATATTAGACAGTTTCTAGGCTGAAATCAAGAAAATGTTACCGTACGGGAATATTCAGTTTCTGCGGATGCTAAAATCACCGAAATGTTACCGTGCGGGAATATCTATTCATTCGTGGAACTCGTCAACAAGTAGCCCATCTAGGAACGCCGCCGGGGCCAGCCCTGCACCCTGGACGGCAAGGTCTCAGGCTGGCAGAATCCTGCCGGCGTCATGATCGGCGGCAAAAACACCGTCGGCATGGTCGCGGAGCTGTAGAAGAAAGAAGCGCCCGAACGGCGCCTTCGATATGAAAGCCATTGCGGGATAATTAACGCGGTTACTGCCCGCTTGCGGCGAGACGATGAGAGCGAGGCTATGAAGCATGAGCGACGAACTGCTCTTCAATAAATACGAGATCTACAACGTTATTCAGAGCCGGACCGCGACGGTGAAAAAGCGCGTGCAGTCGATTCCAGCCAATACCCTCCTTAACGCGAGCGAACAAGACCTTGTTCAGGCACTCCTGGACGAATTCCATTTAAACGTCCCTGTCATCAAAGACGACGAAATTCATATAGCCCATTCCGGCGAGGCCCAGATTGATGTCAGCGGCGATCCCATGCGGATGATCTATGACCGTTCGCAACCCTTCTACATGCCCGGAAATAAAACGGTCATCGCCGTACCTTTTGATGGTGATGCGGAATTTTTCAACGTCCAGCCCCAGAGCTTCAGCCTCAGCCCGCCCCGTGCCCAAATCGGTAAGGGCGAACTCCTGCTCACCTACGTCAGGACCGACCCGAACGCCGACGCAATTAGGCGAGCCTACAAAGCAACAGTTGACTCGATCAAGAATTACCTCCGTTCGCTTTCAGAATCAGCAGCACAGTTTAATGCTCAGCTTGAGAGCTTAGCCAGAACGCAGATAAAGACTAGAAAAGACAGGCTTCTTGCAGATGCTGGAATGACCGCGGCGCTCGGCCTGCCAATGAAAAAGCGCGATGGCGCGCCATCGACTTACTCCGTTCCGGTCGCCCGGCGCGTGCCGAAGATAGAGCAGATCAAGGTAACAGGAGTGTTCCAACCCGAGCCCACTCTTGCGGGCGAGGATTACGAAGAAATCCTGCGAATCATGAAAAGCATGGTGCAGGTCATGGAGCTAAGCCCCCATGCATTTTCCGACATGAGAGAAGAGGATCTGCGTTGGCATTTCCTCGTCCAGCTCAACGGCGCCTATAAAGGACAGGCAACAGGAGAGACATTCAATTTTCAGGGAAAGACCGACATTCTCATCCGGGTTGAAGGCAAGAATGTTTTTATTGCCGAGTGCAAATTCTGGAAGGGCGAAAAATCCCTCAGCGACACAATCGACCAGCTGCTTTCCTACCTAAGCTGGCGCGACACAAAGACCGCCATCCTCGTGTTCAACCGAAATGCAGATTTCAGCGCCGTCCTTGCGAAGATAGTGGAAGCTGTGCCCAAGCACCCGAAGTTCAAGCGTGTCCTTGGAAAGCAGGACGAGAGCATGTTTCGCTACGTTTTTGTGCAGCCCAACGACGCGAACCGCGAAATCACACTTACCATCATGGCATTCGACATTCCGAACGCACCTGCCAGCTAACCTCTCGATTTTCCCGATCAGTGGCTGCCCGCCGCCGACATCCACCGGCATGTAAGGATGGCCGTCTCGTTCTGCACCGAAGCGCTGGTTCCGCCTCATTCATGAGTAGTGCGGAATGAACCGAGCAGCGGCACAGCTTCTTTTGACAGAAGTCAGGAACGGATTCATGATCCACTGGTCAGCTGGCCTTGAGTTCGGATCCGGCGACGATAGCAGCAGGAGGAGAGATGCAGCACACGGCGCTTGTGAAATGGGCCGAGCTGGAGGTCTGAATTCTAGCTGCCGTTAAGCTGCCAATAAGCAAAAAATGGGTGCTAAAAAAGCCGCTTTTGGGAACTTCGCCCAGCGGAAGTGCCCTGTTTTCACTACGACTTAGGCGTGGTCCGGAAAACTGCAAAACCTTTATGCGCCGGTTCGATCCCGGCCCGCGCCTCCAATCCTTTCAACAACTTAGACTCGGTACCCGCCAGAGGCAGAATTGCCAATGTAGCGAAAACTGTAGCGGGTCCATGTCAGAAAGAATCAAAAGTTTAGTATCGGACGGTATGAAATCGTCGAAAGTTGTATAAAGGTTGAGTACTCCTCAACGTATTCTTGGTGACAAGTCCACTCGATATTGGTCAGAATGTTTAGGAGTTCTGCGATGTTGGTACTTCAAAATGAACGAATCATTCCACCAGAACAGGGGATTGCAATGCCCGAATATCTCAAATTCGCGGCTACGCTGTGGGATCTCGATCCGCAGCATAGGGAGGCGCGGCTGCGCGAGCAGGCCGAGAAGCTGGAGATCGCCATCACTCGCCTCAAAGAGACCGAAAGGGCACCAGCGGACCTTTTCGAGAAAATCGTCAGCATTTGATCGCTTTAGCGGTGGTTTGCCGCGATGAGCTACTCAGTTGGATCGTTTTCAGAGGATCAACTCTACCGTGAACTGGCGGGCATCCCGTGCATATGGGAGGACGCCAAGAGCAACCCGCGCGCGAAATACCTGTTTGACTACCTGAGGCATCTTGGGGCCACAACAATAGTCACAGAGACCGGCTACATTGACGCGGCGAGTTTCGAATTGTTCGTTACCGGCGACACTGATTCTGGGCCACTCCAAGATGGCTACCTCGGTTTCATTGTCGCTCGGCCATTGCCGAGCGCAATCATTGGCCGCACTGTTGTGAAGACTTATCCGTCGGAGAATGGACGGCGGAACTATACTTGCCTGCGCACGTACCACGTAAACCTGTTCGGAATCGAACTCTCAGTCGAGAGTTTGGCTTTTCAGGAGCAGGACACCTCGCTCGCCGCTTGTGCGACTGTGGCACTTTGGTCCTGCTTCCAAAAGACAAGAGACATGTTCAATTCGGGGCTGCCGAGTCCGGTGGTGATCACAAGGGCCGCGAACCAGCTTCTACGGTCCGCTCGTCCGTTTCCCTCTCGCGGTCTGACAATTGAACAGGTTTGCAATGCAATCGCTTCCGTTGGACTCGACCCCGAGGTTTATCCAGTTCAGCCCGATCTGCCGCTCGTCTCAATGGCGTACAGCTATCTAAGACTCGGTGTGCCGGTGCTTCTGATTTTCAAAGTTGAGAACATCGGGCTTCACGGAGTCGCCCTAAATGGCTACTCTATGCGGCCTTCACGTCAATTGGCGCGCGAAGGAGGATCAGGAGTTCTGCCCTTTCTGGTGGGATCAAGGATTGATGAGTTCTATTCTCACGATGATCAGGCTGGGCCTTTTAGCAAGCTGAAGATTATTGAGGCACCCGATGAGAAATCCTCAGTCCGATTCGCAGCAACGAATTGGAAGGGAGATCTCACTCCCTGCGCTCTAGTGGTCCCGGTAAATCCGAAGATTCGGACCGGGTTTAGGGAGGTAATAAGCTGGATTCCTCGACTCTCGGTGTTGATTGGCTTTGTACGAGATGCAACCCAATTTGAGTGGGATATTCATCTGACCAGTAGCAATCAATTGAAAAAGCTGGTAAGAGAAGACCAAAATGCCGTTCCTGCAGACGTTAGAACTTCCTTACTCATCGAGGGACTGCCCAAATACTTGTGGAGGTGCATTCTTTCCATCTCGACGGTCCCGGCTTTCGAGATGCTTCTCGACACCACGGCTATGGTAAGAGGCTTTCCTGTATTACGAATCTGGTGGCCTGACGAAGCACTTAAAAAAGAGTTAGGTAAGAAACTCCAGGGGCCGGCGGTGGGCCCGATTCTTGCTCAGGTGTTGACTACGCGTCTCTATGAAAAAGTGATTGCGAGTTTCTCATAGCGGATGTTTCGGCAGAATGCTCCTGGAGCTTTCTGAGCAAGTTCTGCCCTGATCATTGAACCATCTGCGTTGATTCAGCCGAGCGTTGTTCTGCAAAGGCAAGCCACTGTTTTGCTACAAACTGCTCTAGCCGCTCTACAGATTGCGTCTGGTGCTCTTGGGTGGGATGGGCATACCGTAGCCATCTGAATCTTGGAGTGGCCCAGGAGCGACGCCAGCGTCACAAGGTCAATGCCCGTCTCTGCCGCCCGCGCCTCCCAGGTGTGGCGAAGATCGTACAGCCGGAACCGGGCCACCTTGCTATCCCTCACAGCCCGGTCATGGGCGTTGTTCACCTTGGGCAAGTTAGCCGGGTGCCTGCTCATCTCTCGACTGTAGAAAAGCGGCTTTCTGCCGAAGTAGATGGTATCTGCGTTGAAGAGCGGGGGGCGAATGCACCGGCGTGGGGCGGCTGAGGCTACGCGCCTGCGCGGCGATTGCGGCAAGCAACGGAGGCGGCAATGGTGCTGGTCGAGCGGCGAAGACCGGATGTGGGGAATGTGACGTGGGAGCATTTGCGGCTTCCGCCGTTTCCGCAGGTGGCCGTGCGCGTGTTGCAACTGGCGAGCAAAGAGAATGTGCAGATGCACCAGTTGAGCGATTTGATTTCATCCGATCCGGCGTTTGCCAGCGAAGTGCTGACGATTGCGAATTCGCTGCTCTACGCGCCGCGGTTTCCGTCGAAGAGCATCCAGCAGGCGATTGTGGTGCTGGGCATTCACAACCTGCAAGGGATGTGTCTGACGGTAGGGGCACGGACTTACATGGGCAAGGCGCTGCATCTGCCATTCATGCAGGTGATCTGGCGGCACAACCTGGCGTGCGCGCTGATTGCGGCGCAACTGGCCTCGGCGGGGTTCCTGGATAAGGACACAGCGTATACGGCGGGGGTGTTGCACGATATTGGGCGGCTAGGCCTGGCAGCGGTGCGGCCCAAGGAGTATGCCGCGCTATTGGAGAAGCACAAAGGGCTCGCCGGCAGCATCTTGCCGGCCGAGCGGGAACTGTTTGGCACGGACCATTGCGAGATTGGCCGGCGGCTGATTGCGGACTGGAATCTGCCGGCCGACTTTGAGGCGATTGTCTCGGATCATCATGGGGCAAGGGCGGCGGAGGTCTCGTGGGGAATGGCCGACCTGGTCAACGTGAGTTGCAGAATGGCGGATGCGGCAGGCTTTGCGGCGTTTGCGGGATGCGAGGCGACGCCCTATGCGGAGCTGCTGGACGAGCTTCCGGCGCGGGAGCGCAGGCTGTTTCACCTGGATGTGGAGAGCCTTGCGTTCAGTGTTGCGCCGAAGATTCAGGCGGCGGAGTCTGTTTGAGTGAAGGCCTTGGGCGGGTGGAGCGGCGACTGAAGGCGATCGCGGGGATTGGAGGCAGGGACGGTGGAGAGCGCGTTGTGTATGGACGAGGTGCGCTTGCCGTGGGCTCATTTGCGGTTGCCGCCGTTTCCGCAGGTTGCGATCAAGATCATGCAGCTTGCCAATAATGAAAATGTGCAACTGCACCAGTTGAGCGACCTGATTGCGACCGATCCGGGGTTTGCCAGCGAAGTGCTGATGGTGGCGAATTCTCCGTTGTATGCGCCGCGGTATCCGGCGACGGGGATTTTGCAGGCGATTGCGGTGCTGGGCGCGAACCAACTGCAAGGCATGTGCCTGCTGGTTGGGGTCAGAACCTATCTTGGGAAATCGCTGAAGTATCCCGCGCTGCGGGAGCTGTGGCGGCACAATCTGGCGTGCGCGCTGATTGCGAGGGAGCTGGCTGCGGCGGGATTCATGGACAAAGACCTGGCATATACGGCGGGCATTCTGCACGACGTGGGCCGATTTGCGCTGGGGGTGATCCGGCCGAAGGAGTACGCCGCCATGCTGGGGGCGCATCGCGGCTCAGCGGCCGGTATGCTGAAGGCCGAGCGGGAGCTGTTTGGATGGGACCACTGCGAAACGGGACGCAAGCTGATTGTGGACTGGAAGTTGCCTTCGGATTTCGAAGCCATTGTGAGCGAACATCATGGGCCGCGGAGAGCTGACGGTTGCTGGAGCATGGCGGAGCTGATCAAGGTGAGTTGCGGAATGGCGGACGCGGCGGGATTTCCGGCGTTTGAAGGCTGCGAAGCCGCGGCCTTTGGCGACTTGCTGGAGTCGCTGCCGGCGCGGGAGCGCGGGATGTTCCATTTCGACGTGGATTCGCTGGCGCAGACAATTGCGGCGGGGATTCAGGCGGTGGAGTCGGTTTGAAAAAAATGCGTGAGGCGGCGCTTCTATCTTAGAAATCTCCAATCGTAACCTCTTTAAACCCCACTCTTTGATTGCTCTATCCCTGCCGATGAAGCATGTGTTTGGCCTGGGCGATCTGGCATTGGGGCCTAGGGCTGCGGGTTCCGGGTGGCGACTGGTGACGGAGTAAAGCATGGCAATAACTCTGGCTGAAAGTGAAGCGCTGAGCGCGATTGGCCTTGAGGAGACGGTGGACATCTCTTCGGCGGCGGAGTTGAAGGCGCTGCTGGTGAAGGCGCTGGGCGCTGGCCAGGAGGTGCGGGTTTCGCTGGAGGGAGCGGCGTATCTGGATGTGACGGCGATCCAGTTGCTGTGGGCCGCCGAACGCGAGGCTCGAAGCGCGGGCGTGGGGTTTGCGCTGGAGGGGCCGATTCCGGAGCGCGTCTCGGCCGCGCTGCTCGATGCGGGCTTTGACAGGTTTCCGGTACCGGAGTGCGCGCGGTAGGCAAGAGTAAGCAGGCAGGGGAAAGACAATGTCGATGGCCAGCAATGCAGACCAGTTCAAACAGAGCTTCAGGGAAGAAGCGCGCGAGATTCTTGTGGATCTGGAGGCGGCGCTTCTGGAATTGAACGAGAATGCGGGCGACCGGGAGCTGGTGGGGCGGGTCTTTCGCGGGCTACACACGATCAAGGGCTCCGGGGCGATGTTCGGGTTTGAGGATCTGGCCACCTTCACACACAACCTGGAGACGGCCTTTGACGATGTCCGCAACGGACGGCTGGAAATCAACTCGGAGCTGATCGACCTCACGCTTGCCGCGCTGGATCAGATCAAGGCCATGCTGGAGGAGGGGGGCGGGGGAGCTGCGCTGGCCGACCCGGCTGCCTGCGCGGAGATTCTGACCAAGGTGCGGCGGCTGACCGGGGTAACCGCGAGCGAGCCAGCCGGGGAAAAGGCTTCGCCGAAGACGGCGGCGGCTACCGCCGGGCCGGTGCGGGAGTGGTCGATTCACTTTGCACCTGGGCCGGATTTGATGTTGAACGGCACCAATCCCCTGTTGCTCCTGCGCGAACTGCGGCAGCTTGGCGGGCTTTCGGTGAAGGCCTCGATGGCGGCGGTTCCGCCTTTGGCCGAACTGGACCCGGAGCGCTGCTATGTTGCCTGGGAGATGGTGCTGGCGACGGCGGCGAGCCGGGACGCGATCCGCGATGTGTTTATCTTTGTCGAGGATCATTGCGAGTTGTCGATCGAGCTGGCCGCCGGCTCGGAAGTCGATCCGGCAGCGAACGCAGCTGCGGCGGACGCGACGGCCCGGGCGCTCGATGAGCAGCGCGCGCAGGGAGGAGGACGCCGCACCTACGACAAGCCCGACAATGCAACCAGCCTGCGTGTGCCCGCCGCCAAGCTGGACCAGTTTGTGGACCTGGTGGGCGAGCTGGTAACGGTGCAGGCGCGGCTGAGTGAGCTGGCCGCGCGGCGCGACGACCCCGAGATCGCCGAGGTGTCGGAAGAGATTGAGAGGCTGACCTCATCGTTGCGCGAGAACTCGATGAATATCCGGATGCTGCCGATCCGGGCGACCTTTGAGAAGTTCCGGCGGCTGGTGCACGATCTGGCGCGCGACCTGGGCAAGGATGTGGAGCTGACCATCGAGGGCGCGGATACAGAGCTGGACAAGACGGTGATCGATCAGTTGAGCGATCCTCTGATGCACCTGATCCGCAACAGCATGGACCACGGCATTGAGCCGAGGGACCGGCGCGCGGCGCGTGGCAAGCGCCCCACGGCGACTATTCATCTCTCGGCCCGGCACTCGGGGGCCAGCGTGCTGATCGGGGTCTCAGACGATGGCGCCGGGATTGACGCGGAGGCGGTGCGCAGCCGCGCGGTGGAGAAGGGACTGGTGGCAGGCGATGCTCAGCTGACCGAGTCCGAGACTTTCGCCTTGCTCTTTGAACCCGGTTTTTCGACAGCCAAGCAGGTGACCGATGTTTCTGGCAGGGGCGTGGGGATGGACGTGGTGCGGCAGCGGGTGGACAGCCTGCGGGGAACCATCGACGTGGCCAGCGTACCCGGCACGGGAACCTCGGTGACGCTGCGTTTGCCGCTTACCCTGGCGATTATCGACGGACTGCTGGTGAGCGTGGGGGATGCGTGCTTTGTGCTGCCGCTGGCCAACACGCTGGAGTGCATTGAGCTGACGCGCGCCGACGTTGAGCGAGCCAACGGCAAGCACGTGGCGAATGTGCGCGGGGTGATTGTTCCCTACATCCGGCTGCGCGAGCACTTCAATATCCGCACGCCGCGGCCGGAGATCGAGCAGATCATGCTGGTGGAGACCGAGGGCGGCCGCTACGGCTTTGTGGTGGACCGGGTGCTGGGCGATTGCCAGACGGTGATCAAGAACCTGGGCCGTTTTTACCGGCATGTGCAGGTGGTCTCCGGAGCCACCATCCTGGGCAACGGAACGGTGGCGCTGATTCTCGATCCCGAGCGGCTGGCGGCCGATGCGGTCCGTTTGGGACGGCAGGGATTTCACGGACATACGGCTGGGCATCCGGTGGTTGGGGGTGCCTCTCGGATGGGGCATGGCGGCAAGCGGGAAAGCTCTCAAACGAATGCAGCATAGAGAATCGTCGGCGGTGGCGTCGTACATGCCAGCGCTTGTCAACAACACTTAACCGGCTGGGTCTCGTACACCTTCATACAGCGGCGAGCGGCAACTAGATCAGCGCGCCTGCGGATTTTGGAGAGAACGAATTCCAGCGAAGGAGGGGCGGATTTCATGCCGAGTACATTGGTGAGCGAAGGCCGGAAGGCGCATGTCGCCGGCAACGGCCATGGAGGAAACGGACATGGGGATCACGAGCGTGTGAGCCCCAAGGCGCATCAGTCCGAAGAGTTGGACGACTCGATGCTGGTATTGCAGGAGATCATGCGGCTGGTGGACGCATCGAAGGAAGGCCGTCTCACCGAGCGCGGCAAGGCAACCCTGTTCAACGACGTCAACCGCGAGATCATCCAGGGCGTGAACGAGATGCTGGATGCGATTCTGCTGCCCATTGGGGAAGGCAACCGCGTTCTGGCACAGATTTCGAGCGGCAAGATCGACGAGCTGATTACCCAGACCTATCACGGCGACCACGAAAAGATGAAGGTGGCAGTCAACAACGTGGCCATCGTTACACAAGGCTTGCAGAAGGAGCTGGCGCGGCTGATCGAGGCGTCGAAAGAAGGCCAGCTCAGCGACCGTGGCAAGCCGGAAAATTTCCAGGGCGCGTATGCCGAGATTGTGCGTGGCGTGAATACCATGCTGGATGCGATCCTGCTGCCCATCGGCGAGGGCAACCGTATCCTGGCGCAAATCTCCTCGGGCAAGATCGACGAGCTGATCGCGCAAACTTACAAGGGCGACCACGAAAAGATGAAGGTCGCGGTCAACAACGTGGCCATCGTCACGCAAGGCTTGCAGAAGGAAATGGCGCGACTGATCGAGGCGTCGAAAGAAGGCCAGCTCAGCGACCGTGGCAAGCCGGAAAATTTCCAGGGCGCGTATGCCGAGATTGTGCGCGGCGTG
>Ga0302156_10003636_pt1 | contig 11757 bp, 9 predicted proteins | sample I_Bog_N3_2_FD_193503 | JGI IMG/M metagenome (GOLD analysis project Ga0302156, IMG submission 193503) | Peat permafrost microbial communities from Stordalen Mire near Abisko, Sweden - I_Bog_N3_2 | ecosystem: Environmental > Terrestrial > Soil > Wetlands > Peat | place: Sweden: Abisko, Stordalen... | reverse complement strand
CAAACTAGCTCCGAAGTTCACACATCGCATCAGCACGATGTCTGTCTCCGCTTACTCGTCGGCTTCGTACGCGCCCGTGGTGGACATTTGGATCAGCTTGTTCACGTTGTCGGGACGGTGACCAGCCTTCGAGCCACCGTGCGCCGTTGCTCCCGTTCCGTTTTGAATGGCGCAGGTTGCGTTCACCGTTGCCAGGACATTGGGTGTTGTGTATCGCATGATTGTGTTCCTCTCTTTGTTGCGAATTTCCGTGTACGCAACGCTAGCTCGCGGCGTCACTTGCACGGAGCTTGTTTGCCCGGGATGCTGCGGGCAGAATATTGTCGCGATCCTTGCCGTAAAGAGCGTTGCGGGCGCTCACATTCGACGCTTTGAGGCTTCTTAGCCAGAGCTCCAGGCCGATCGCTCTCGTCAAGGGTGCGATCCACTTCAGGTTCCCGGCCAACTCGCCGCGAAATGCTTGGAGGAAGCGAGGCCTGTCGATGAAACCATAGTCGGCGCTCAGTGGATGTGAGAAAAGCTCCTCAATTCTTTGCTGTGCGTTTCGGAGATTGGTAAGTGGACCATGGGACACAAAAGCCTTGCGTTTGCGTTCGAGAATCTCTACCGGGACAATCTCCCTGAGTGCACGCCGCATTAAAAAGCGCCTTCGGCCCGGCCGGACGAGTTGCTCGCGCGGAACTCGGTGAAGGAACTCAACCAGATCGCGATCGAGATAGGGATACCGGTATTCGTAGTTGCCGGCGAGCGGTGGGGTCAGATGAGGAAGCGTTTCGAGCAGAGCCCACCACACTCTTCCATTGTTGATGGCGCTTGGAGTCCGGGCGAGGATGGTATGCAGCGTCTCCCCAGGAACACGGGAACAGAGACATAGCTGCCCCAATTCGGTACTCAACCATGGAGGAATAGCGCTTCGGTCCGGCACTGGCGCTCGATAGAGATCGAACGTAAATGCCACGGTACCGAGAAGTGTGTGAATCAGAGGCTCGCGACTCACCATGCACCATTCGGCCGCAGCTGAGATAAGCTTGAAGAGTTTCCCTTCCCGAAGGTGGTCCACAAGTTGCGGCATGGGCGCTGGTACCCCGCCCAACAGTTCATCTCCTCCGATTCCGGAAACGATGACCCGGTATCGCCCTGCCCCAACCATCTGCTCGAATTGATCTGTAGTATCGAGTGAAGTCCGGTCTAATCCTGGATAGGGATAAACGCGATCCGGCAGCACCAGAGGCTCATAGCTCGGAACTCGCGAGGACCAATCGATATGGATTCCTCTCTTGTTCCGCCAGCTCTCCACGGCAGTGAAATATGGGCGCTCATTCCAATCGGGTTCCGTGTCGTCAAAGTACGAGACGGTATCGAGGAGGTTTGTCCCGCCGATGCGGTCTTTGACGATCTGGTCCGCCATACAGACGATCGAACAGGAATCCATGCCGCCACTGAGTTCGGCCAGAACGGGCGCTCCCGGTCCAATCCGTCTCTGAACGGCCTGCCGAAATAGGTGAAGGAAATGTTCATCATATTCCCCATCCGAGCCGTAAACGATCTTCGTGTCGGCGATCCAGCGCCAATAGGGGGAGAGTTTGAGCCTGCCTTCGCGAACGACAACATAATGTGCCGGTGGAACAGCACGAATGCCCTTGTAGGGGGTCAGATCGCGGATCTCCTGGCCCGAAAGAAAGCGCGCAATGTATTCCGGGTCGAGGTCCGGGAAATTGTCGTCCACGAAGAATGTCTCAAGACAGGTCGACCACCTGACGCCGCCGTCGTCGTTGCGATAATAGAGGCTTCTCATTCCCGCATGATCGCGGGCCAGGTAAAGAGTGCGGTCGCTGGCCGACCACAGTGCCAAAGCCCAATCTCCCACCAGCCGAGAGAAGCACTCTTCTCCCCATCGAGCAAACGCATTAAGTATCAGGATTGAGTCGGCAGGACGAACTCCGATGAGTCCATCTCCGGCTGCAAGTTCCTCGTGGTTGTCCAATCTGCCATCGAACACAAGAATGTTTCCAACCGCATCGACGGCCGGTTGCGTCCCAATGAGCGAGCGCTCATGCGTATGAAACGCCTGGAAGCCCATTCCAATCCGTCCCCGGGTGTGCAAAGCTGTTCCATCCAATCCGTATCGTGCAGTCGCTGCCGCCAGTCGGGATAGGGTTTCCCCGTCAACGGTCGCGCCTTGCGGGAGACAATCTCCGAAGATGACGCTCATGAGACCTCCTAACAACCAAGACCAGCTTCAGCAGCGTTCCATCTCGCGGTAGAGTTCAGGCATGTAAGGTTTGTCGTTGATCACCCGCCGGTTCAATTCAACCCAGGCGTGAGATCTGAAGGGGATGATCTGAACGCCAATCACGAGTTCTGCGGGGAATCCGTGCAGGCGAAGAAGCATGGCGGTTGCCGCGGAGCGCTGCAGGCAGAGAACCCTCTTGAAATACAGCACGCACGCAACATCCACTGCGCGGCATATCTGTTCCGTTGCAAACCGGGAATGGTTGTGGTTTCGTGATTGCGATCGATTCAGGCTGTCCTTCAGGGCCGGCAGCCCGCGCAGACGCATAAGCCATTCGGTGTATAGGAGGTACCTGAGAGCTTCAACGGCGAGTCGTGTCATCCTGGGCCTCCTGGGGGAATGGAACTCCGAGTTCATGGCACAAAAATGCGATCCGGCGAGTTAGGCCATCGACGCGGACCGAGAGGGGCATCGTCGGAGAATGACCGCGCTCGGCACTGTGGTCGATCAGGATCGCGTGTTTCTGGGCCGAACGATCCTGAAGGCGAGCCGCCATCTTTCGTGCGTGTGCGGGATTGCATCGGGTGTCTTTGTCGCCACATACAAACAGAACTGCTGGGTAGTTGGTCTCCTTGCGGACACGGTGATATGGCGAATAGGCAAGAAGGGCTCGAAAGTCATCGGCGTCGTCTGCAGTTCCATATTCAGAAGCCCATACGCTCGCACCGTCGAAAAGGTGATAGCGCACCATATCGAGAAGGGGCGCAATACAGAGTGCCGCACGAAACAGATCGGGCCGCTGGGTGATGGCCGCGCCGACCAGAAGTCCGGAGTTGGATCCTCCGAAGATGGCGAGTTTCCCTGGATTGGTATAGCCTCTCTCGCAGAGCCAGTCCCCCGCCGCGATGAAATCGTCAAAGGCTACCTGCCGGCGCCGACTGCGTGCCGCCTCATGCCATTCCTTGCCGCGTTCCCCGCCGCCACGAATCTGGGGAACAGCGAATAAGAATCCGAGTTCCAGCAGAATGGAGACGAAGGCCGAGAATTGCGGGGTCAGCATGATGCCGAAGCCCCCGTACGCGGTCATGATCGTCGGTGCCCCTCTCGGAATTGCGTTATCCACGGAACCAACCAGCGTCATCGCAATCTCGGTGCCATCCTTCGACAAGTAGGACAGCTCGCGCGCAGCGAACGGGATGGCCGGAACCGGGGCTTGGCGTTGGCTCCAAACGACGATTTCGCCGGTTTCTGGGCGATAACGAAGTAGCGTTGGTGGCCGAGTGAAGGATTCGCAGTGAAGGAAAAGCTCGTCGGCCTCGCTTGTGTACGTGGGAACCAGGCCCCAGGTGCATCCTTCCTCCAGAGGCAGCGTTCCGCGATCATCTCCGTTGAGCGACCAGATACGCACAAAGGTTTCGCCGCCCGTAACGTAGCTCAAATACAAGCAGTCGCCCACGATGACGCATTGTTTCGCCCGGAGATGCCACTCTGGGACGATCACGCGCAATGGCCGGCCGCTCATCGGGTCCAGTTCAACGATCTCTCCGTTCGGCGCTTCGCCGAACCGAAATGCAAACAATCTTTCGCGATGGAAGAAAGGGCTAAAGGGAGTGGGTTCGTTCTGGCAAACACGCTTCCAGATGTGGTGCCGGCCTTGCCTGGCAACGTAGAAATCGACAACTGGGACTCCGGCCTGTTCATGGCAATATATCGCCCCGAGCATCTCCCCCTCACAGTTCAGCACCAGCTTGCTCAATCCGACACGAGGCAGAGTGAGCAGCGAAACATCATCCTCAGCCTGGCTCCCGAGGCGATGAAACAGTACGACGTGATCCTTGTCATGAGCATCAGGGTCATTCGCTGATTCATGGCAGTAATAGAATCCGTCATGTGCGCTGCGGAATTGAAATCCCCTTGCGAGGCCCCGCTCCAGATGGTCCGAAAGCACCATTCCGGTCTCGACGTCTACTATGTGGATTGCCTTGGTATGTTCGCCTCCTTGTTTGATCTCGAAGGCAAGCTGTGTTCCGTCGGCAGAAACGGAATGGATACCAACTGCTGTGTAAGAATTCAGGCGAGAGGAGTTGACCAGAACTCTTTCGGAGCCGAATGCCTCATCCATGACGAAAATAGACGGCTGCTGTTCCGCGATGCCGCGCTTGCGGTAGTAATAATGGCCTTGAACGTTTCCGACCTGATCGATCGTTTCAACATCCACGAACTCCACCACACGTTGTCTCAGGTTCTGTAAAGAACCGAGTTGCAGAAGGTAGCCCTCAAGACGCATGCGTTGCTGCGCAATCCACTCTTCCGTCTCCTTCGCGTTGCGGTCCTCCAGCCACCGATAGGGATCGGCAACCGGGATGCCGTGAATCGTCTCCGTTGTGCGTCGGTTGGCTTCTATTTGAACTGGCATAGTGCCTCTCTCAGCTCTGCGCTGTTTGCAATCCGGTCCATGTGCCGGGCCAGGCTGCGCGAGTAACTCAGAAAAGCTGGCTGAGTCCGGCGGGAGGGTTCCAACCAGTCCCCGCGTCCGTGGAGATAGGACAGCACGGATAGCAGCGGGGCAAGTTGCAGTGCTCGTTCAACCTGGTGCTCCGTCAGGTTTTCGACCCAGACAGATCGGTATACATCCTTGAGCGCGGAGCTCCAGTATTGAGAACTTTCAGATTTGCGGCTGGCGTGAACACACAGCTGCTCCAGGGTAATGAAGGGATTGCCAACGTAGGCCTCACACCAGTCCGTAAATACGCAATCGGATCCGTTGGTAAGAATGCTTCCAGGACTGATGTCGTTATGCATGAGCGAGTCAGGTATATTCAAGTCCTCCATGGCGGAACAGGCCTCGTGCAGAATACGTCCAATTTCGTTCAGCCGTGATGCCGGAAGTGGAGGAACCTTTGTGCTTGTCTGCTGAGACATGGCGCAATCGAGATACTCGATTATGTTGTCGATATGGGAACGAAGCACTCCAATGCTATGGTCTCCGCAACCGGCGCCAAGCAGGTCTGCCGATCTGCCGATGAGTCTTATCTGAAGATTTGCGAGATTGGAGGCCGCGCGCTTGAAATGTTCGAGCGAACTCGATGAATGGAGCGAAGTCCCATACTCCTCCATGAGCCAGGCCCTCCAGTCGGCTCGAATCGCGAGAATCGGAGGAAGGTATTCTGGGCACACCGCAGCTAGGTAGGCTGTGACGCCAAACTCGTGTGCGTTTGGTCTTCCGACGGCCTTCAACCAGTAAGCGGGTCCGGCAATGGTCCCGAGACGTAACAGACAGAACTCGCCACCCGCGTTTAGATGGCGCATCTCGTCGGTGAAGATGACGTCGTGATCCCTAATCGCGGTGTGAATCCACTCTTGAGCTTCATTGATCCACCCAATGCGTGCGAAAGGACTTCTCGAAGTGTTGCTGCCCGACAGAATCGAAAGAAGCGCGGCCCTCTCATCGCCGGAGAGGGATAAGCGGCCGATATTTCCGAGATGAACCGTGGTGAGACCTCGCCGCGTGAATTGCCAGGAGGAACTCCTCACTTCGATCACTGCGCACGGTGTTGAAATGGGACTGTCGCAGAGCAGGTCGAGCACAAGTGTCCTAATGTTCCACGTTTCTTCGATGAGGCGCGTCAGCTGCTCAGCCGGACGCTGCCACATCGGAACACTGATTCGCGGCAGTTCGATATCGCCGGAGTTCTGTATCCCGAGCAATTGACGAGATTCGGGAAGGATGAATGCCAGTCTGTACTCGGTGTGGTTATCCATGTCGCAACTCCATTTCTGATTCGCTAACGCGGAAGTAAATCCGTCACGAGATGTTTCGACTTAAGTTGTTCCATGAAGGCATCAACATCTTTCGCAACCATCTGCTCGTCCACTCCCGTATCCCTGGCTAACTCCGCAACGATTGCGTCAAGCGGCACGCCACGATTCAACCGTTGCCAGATGTAGGCTCCAGTGGCGTCGAGAATTGTCATTGCATTGCGAGATGAATCGAGAATGACCGCGCCGTCGTGGTCCACGACCGAGCGAAGATGGAATGGCATTGTGGCCATAGTTGTTGTCTCCAGCGAGGAACGTCTTCTGCGCGTCAAAGGCGCGCAGCTTTCCGTGCCTCTCTGCCTTCACCTTTTGCAGTCGCAGAAAGCCCAAGCAATTCAACTCAGATGGGTCGAGTGGATGGTTCTCAGATGAGCCGGGGGAATCTGCCACTGATGCGAGTGGCGGCCGGTGTTCCTATGAGCGCAAGCACCTTTAATCCAACTGTGCGGTGAGTCTGACACTTCTCAAACCAAGATGCAACAGAATCCGATTCGCATAAGGCGACAAAATCTTTGAGCGTGGAAATGGCTAGGGAACCAAGCCGCGGCGACAATTGACGAGCGGCACCCTGTCACGCGCGTGAAGCGCGCTTCTCCTCGCTTTCAATTCTTGCGCGCTCCTTGCGGCTCCATTCCGATGGCGACTCGCGCATGTGCTTCTTGAAGAAGCGATTGAAGTCCTGCACCACGTTGTAGCCAAGGATGGCTGCAACCGCGCTGATCTTCGTGGGCGGAAATATGCTCAGTAGCGACTGCGAGAAAGCGAGCCTGGTCTTCGTCTGGCACTCCGCCATTGTCTGCTGATACTCGTCAAAGAAGATCCTCTCGATGGTTCGCATCTCTACCCCGAGTTCTCGCGCAATGGTTGCGAGGCGCAGTTGCACGTTGCCATGCGAAGCAAGAATGAAATGATGGGCAGTGCGTGCGGGGTTCTCAAGAAGAGAGGCATTGAGAGCTGCTCCAGGCGACGCTCTCAGTGCCCGTATCTCTCGGACGACGTCCTTCTCGATGATCGACAGCTTGCCGGTGGAGTGGCTTGTCACGGCTGTTCCCTCCAGGCAGAAAGTCAGTCAGGCCCAAATGAGCGGCGCGAAATCAGTGCAGTGCAATCGCAAAAACGAGATGCCCGCTAATGTAAACAGGAAACTACGCCCTCCGTTGACGGTCAATCGCTGACCCGGGCGTGTTGCTCTTACGAAACATCGAGCGCCAAGACCTGATAATGCCTGTCAGTTCTAAGGTGTCAGCGGCGTTGCGGCCTAATTGAAGTCATGTTGCTCACGCGAAATTCTCATGTCGCCATCCTGCGACGGAGACCCTGGTCTGTGCGATGCTTCCTAAGCGTCCGGCCTCTGTCGCTCCTGAATCGCTGGGCAGATCGCAGATCATGGCTCGATAGCCGGTGGAAGACGTTCCAGGGTCAGAAATGTATCGACGCTCAGATGACTTGAATTGCGGAGGTCTGCCGTGCAGGCCAGAAACGACTTCACGTGGTTGTTGCTGCGGCTTGGACCGATGCGCTGGCGGATTGCGCTCGGCTTGGTCTGTGTGTCCTTGGCCGGTCTTGCCGCCACCATCGACCCCTTGCTGATGCGCACTTTGATCGACCGCGCACTGCCTCAACGCAGTCTGCAATGGGCGTTGGAGCTGGCGGGCGGAATAGGACTTTGCTATTTCGGCCGGTCTGCCCTCAGCGCGGCGGGGGCGCTGGTCAATTTCTCCATCGCTCAGAAGTGCGTTCGCGATCTGCGAGTTGCACTCCTCGATCAGATGAACCGGCTTTCGGCCGACTATCACGAGCAGACGCCGACGGGCGAAAAGCTGACGCGCATCGAGCACGATGTCGATGAGATTGCCAATCTGGGAGCAGACACGGCCAATCAGAGCGTTCGGGCAATCCTGTTCTTCGCATTGAACCTGGGAATGATGGCCAGATTAAATCTGCCTATGACGTTGACGGTTCTGCCTCTCATGCCGCTGTTCGCCATTGTTCAGCGGCACTTCAGCGTCCGATTGAAGACCAGGGCCGATGAAGCGCGTAGCAAGGTGGGTACGGCATCCAACATATTGACTGAACACCTCGCGGCCGTCCCGCAAATTCAGTTTCTTGGCGCGGAGGACGCTAGCGCGCTACGGGCGGTCTCCGCATGGGACGGGATGTTGCGGACGCAACGGATTCAACGGCAAGTGCAGGTCGGTTTCGGTCTTTCGATCGGTGCTATTCTGGCCGCTTCGATCCTGGTTGTCCTCGCCTTTGGCAGCGCAAAAGTACTTGCCGGAGCTCTGACCATCGGCGGCCTGGTCGCGTTCTATACCTATGGAACTCGCGTGTTCGAGCCAGTCAGCTCGGCAATGGACCTATATGCACGGCTTCAATCTGTCGGCGCGAGCATTCGCCGGGTGCGCGAGCTTCTTGACCTTGAACCAACCGTCAAGGATATGGGGACAGAGCATTTGGAGTCGTCCAACCTGACCCTTGGCTTCGAAATTCAGGATGTGTCCTTTTCCTACGGCCGCAAGGCTGCATTGAACGATCTCACTCTTCGGATTTTTGCTGGAGAATGTATTGCAATCACTGGTGCGAGCGGGTCAGGCAAGAGTACCCTGGCCCGGCTTCTTGTGCGTGGCGCCGATCCTGACAGCGGGCGCATATTGCTTGAAGAACACCCCCTCGCCGACTACACACTGGGGTCCCTTCGCAGCGCTGTGTGTTATGTCCCCCAGCAGCCCGTGCTGTTTCAGGGGACTATTCGAGAAAACTTGCTGTATGCGAATCCTCGGGCAAGCTACGAGGAGATGATTCGAGCGATCGAGGCGGCCCAGCTTGCTCCCGTTCTCGGCCGGCTACCGCAAGGCCTTGATGCTCCGCTCGGCCCCGGAGCGATCGGCCTCTCGGGAGGGGAACGCCAAAGGCTGGCCGTAGCCCGGTCACTCTTGAGAGAGTCGGCAGCGATTGTTCTCGACGAAGCGACCTCGGCTCTCGATGTCCCAACTGAGCGCGCTGTACTTCGATCTGTTGCGAAATTCCATTCACATCAAACGATCATCGTCATTTCGCATCGCATCAGATCACTCGCGTGGGTGGACCGCTTTGTCCTTCTCGATCAGGGCCGAATTGTCGCTACGGGCACACATTCAGCGTTGTATGCGCAGTCCGCGCTCTACCGTGCCCTGAACGACGCGTCGTTTCAGGATATGAGCATGTCCCCAAATCGAGACGCGAAGACCAAGTGAGGGATGACGCGCCACACATCCTCTCGACAGTAACCGAACGCGAACGGTTCCGGCGTCTTCCAGGAAATCCAGTTCCGGATGGCCGGCCCGTAGACAGATCTCGTCCAATCAAGGACGACTTCACAGGACCTTCTGAAATCCTGGCGTTGGTCCGTTACTCTCAGCCCTGCGCGATTGCGCTCTCAGTTCGTCTGCTAAGGCTCTCTGCCGCTGATGCTCGTCGTTGGACAGCAGCTGCTCGTCCGGGGTCAACTCGGTGAGAAAGCCGAATCCACTGAGACAATCTGTGACGATTCGGTTGCGGTCAATGACCACTGCACGGTTGAGGAGCCGGCGGAGGTCATCCCAATCAAAGTCCCTGCCATCGCTGAACTTCTGCATCAAGCGTGTTGGATCGAAAGAATCGCGCGCTTGCCACAGCTCCAATACTATAAGGCGGCGGATGAGTGGCTGATCCAGCAACACCCCCAATCCGTGACCGGCTTGGTAGATCACCGACAACGCAGCCCAAGACATCGGCTGCACAGTTGGGGGCACCCAGAATTGACTGTTTGATTCTTCAGATGGGTTGGGTGCCGCGATCCATCCCCACAGCATTTCGGGTTCGAAAGAACGTAGCGAGATTCCAATCGAACTCAATTGTGCTCTCAGTCGACTGGCTTTCCGCGGCATCGCCGCGTGCTGAAATTCCCTACCAAGCGCAAACCAGGTTCAAAGCTGCTGATCAACTTGGTTTCCTCACAGGTCCCGAAGGACCTGACGAACTCCTCAAGCAACACATCCATCTCGTCCCAACAATTATCGGCACCGATCATAAAGTTGATCACTTTGAGACGTTGCCCCCATTGGCTCGGCGATGTGAGCGCGATCGCCCCGGCGAGATAAGAATTTCGCGAGCAGTTTGGAGTTCACCCCAGAAGGAGGTGAGCACCTGCGTGATGCCGGCAACAGATAGTGTCGGCTAAAGACAAAACGGCTCCAGACAGCACAATCTTGAGAACCGGCGGATTCTCAAGACTCGTGACCGCCCGAGGGAATTTTGAGCTTCCAGCCCCTGTGACAGAATGCAACGAAATTGCGCGCATCCATTGCAAAAGCAGTTACTTAATGACCGAATTGCCGATCACGGCCGCGACGAAATCATGTAGCCCAAAATAGGGGCAAGATTAAGCCGCTCCCGGTCATCTGTTTTGAACGGCTAGCGCTGTTCGTTCATCATTTTCCGGAACGGCACACACACAGCGCGCCGATGGACACTGTTGCCGGGTGCGTCCAAGGCCCCGCCCCCGTCGTATGGAAAGAAACCACATTGAGTCACCTGCGGTCCTCCGGAGGATTAGTTGAATGCAATGAGGGTCTCTCTCATCGCACCGTCGCGGCCGTTTGGACCTTGACCTTGTCGCCTGATCGAATCGCGTCTGTCGCCGCCTTGACCACTTGATCACCAGCCTTCAAATCTCCGAAGACTTCGATATCGCTCTCGACGGTGAGGCCCGTTTGAACCGTGACCCACTCCGCCTTGTTCTCGCGCACTCTGATAACAAAGGTATGCTGCTGATCGCTGGTCACGGCGGAAGAGGGTACGAACAGAGTCGGATAACTGCGATCCAATGGCCACTGCACAGTCGTATAACTACCTGGCGATAGCTTTCCATCCGTATTTTGAACGTCAAGCTCGACAGGCATTGTCCTAGACTTCTCTTCTACTTCATGGGAGATACGCTGGATGGGAGCAGTGAATTTCTGCGCCGGGTAAGCGGGGACGCTAAAAGTCACCTTTTGACCTTCCTTCATATCGCCCACCTGCGCTTCCGGCACCGGCACGACCAATCGCAACCGCTTGTCATTCACGATTTGGAGGATCGGCTGTGCACCGGCCTGGCCCGACGCAGGACCGATGAGCGCTCCAGGATGGAGATTTCGGGTAGTCACGACACCATCGAACGGTGCGGTGATGCTGAGGTAAGATTCGGTCTGACTTACGCTCTTTAGCGCATCACGTGCAGCAGTAACATTCTGCTCTGCCGCTGCCACGATTCCTTGATCGGCTGTGACGGTTTGACCGGCAACCGTAACATCGTTTTCTGCGAGCACGCCGGGAGTCTTTGCCGCCGCCGCCATATGCAGGTAGGTACCGTTGTCAGAAGCCAGCTTTGCCTGTGCCGTGGCGAGTTGGGATTGAGCTGCATTCACGGCGGCCTCTGCCTGGGATCGTTGGCTGTTGAGTTCCGGCGCCGTCAATCGAACCAGAATCTGTCCGCGCCGCACATTCGATCCACGATCCACGTTGACGGTCTGTACGAAGCCTGTGACCTTGGGAAAGATATCCACGGATTCGTAGGGGAGTAATTCCGCCGGTAGAGTAATGGTCGTATGCAGCTTGCGCGACGCTACCGTCACAGTATTTACCACCGTCGCCGCAGTGGAGCCTGAAGGCGGGGTCTTCTGATCTGCACTCCTATCCGGCGAACT
>Ga0302156_10003635_pt1 | contig 11759 bp, 13 predicted proteins | sample I_Bog_N3_2_FD_193503 | JGI IMG/M metagenome (GOLD analysis project Ga0302156, IMG submission 193503) | Peat permafrost microbial communities from Stordalen Mire near Abisko, Sweden - I_Bog_N3_2 | ecosystem: Environmental > Terrestrial > Soil > Wetlands > Peat | place: Sweden: Abisko, Stordalen... | reverse complement strand
GTTCGCCACAAGTTCTAATTTAAGCCTCTGACGCGCTGCCGTTTCATACGTCAGAACATCAGAACTTAAGTTAAAGCGATTCGGGCTTACATGAGCAATCATGTAAGCCCGTTTTTATTCGGACAGCATTGCTAATGGCGGTAAAGCCCAAGCACCAAGATTCAAGTTGTCAGTACCGTCGATAGCGTAGATAATCTCGCGATATTGCGAGCCTCTGCTCAGTATTTGCAAGAGCCACGCCTGCAGCCCTGACCTGTACCTGAAAAAATACCTGTATATCAAATGACCACCCAACTGGACTCCGATTCAATCGCCGAATATTTACTCGACCATCCGCACTTCTTTGAAGAGCATGCCGAGTTATTAGGCCGGGTCAAGCTGGCCAGTCCGCTGATGGGGCGCGCCATCTCGCTGCAAGAGCGACAAATGGAAATCCTGCGCGAGAAAATCAAGGGCATGGAGCGGCACGTGACCGACATGCTGCGCAATGCACAGGAAAACGAAGACATCACCAACAAGTTCCAGGCCTGGACACGAGCTCTATTGCTGGTGCGCAATGATGATAGTCTGCCGCAAGCACTGACCGCTCAGCTGCAAACCATTTTTGACGTACCGCAGGTGACGCTGCGCCTCTGGAATATTGCCGAGCAACATAACAACAGCTGGTTTGGCGCCGCCGTTTCAGAAGAGGCGCGCGCATTCGTCAACGGTCTGAACCAACCATTTTGTGGTCCCAACAATGCATTCGAAGCAGCCGACTGGCTCGAAGATGCTGCTGCCGTCAAATCCCTGGCCCTGTTACCACTGCGAATCGATGCTGCATCGCAAGCATTTGGCCTACTGGTACTGGGTTCGGCTGATCCTAGCCGCTTCACGGATGAAATGGGTACGGACTTTCTCAGTCGCATAGGCGACACTGCCAGCGCCGCGCTGGGTTGCCTGCTAGACTGATTCATCGTTTGTTTTCCCGGAACCCTGTGTGAGCGCCGCCGATACCAAGGAAGATACGCAGGACCATAGTCAGGCAGACATCGGCCGTTATCTCGACAACCTGCAACATCAACGCATGTTGTCACCTCACACCGTCGCCAATTACGCACGCGATCTCTGCGAACTGCTTAATCTTGCGCAGGCCGCCAATAGCCCTTTACCTACGGTCAGCCATTTTCAGATTCGCAAGTTCGCCGCGCAACTACACGCCCGCGGTCTCAATGCGCGCTCGATTGCCCGCAAACTCTCGGCCTGGCGCGGTTATTACAATTGGTTGTCAGAACAGGGCGAGCTCAAGTCCAATCCCGTTGATGGCGTCAAGGCACCCAAAAAATCCCAACCCTTGCCCAAGGCGCTGGCCCCGGATGACGCGGTCCGACTGGTATCACAAGACCATCCGCTGAAAGACCCCGACGCCAGCATGCAACGCTGTAACCGCGCCATGTTTGAACTACTCTATTCCAGCGGCCTGCGCGTATCCGAGCTGGTGGGGCTGGATGTGCATTATCAACAACACCGCGGCTACGTCTCGCTCGGCTGGGTCGATCTGAACAATCACGAAGTGACAGTGACTGGCAAAGGTAACAAGATGCGCAGCGTCCCGGTCGGCCAGCCAGCCATCGTGGCGCTCAAGAACTGGCTGGAAGTGCGCGCAAACGTCATTACCAAACATGCCGATGCCGATCCCCACGCCCTGTTTCTGAGCGAACGCGGCGCCCGCATGTCGGCCCGGGTAGCGCAACTGCGTATCAAGGCGCACGGCCAGGCATTGGGCATGGCAAGCAATGTGCACCCGCACGTGCTGCGTCATTCATTTGCGTCGCATGTTTTGCAAGGATCAGGTGATCTGCGCGCGGTCCAGGAAATGCTAGGCCACGCCTCGATCAGCGCAACGCAGGTCTATACTTCACTCGATTTCCAGCGACTGGCGCAGGTCTATGATGCCGCCCACCCGCGGGCAAAGAAAGTATCCCCAAAGTAATCCGCCCAGGCCCCCGCCCTCAGCAGCGCTGCCGATGCCAAATTGGGGCATAATTCCAGCTAAGCGGAACAGCCTCAACCGCGGCCTGCCAGTGCAGGCTCATTTTATTCTTGCTATCCGACATGACATCCAAGCCTACCGATACTGCAGCCTCCCAAGCCAATACGCTTGCCCATGATCCAGCCAAGGCACAAGTGTTAGCTGAACTGCAACTGCGCGACGCTGCCGTACGCGTGACACAGGCACGCGTCAATGTCATGGCGACTCTGTTGCGCGCCCGTAGCGCCGTGTCGCATCAGGATATTCAAGATCAACTGGTAGATATGGATCGCGTCACTTTGTACCGTGCTCTGGATTGTCTGACCGAGGCTGGTCTGGCGCACAAGATCGCCAGTGATGACCGCATCTTCCGCTACAACGCCGGCACCGGCGGCGAACACCATGAGCATGGTCCGCACGAACATGCGCACGGCAATGCCCAACATCAGCATGGCCATTTCAAATGCACGCGCTGTGCGCGCGTATTTTGTCTGGATGGCAGCGGTGAGGCGGGGTTTCTGGAAAGTGTGCTGCCGTCCTCAGGCAAGCATCAGAGCACCGCAGCACAATTGCAAAGTGCATTGCAAAAGTCGCTAGGCGAAGGTTTTCGCAGTCATGAAATCGAGCTGACCATCAAAGGCTGGTGCGCTGACTGCGCCGACTAAGAAGGTTTAATTTCCAAGCCGATGCAGATGACTCGTTAGCTGCCGTACCGAACTCACCTTCACGTCAACATACGCAGGCTGCGTCGTCAGCCTGCGCAAATCCTCGGATGGCGCATGTGGATTGCTGCGCAGATACTGGGTTACCCAAACCGTGCGCAGTCCCAGCTGCTTGGCAGACTTCAGATTGACCGCCGTATCCTCCACCAGAATGCAACGATGTGCCGGCACCCGTTCACGGGCGATGAGCTGCAGCAGCATCTGGCGCGAAGGCTTGGGCTTGAGTTGCCGATGCACGCGCATGGACTCAATCGAAATGTGCTTATCGAAGTGGCGCTGCAAACCCAGATGGCGCACCACCTGGCGCGAGTAATGCCACGGCGCATTGGTCAATAGTATCTTGCGTCCCGGCAAGCGTTGCAGCAATTGCAACAAGCCGCGCTCGGCCCGGATCATGCTGAGCAGATCCTCGATCGCATGCGCATCGCGCAAAAAATCTTCCGGCTTCACCTGATGATGCTGCACCATGCCCATCAACGTGGCGCCATACAAGCGCCAGTAGCGTTGACGCATCTCATTGACTGCATCCTGATGGGCCGGCAAGCCCTGTTGTTCAAGCACGCGTGCCATGAACACATTCATGTTGGCGTTAATGGCCGGGAATATGGCATGCGATGCATTGTGCAGCGTGTTGTCGAGATCGAAAAGCCAGAGCGGTGTAGTATTCGGCACGGTAAGACGTATGAATGAATCAGGACTTACGCAAAGCCGCCCCAGCGGCGTCGGTATGCCTTGCTGGAACAATTTTGCGCAAGCCCTATGAATAGGAAATGCAATGCTGCGACGCCTGATTATAGTGACATTCGCTGGGCTGCTCTGCCTTTATCTGCCTGCAGCGAGCGCCGAGAACATAACCCCTGATGGTGCCACGACCCAGCTAGGCGGCGCGCTGTTCAAAGTACAGGATGGGCAACATAGCTTGTATCTGTTCGGCACCATCCACGTCGGCGCTGCTGATTTTTATCCGCTCGCACCCGCACTGATGCACGCGCTCGAACAGGCGCCGGCACTTGCTCTTGAAATCGATCCTGCCAACAGCGCAGCGCTGCAAGCAGCCGTTCTCCAATATGGGCTGTATCCACCGAATCAAGGCACGGTATTGGGCGCACCTCTCCAGCAGCAGTTGACGGCACTTCTGGACAAATTTCATATATCACCAGCAACGGTTGCGCGCATGCGGCCCTGGATGATTGCCAGCCTGTTGACGGTACAGGACGCCGAGAGCCACGGCTATCGCTCGGAACTGGCAGTCGATGCTTATCTGGCCAACATCGCACAACAGCAACATAAACCGGTGATCGAACTGGAAGGCGCCGTCAGACAACTGGCCCTGCTAGGCGCCCTCAATGACCATCAACAAAGCTTACTGTTGCAAGACACCATCAAAGAAATCAACGACGCCCACAGTGCCACCGAACTGACGGCAATCACACAATGCTGGCGCCATGGCGACCTCCACGGTCTGCAAGACATGCTCGTTGAGATGGCGGCCGATGAAAGCTTTGCCGGACGCTTCACCAAGGAAGTCATGATTGATCAGCGCAATCCCTTCCTCGCCGATCGTCTGGTCACCTTACTGACACAGCAGGATGGCATCGTTGCCGCCATGGGCATCCTGCACCTGGCCGGCGCCAACAGCGTACCGGCATTGCTGCAGCAGCGCGGACTGAAGGTGGAACGGATTTTCTGACGGCGCGCCTTCATTGAGGTCCGCCGCATAAAAAAAGCGCTGCCGGAAATCCCGGAAGCGCTTTTTCCATACGCCGCAGCGCAGGCTCACACTCAAACGTCTATCAATGCGAGCGGATCATCGTGCCAAAAGCCTGCTCAGTGAGCACTTCCAGCAGCAGCGAGTGCTCGATGCGACCATCAATGATGTGCACGGTGTTGACGCCCGATTTGGCGGCATCCAGCGCCGATGAAATCTTCGGCAGCATACCGCCGGAAATGGTGCCGTCTTCGAACATTTCATCGATTTCGCGCGCCGACAGATCGGTCAGCAAATTACCTTGCTTGTCTTGCACACCGGCAATATTGGTCATCATGATCAGCTTCTCGGCGTGCAGGATCTCGGCGATCTTGCCAGCCACAACGTCAGCATTGATGTTGTACGCCTGTCCATCAGCACCAAAACCGATCGGCGAAATGATGGGGATGAAGGCATCGTCCTGCAAGGCCTTGACCACGGCCGGATTGATCGCCTCGATCTCGCCGACGAAACCGATGTCGAGGAACTGGCCTGGATTTTCCTTATCCGGCATGCGCATTTTGTGAGCGCGAATGAGGCCGCCGTCTTTGCCGGTCAGACCCACTGCCTGACCACCGTAGTGGTTGATCAGCATCACGATATCCTGTTGGACTTCACCGCCCAGAACCCACTCCACCACTTCCATGGTTTCTTCGTCGGTGATACGCATGCCTTGCACGAACGTGCCTTGCTTACCGATTTTCTTGAGGGCATTGTCGATTTGCGGGCCGCCGCCATGCACCACCACCGGATTCATGCCGACCAGCTTGAGCAAAATCACGTCGCGCGCAAAGCCGTGTTTGAGACGCTCTTCGGTCATCGCGTTGCCGCCGTATTTGACGACGATCGTCTTGCCATGGAATTTACGAATGTATGGCAAGGCTTCGGCCAGGATTTCGGCCTTGATTTGAGGAGCAACTTCAGTCAGATCGGTCAAGTCGGTCATAGCGCAAATCCTGAGCAGAGAGATATTCGGAATGTCCGCGATTTTACATGGAAAGCACACCGGCATTGTGGTCGAAATAGGTCACAACGGTGTGTTTTTTTCATCGGTATGGAGAATCGACCAGTCGCTGGCAAACTACGCCTGGCCTCAGTTGGCGCAACTACGTACTTCCTGCGCCGGGAATTTGGCGGCGAGCTCATCGAGTGCCGCCTTAGTCGCAGGATCAATGTTGCGCCATTGATAAGTTTGTTTGCTGGTATTGAGCGTACGCGCAATGATGCGGGCGCTACGTACGCCTTTGGGAATAAGCTGGCCGATATACGCCTTGGCCGCTTCTTCCGTTTTGAATACGCCTAGCGAAATTGCCCAGTGCAGAGCTGGGTTAGGTTGCGTATCGGGAATCACGTAAAAATCCTGAATACCAAGGCGGCGCAACTCAGCCGCCTTGCGATCGGCACCTTCCTTGCTCTCCTGCGACGGGATATACACCATGTGACTGGCCACTTCCTGAATGCTGGCCGTGGTCGGCTTGATTTTCAAGTTAAGTGCGCTCAGTTGCGCATCAAACCTGCGCACTTCGACACTGTTGAAATTGCCTATCTCGGTACAGGCGATAGTGTCGGCCTTGAGCTCGGGCTGAGCCGGGGTTTTGGCATCTGCAGCGCTGTTGCCAGCGGCCACCTGCTCGGCAGTAGCTGGCTCGACCAGCTTGGCGCTATTGGGCGGCAAAATGGTGAGCATCTGCGGCTGTAACTGCTGCTCCTGGCGTTGCGGCTCATGACGTTCCGGCGCACTGGCAGCAAAATAGCCGCTGCTGAACAATACGATGTTGCCAATCAGCAATAGCCAAAAAAACAATTTCAGCATAAGGAGTGCACAGTCAATGGTTGGTCCGGGTCAGTCGCTGCGACATGCAGACCGATGAGCACCAGATTATCGACTTTTTCGCACGGCGCCACCATATGTGCCGCCAGCAACGGTGCCGCACCACCGGCCAAAACGCACAACACCTCGCCCTGGTGCACGCAATGCTCTGCAAGAGCATGCTCAATGGCACCAACCTGTGCCGCCAGACAACCCGCCACAATGGCATCGGCAGTGTTGTCGGCAAATGGCGTCGTCATGGCGACAATCTGGTCGACCTGTGGCAGTTGTGCGGTATTGCGGGCTAATGAAGCCGTCATCATGCCCAATCCAGGCAAAATCATGCCTCCGATAAAGTCGCCGCCAGCAGTCATCGCGTCAACCGTGGTTGCGGTACCGCAGGTAGCCACCAGTAAGGCTCGCGAAGGAAACAAGGCGCGCGCGCCGATGAGCGCGGCAAAGCGGTCACATCCCAATTGCTCCGGATTGCGATAGGTATTGCGAACACCCGCCAAGGCCGGCAAGGAAGCAAACCAGACTATCGACACTCGCTCACCAAATGCCGCGAGCAACTGCCCCTGCAAGCTTTCACGCAATGCCGCACCAGCGACATTGGAGATCAGCACACGACTAACCCCCAGACCCTGCCAGGCTTGCGCCAGCTGCGCCACATCAGCACAATCAAGCGTACCGAAATGGCGCCAGCGCACGGCATCGGGGTACGCCGGCAGTTGCCTGCCATCTTGCGCGATACCCCATTTGAGGCGCGTATTACCGACATCGATAAGCAACAACACGGCCTACTCCTGCAAACGCAAAGAAACATCGCCAGCCAGTACCGCGATGCGCCCGGCGACAGTGTCCAGCAGAAAACAACCACTGTCATCGACACCGACAGCAGATCCCTCATGCAACACCCGGTCATGATCAAGGATACGCACCGCACGACCGGCATAAGCGTGCAGACGATTCCAACGCGCCACGAAGGCCTCAAAGCCCTGCGCATCGAACTGCGCCAGCGCATCCGACAAGGCACTGAGCAGCAGCGCTAGCAATCGCTCTCTATCGAGCTGCTGCAATTCGGACACCTCGGCAACCGCCCGGCCGATACGGCTTTGCAATTGCGCCGACATCGCCAGATTGATACCGATGCCCACGACCAGCCAGGTGCCCTCGGTGCGCATTCTCTTTTCTGGCACTGTTTCGATCAAGATGCCAGCCAGTTTGGCGCCGTCGCGCAAGATGTCGTTCGGCCATTTCAACTCAACCTGCACACCGAAGACTTCCAAGGCTTCCGCCAGCGCCACGCCAATGGCCAGCGGCAAACCGATCAAGGCATGCAAGGGCCGGGCGAATTTCCAGGCCAGCGAAAACGTCAGAGCAGAACTTGCCGTGCTATGCCAGACACGCCCGGCACGACCACGACCGGCAGTCTGTGACTGCGCCACCAGCAACACCGGGCTTACCAGAGCACCAGCGCGCGCCAGTAAATCGGCATTCGTCGAGCCAGTCTCGGCCACCACTTCGATGGCCACCTGCTTGGCATTGTCGTTATTGGATGCGGCGATCAGAGCAGCGATGCGTGCCGCCGACAAAGAAGCAGGAACGGCCGTGCCGGTAATGTGCGGGGTAGTGTGAGGAACATGCATAGGCCACATTGTAACGGTTGCCGAAGCTGCAAGCGATGGTGAAATCAGGTACTCTCGCAGCCATGGATGACTCCCACAGCACCGCGCATCAAGCCCCATCCGCAGCCACGGCGGATGCTGTGACTGTCGCGCCAAAACCTGCCGCATCGTCGTTTGCGCGCGTCAGTCTATTGATCTATACGCTACTGATCATCTATGCCAGTTGGTATCCGCTATCAGGTTGGCGTGATATGGGTCTGCCAGCGTTCGCTTATCTGTGGGCGCGCCTGCCGTATTATTGGACCGGCTTCGATCTATGGACCAACATTGTCGGCTACGCCCCATTCGGGGCATTGATGGTGTATTCCCTCTATCCACGCCTGCGTTCCTGGCAGGCCATCTTGCTCAGCAGCGTCGCCGGCATAGCGCTGTCAGCCGTGATGGAAGCGGTACAGACCTACTTGCCCACACGGGTGCCATCCAATCTCGATCTGCTCACCAACAGTTGCGGCGCGATACTGGGTGCACTCATTGGCGCAGCCACCTGCCGTTATTTCTTGCAGCAAAGCCGCTTGCTCGAAGTGCGCCGCCGCTGGTTCTCACGCGAGGCCAGTCGTGGCCTGGTAGTGGTCGGCTTATGGCCGCTGGCGCTCATTTATCCGCAAAACCACCTGTTCGGCCTGGGTCACCTGGTGCCGCCGCTGTCAGGCCTGCTGTCTGATCTGCTCGACACGCCCATTGACCTGGCCACCTGGTGGACCAACCAAGCCCAGCTCACAGCCGAACAATACTGGTTAGCCGAAGTCATCGTCACCGCTTGCGGCCTCACCGGCGCCATGCTGACCATGCTGTTGCTGTTGCGCAAACAGGCCCCGCGCAACCGCTTGGCAGCCCTTTATCTGCTCGGCGTGATTGCCGTCAAGTCGCTGGCCTGTGCCTTGTTTTTTGCCCCCGAGAACGCCTTCGTCTGGTTCACGCCAGGCGCGGCAGGCGGCATTCTGATCGGCACGCTGATGTTGTCAGGACTTTTTTTTGCACCCATCGTGGCGCAACGGCGTATCGCTGCGCTGGCGCTGATTTTCAGCCTGCTGGTCACCAATGCCGTACCGGCCAACCCCTACTTCGTTTCTACCCTGCAAACCTGGGTACAAGGAAAATTTCTCAATTTCGATGGCGCAGCGCAATTTCTGTCGGTACTTTGGCCCTTCCTGGCGTTGTGGTTCCTGTATCACCCCGTGCACAAACAAGGCGCCCTGAAGTAAGCGGCGGCGCGGTGTATCATAGCGCTTTGCCCTCTTCATCTCCTTGCTCATCATGGCAGACACCCCTTTCTACGAACATCACGTTTTCTTCTGCCTCAACCAGCGCCAGCCCGGTGAGCGCACCTGCTGCGCCAACCAAGGTGCCCAGGCCGCCCAGGAACATGCGAAAAAACGCATCAAGCAACTCGACCTGGCCAGCCCCGGCAAAGTGCGCATCAACAAGGCTGGATGCCTGGAGCGGTGCGAAGAAGGCCCGGTGGTCGTCATCTATCCGCAAGGCACTTGGTATACCTATGTCGACAAGGAAGATATCGATGAAATCATCGACTCCCATATTGTCGGTGGCAAGATTGTCGAACGCCTGAAAATTTAAACCCGTCTGATTTCCTCAATGAACGCTCATACCCAATCGTTTCTCATCGATGGCGCAATCGGCCAGCTTGAATGTGCCCTGGACCTGCCCGATGCCGAGCAGTTTCCCGCCGCACGCGGTCTGGCGCTGGTAGCGCATCCGCATCCCCTGTTCGGCGGCACCATGGATAACAAGGTCACACAGACGTTGGCGCGGGCTTTCCTGGCGCTCGGTTATGTCGCCGTGCGCATGAATTTCCGTGGCGTAGGCAAGTCCGCCGGCGAGCACGATCATGGTCAGGGCGAAACCGACGACATGGCACTGCTGCTGGCGCACATGCGCGCACAATACCCTGAACTGCCGCTGGCGCTGGGTGGTTTTTCGTTCGGCACCTTCGTCCAGGCACAGCTGCAAAAACGCCTCACTGAGATCAATGACCCGCGTAACATCCCAGCCGAACGCCTGGCCTTGGTTGGCACCGCAGCCGGCAAATGGCCGATGGCCGAAGTCCCGGCCAATACCATCCTGATCCACGGCGAGCTCGATGACACCATTCCACTGACGGCCGTACTCGACTGGGCGCGCCCTCAGGACCTCCCGGTCATCGTCATTCCCGGCTCAGATCATTTTTTTCACCGCAAGCTGCAACATATCAAAAATCTGGTGGTCGAAATGTGGCATCGATAAGCCGGAAGCCTGATCCAGAAGCTTGGCGGCGTTTATAATCGGCCCTCGATGTTTGCGGCATAGTCAATCAATCCAAATTTTCACAATCAGTTTCACACCTACTCAACGCTTTCAAACGACCGTTCCGCCTCTTTTAAGCGGCAAACCCTTTTTACACCCGAAGATGAAAAAATACCTCGTGGCCCTCGCCACATCCCTCCTGACGCTCACCGCCGCCAGTGCTCAATCCTTGCCGCCACCTAGCGTCGCCGCCAAATCCTGGCTACTGCTCGATGCCTCCAGCAATCAAGTCATCGCCTCAGAGAATGCTGATACACGGGTTGAGCCGGCATCACTGGTCAAGCTGATGACGGCCTATCTGGCCTTTGCCGCCGTGCGCGACAAGCGTCTGGACCTGAATCAGGAAGTCACCGTTTCCGTGAATGCATGGAAAGTCGACCCGACCAGCTCCAAGATGTTCATCGAACCGAACAAGCCAGTTTCCATCAACAACCTGTTGCTGGGCCTGATTTCGGTGTCCGGCAATGATGCCGCCGTGGCCGTGGCCGAAGCAGTCTCCGGTACCAGCGACGCCTTCGTCGTGTTGATGAATCGTGAAGCGCAGCGCCAAGGTCTGACCGGCACCCATTTCAGCAACCCACACGGTTTGCCCAGCCCGGACACCTACACCACTGCGCGCGATCTGTCGATTCTGTGTCGCAACCTGATCAACGATTTCCCAGAACTGTACAAAACCTATTACGCCGTCAAGAAATTCACCTACAACAACATTACGCAACCTAACCGTAATCGTCTGCTGTGGATCGACCCGACTGTCGACGGCATGAAAACCGGTCACACCGAAAGTGCCGGCTATTCGCTCATCACTTCGGCCAAACGTCCGGTTGCCAATGGCGAGCGCCGTCTGATTTCGGTGGTGATCGGTACCGTTTCCGACCAGGTTCGTACACAGGAAAGCCAGAAGCTGCTGAACTGGGGTTTCCAGAACTTTGATGCCGTCAAGCTCTACAGCAAGGGCCAGGCGGTTGATACACCCGACGTCTGGAAGGGTTCGCAAGGCAAGATCAAGATTGGTTTCAACCATGACGTCTACGTTACCGTACCCAAGGGTAGTGCTGACAAGATCAAGCCCCGCGTTGAACGCAATGATCCTCTGATTGCGCCGATTTCAGAAAATGCCAAGGTCGGCACACTGAAGATCATGATCGATGACAAGGCCATCACTGCATTGCCGCTGGTGGCGTTGGAATCGGTTGGTCCGGCGGGTATTTTTGGTCGCGCTTTCGACTCGATACGCTTGTTGTTCAAATAAGTCAGGGCCTGCCGGCCTTGTACCTGCAGCCACCGCCAGGTGGCGGGCTACAGACAAACCCGCTATTTTTGGCGGGTTTGTTTTTTTAGATCGCCGTCTGTGACGCAATCGCCATCGACGGCCGAACGGTCAAGGCAGATCTTGCGATGGGATCAATCGTTCCACCACTTGTTGAGCGAGGCGATTTTAGCCTCTGCGACATTGCGCAACATGGTTGAAGCTGCCAGC
>Ga0302156_10003634_pt1 | contig 11761 bp, 8 predicted proteins | sample I_Bog_N3_2_FD_193503 | JGI IMG/M metagenome (GOLD analysis project Ga0302156, IMG submission 193503) | Peat permafrost microbial communities from Stordalen Mire near Abisko, Sweden - I_Bog_N3_2 | ecosystem: Environmental > Terrestrial > Soil > Wetlands > Peat | place: Sweden: Abisko, Stordalen... | reverse complement strand
TCGGGTTTTCAAATACCACCCTTGAGCCCAAACAACTTGTCGCCCGCGAACACCGCAAAATCGACTGAACTATCAATATCGTGACGAACTTGGGCTAGCACCCAAAGCAACTGAGGATGTTGGAGCAAGATCCGACACCATTAAGCGCCTCAAATACGTAGCAGTCACCCGAGCCAAGAAATTCGCGACAGTTCTTCAGTATTGAAGAAAGTGAAAGGAAAATATTGGGTGAACTCGAGCAACCTGGACAAGATAGCCCGTTCCAGAGATGACAAATCGACTTCGAATGAGTATCGGCATCGCGAGATACGAGGGATGCCGAGAAGGGCAATTCGGGAAATCAGGTCAAAATCGTCATGATGAACTGCGATGTTGAAAGGTCCGAATGCCGCTAACACCAACAGTCGGCAGCCGAAGTGGACAACGGTACGACGTAGCACGTGCCATCCGCACTTTCCTGGAGCAGATGTCCAGCGGAGGCGGATTCTCGTTCGGTGGCGGGGTTATTAAGGAACTTATACAGAATTCCGACGATGCTGGGGCTATGGAGTTGGTTGTGGCTCTGGACGAAAGGAAGGGAGAAGACGTTCCACTCGATTGCAGCGAGTATCCGCAGCTTTGGCTAACGAGGCGTCGAATCCGGCAAAGGGTTGGCTTATGCCGGAAGGGGCTTGCTGCAAGCGTGAGTCCTCCTGGCTCCAGAGATAGGAAGAAGGGACCGTGGGGGCGATTCCGGCCAGGCCGATCCGCCAGACCGATTTCGATCTCAAGGCCCTCCAGTTACACATGCACAGCCTCCGCAACCGAGGCCGCTTCACGCTTGAGTGCCGGCTTGACTTCCCAGTTCCACTTCCAGATCGCGAAGATCGGCGGATAGACGACCAGTTCCATGAGAAACGATGTAATGATCCCGCCAAGCATGGGCGCCGCAATGCGCTTCATGACATCGGCCCCAGAACCGGTAGACCACATGATGGGCAGTAGCCCGAAGAGCATGCATGAAACGGTCATGACCTTGGGCCGCAGGCGCTTTACCGCTCCATGCACGATTGCTTCGCGCAAATCGTCCCACGAGTGAATGCCCCCCGTCTTCAGCGCCTCGTGGTAGGCCAGGTCGAGATAGAGCAGCATGAAGACGGCAGTCTCGGCATCGACACCGAGCAATGCGATGAGACCGACCCACACGGCGATGCTCATGTTGTAGTGCAGCAGGTAGAGAAACCAGATTGCGCCGATGGCGGAAAAGGGCACGGCCAAAAGAATAATCATGGTCTTGATGGCCGAACCGGTATTGAAGTAGAGCAACAGGAAAACGATGAAGAGAGTGATGGGAACGACAAACTTCAACCGCTGGGCAACGCGCTCCATGAACTCGTATTGGCCGCTCCACACAAGCTCGTAGCCGGCAGGCAGCTTGACCTTGTCAGTGACAGCTTTCTTCGCGTCGCGCACGTAGCTGCCGATGTCTCGGCCAGCGACATCGACGTAGACATACCCGCTCAGTCTGCCGTTTTCGTCGCGAATCATTCCCGGCCCGGTTCTCATGCGGATATCCGCGATCTGACCAAGCGGGATCTGCGCACCGGAAGGCGTGGCCACCAGTACGCGTTCGAGCGCATCGACGTCGCTGCGGTAATCGCGCAGATAACGCACATTGACCGAATACCGCTCGCGGCCTTCGACCGTAGTTGAGACCTGATCGCCGCCAACCGCGGACATCAGAACGCTCTCCGCATCGTCGATAGTCAGGCCGTAACGGGCAAGCTCATCTCGCTTCAAATCGAAGTCAAGGAAATATCCGCCGCTGGTGCGCTCGGCAAAGACGCTGCTCGTTCCGGGGATATCTTTCAATGCCGTTTCAATTTGTATTCCGACCTGTTGAATTTGTGCAAGGTCCGAGCCCAGCACCTTGACGCCAAGCGGGGTGCGGATGCCAGTGGTCAGCATGTCGGTGCGATTCTTGATGGGCATGGTCCAGGCATTGGAGATGCCCGGTATCTGCAGTGCTTCATTCAGGCCACCGGGACCATAGGTCAATTCCTGAGTTGTTATGTGGTCCGGCCAGAATCTTCGCAAAACAGACTGAAGCCGTTGTGGAGCTGACTTCGAGTACCAGCGATCCACCTTGGGCCACTGATCCTGCGGTTTGAGCACTATGGTGGTTTCCGTCATCGAATATGGCGCCGGATCGGTGGCACTTTCCGCCCGGCCAGCCTTCCCGAATACACGTTCCACTTCGGGGAAGGCGCGAATGATCCTGTCTTCAGTTTCCAGGGCGCGTTCGGCCTCGGTGACGGAGATGCCGGGTAGCGTTGAAGGCATGTAGACGAGCGTACCTTCATCGAGGGGCGGCATGAACTCCGATCCGAGCTTGAAATAGACAGGAACGCTCAGCCCCATGACCAGCAAAGCACCGCAGATCGTCAACCACTTGTGATCGAGCACAAACTCGACTACCGGATGATAGACCTTCATCATCGGCTTGCTGATTGGATGGTTTTCTTCGCTGTGAATCTTCCCCACGAAGATCGCATTGAATGTATTTGCAAGCCACTTGGGACGGAATTGAAAGCCGTCCATGCGCGAGAAGAGGAAGCGCATCGCTGCTGGAGCCAGCGTAACCGCCAGCAATGCCGCAATTGCCATGGAGAAGTTCTTGGTGAATGCGAGCGGTTTAAAGAGACGGCCCTCCTGGCCTTCCAGGGTGAAGACCGGCAGAAAGCCAACCGCGATGACCAGTAAAGCAAAGAAGCTCGGGCCTCCGACTTCCTTGACCGCGGCGATAACGACAGCATGAGAAGGACCCGGCCGGCCTTCCGCTTCCCAGTGTTCGAGCTTCTTGTGCGTTTGCTCGACCATCACGACTGAGGCGTCAACCAGCGCGCCAATGGCTACGGCAAGGCCGCCCAGAGACATGATGTTCGCAGTCATCCCCATCAATTGCATCGGGATGAATGCCAGAATCACCGTGACGGGAATAGTAATGATCGGAACAATGGCGCTGCGCAAATCCCAAAGGAAGATCATGATCACGATGCTGACAATGATCAGTTCTTCGATCAAAGTATGCCTGAGATTGTCGACCGCCCGGTCGATCAACTCGGATCGGTCATAGGTGGTCACCAGTTTGACGCCGGGAGGAAGCGTCGACTTCAGGTCGTTCAGTTTCTCCTTGGTGCGTTCAATCACCTTCTGTGCGTTTTCTCCGTAGCGCATGATGACCACGCCGCCGACAACTTCTCCTTTGCCATCCAACTCCCCCACGCCTCTGCGCATGTCGGGACCGAAAGTCACTGTGGCCACGTCGCGGACGAGAACGGGAGTTCCCGTCTGAGCGTTGTACATGATGACGGTCTTGCCGATGTCGTCGAGCGAGCGGATGTATCCACGGCCACGCACCATGTATTCGCGGCCTGTGAATTCGACCAAACGTCCGCCGACATCGTTATTGGACTTCTGGATCGCATCGCTCACGACATTGATGGGTATCTTGTAAGCGAGCAGTTTATTGGGATCGACGTTCACTTGATACTGCCGAACGAAGCCACCAATAGGAGCGACCTCGGCGACGCCCGGCACTGTCTGCAATGCGTAACGCAGATACCAATCCTGATAGGACCGTAGTTGGTCGATGCTGTACTGTCCCGTCGTATCGACGAGGGCATATTGGTAGACCCATCCAACGGAGGTCACGTCCTTCGCGAGTTCGACGCTCACGCCCTTGGGGAGCTTCGGCGTTACGGAGTTCAAGTATTCCAGTGTCCGGGAACGCGCCCAATAAATGTCCGTGCCTTCGTCGAAGATGATGTAGATGTAGGAGAATCCGAAGTCAGAGAAGGCGCGAATGTCTTTGACCTTTGGCAGCCCAAGCAACGCGGACGCGATCGGATACGAGACCTGATCTTCCATGATGTCGGGGCTGCGGTCCCACTTGGCATAGACGATCACCTGGGTGTCCGACAAGTCAGGAATCGCATCGAGCTTCGTATTCCTCATCGCGTTCCAGCCAAGCACAATGGCTACCGCAACGAAGAGGAAGATCAGAAACCTGTTCTTGTCGCTGAAATCGATGATCCGATTCATCATTGGAATTTCGCCTCGCTCATGAGCTGCCCAAGAGAAAGGACCGTGCCGCCATTCTGGGCCACAAAAGCATCGGCTGCCGGCTTGCTTTCGAATGCGAGTGTGCCCGGAGAGCATCGGTCAAAGGCCATATCCTGCATGTCTTTGTGTTCGCCCATACGCGTCATGTCGTGATAGCAAGCAACTACCCGGCTGCCTTCAACAAACCATGCATTTGCAGGCGAAATCCCTTTCCCGCTGCTGTATTCATGCACCTCGATCAGTTTGAGCGGCTTGTGCTGCTGGTTTGCTTCAGTGATCGCGCAACGGGCGCAACACGCTTCCGTTCTCTTGCCGTCGATCTCCGCGGTCACTTCGGAGTTCTTGTGAAGCGCCCGGCTGCAATAGCCGCACACAGCTGGAGTCGGATGAACAACAAGCCTGTACCAGCCAAAGACCGCGGCTCCGGCTACCATGAGAAACAAAACTGGAACGATGATCCGTCGAGAGTTCATAGCCATTCTCCTCAGTGCGACATTCCGCTCATTGCGTTCTTGAGCCCGCTTTCAGAATCGATCAGGAAGTTTCCGGAGACAACGATCGTCTCGCCCGCCTTCAATCCTGAAAGGATCACTGCGCTCCCGTCAACCACCGGCCCGATCGTGACCGTTCTCGGTTCAAAGATCCCGCCGTCGTGAACCACGAAGACATGTTGTTCAGTGCCCGAATTCAGAACCGCCTCCTGTGGAACCAGGATCTTCGTGCCGTAGTCCACGTGCAACTGGGCATCGGCGAACATTTGCGGCTTCAAAACGAAGCCAGGATTCGGAATTTGTATCCGAGCCTTGACAGTTCGCGTCTGCGGATCGACGGTGGGATAGATGTAGGAGATGTTTCCCGAGTATGTCTTGCCTGGGTAGTAGCTCAAAGTCAGGGTGACCCGCTGGCCAAGACGTACAAAGGGAACCTCGTACTCGTAGATGTCGGCGTCGGCCCACACGGTAGACAAATCTGAAACCGTGTAGAGCTCTGTATCCGGCGTGACAGAAGTCTGCGGAAACACCTTGCGATCGGTCACGAAGCCCGTAATCGGAGAGTAAAACGTCAGGTCTTTGCTAACCTTGCCGGTCTCATCAAGTTCTTTGATCTGGTCATCCGATATGTCCCACAACTTAAGTCGCTGCCTGGCTGACTGGAGAAGCGATTGCGATCCCTGCGAAATCTCTTGAAACGGTGCGTTCGCGAGCGTGGCGTTCCCGCGCTTTGCGATGAGATATTCCTCTTGCGTCGAGACCAGGTCCGGACTGTAGAGCGTGAAGAGCGGCTGCCCCTTCTTGACAAGCTGCCCGACAAAATCAACATAGACTTGGTCGATGTAGCCCGCCACCTTGACATGGACATGAGCAATTCGCGTTTCGTCCGCGACAATTTGTGCCGTGGTGCGAATGTCGCGGACCAGGGATTTGCGCTCGACAACCGCGGTTCGCACACCGGCCAGTACTTGCTTTTCCGGCGGTATCGTCACAGTGCCGACTGGCATCTTGGCCATACTCTGATCTTCCGCATACTTGGGGACAAGAGTCATTCCGCAATCGGGAGCCGTTCCCGGTTTGTCCGATTTGTAGGCCGGATGCATCGGGTCGTACCAATAGAGGACCTTGCGATCTCCAGTTTTTGTGGACATCCCCGGCATGTTGGCCATGTCCTGTGCCCCCGCGGTGGCATCCTGCTTTGCGGGCGATGCCGTCTGTTCCGCATACTGAGGAACAAGGTCCATGCCATCCGGTGCCTTACCCGGCTGGTTGTAATGGTGCTGTGGATTCATGGCGTCGTACCAGAAGATGGGCTTTCGCTCGTCCCCCCTGCTCTGCGATGCAGTGCTCTGGGACGCGGCTACAGCTCGCCCGCCCTGCCCTAACCAATGGTGAGTCGCAGCGGCAAAAACAAGCCCCAGCGTCAAAACGATCAAGATGCCGAGGATGATTCTCTTTGCTGAGTTTTGAATAGGCATTACTTTGCCTCCTTTGAGGGCTGAGAATCCGATGGTGCGGGAGCTTGCGGCCCTGTCACATCCACGCCAGTCAAAACTTCAATCCGCGCCAGGGCCGTCTGGTAGTCGGCAAGTTGCCGGTAGTAATCCGTTTCGTAATCCAACAAAGTGGTGAAGTTGGAGAGGAGCGAGAGGAAATCCACGTTGCCGACCTGATACGAGGCCATCGACGATTCGAGAGCGAGCGACGACTGCGGGACCACGCCCTTGGAGTAGAGAGTCAGCAGCCGTTCCGAAGCCTTGGCGCCAAGGTACTGCTGCTTCAGTTCAAACTTGACTTCATTCAACCGGTTGTCGCGCATCTTTTCGGCGCTCATAAGGTCTTCACTGGCTTCGGCCACGCCTTGGCGCTGTTTGTTCTTGTAGAAGACGGGAATATTCACACTGAAGGTCACACCGTTCATATCCGGCAGCGCCGAACGCTGCTGGTACATGTAGCTGACTCCGATGTCAGGCCTATACTCTCTCTGCGCCAGCGCGACAGCCAGGTGGCCACGTTCCACCATCGTCTTATTCAGTAGAACAGTGGTGTCATTGGCCGTCGCAAGAGCATACAACTCGTCGAGAGAGTACCGGATGGTTGCAGGTTCAACCTCCCCGACGGGAGGCAAAGGAGACTCCGGTGAGCGCACCATGAATACATTGAGCCGTGCCTGCGCCGTTCCGCGCTGTTGTTCGAGAACGGTGAGCTTCTCAATCAAAAGGGAAATCTCCACCTGAGACCGCAGCACATCTGCCTGCATTGCCTTTCCAACCCGGTAACGTGCCTCGGCGATCTTCGATAGCTTTTCGAGAAGTTCCTTGTTCTGCTCTGTAGTCTGAATAGCCCGGTCGAAGTAGAAGTAGTTGAAATATGCCGCTCTTACTTCCGCGGTCACACTCCGCCGAATAGCCTCATAGTTCGCTTGCGCTGCATCTGCTTCCTTGCTCGCGATTTCACCACGCAGCTTCAATTTGCCCGGATAGGGGAATTGCTCGGAGACTGTCACACCACGGTAGCTGGAGTTGTCGCCCTGCATTACGCTGAACGGGGCAAGATTGCCCGCCCATCCAACGGAAACCATCGGATCGGGTAGCGCCTTTACTTGCGGCACACGCCGTTGCAATGCATTGATGGTGTGCTGCGCACTTTGGGCCTCCGGATTCTTCTCCAACGCTTCACGGATGACATCGTCGAGCACCAACACCTGCGGAACGGGCTCCTGATCGGTCCGTTCACTCGCGCTCACAGCTTGCGGCATCGCCTTGCTGTCCTGCGCAGGCAGAACGAAAGCTGGCAAGAGCAGCAGGATCGCAAGGATCCTTGTAATTCGCATGGAATACTCCCTTTGTCTGAAAAGTACACGACAGACCGTTCGGTCTGAGCGGTTCTAGACGAGGGAGGGGATCAGACCAGGAAGGTGCAAAGGAGGGCGTGAACCGGCGAATGCTGCAACTTCGTCAAATGCGGAGAGCCTCGACGTAAGAGCAGAGCCGGCGCAGGGAGCGCTCCGGCTATAACGGTTGTTGCCTGTAGACCGTATGCGCTGTCCTGTGAAAGACCCGATAACAGGATAGGCTGGATGGGCGTTGACTCGATCGGCGCTATTTTGCAGCAGGACGGGGTTCCCGACAAGGCCGAAGAGGGCGCGGCGCAATGCGAAGCGTTGGCTTGCTCATGCGCCATGCAGCAAGCATGGCCTTGCGGTCCAGAGGGCTGAGCACAAAGAAGGGACGTGGCTCCTGGAAATCCCGCGATGATCAGCAAGACCGCCAGCAGCACGACTTTGGATAAACGTCCCATGGTCAACCTATGTACGATATACATCATACTCGCGACAAGCGTAGTGATGTAGATCACCGAGCGGAAGACTTGATATGAATCCAACGCAGCAGCAAGTCTATAAATCAGGTTCTCCAGATCGAGATTGTGCCTGCTGCGCCACTCCTCGTGGTTGAGGTCGCGCCTCGGGAGCACGTATGCGAATTTAGCTTCGCGCTAAAGGTGCTCCAAAGTATGTCAGATTCTCCTTAGAAGCCGAGAAGTGCTCGAAATACTGCTCAGGCATTTTGTCCCCGCTGGGAACGACGCTACCTCTCCACCGTGCGCGAAATCTCTCGTATCCCGACTGTCTCCCTATATGTGCGTGTCTATTGCTGGAGTTTGCAGTGGATGAAGCGCCGAGAAAAGGTTGGGTTGATCCCCCACGATCAGCCCTGTGGCGCGCTTCTGAAAAGTTTGTCGCATTTTTATCGCAAATAACGCCTATTGTGCCGGTTTTGCCGACTCAGCCGGTTCGTAAGTTCTGTACCGTCTATACTTTGCGTTTCGACTCACTCCATGGCATGGAAGAGTTCATCGGTTCGATCCCGATCAGGTCCACCAACAACTGGTTTATCTTGAACGATTCCCGACTTAGCCCCCCGGAGTCTGTATTTGCTCCGAGGGTGCTGAAGGGTGCTGAATTCTTCTCACTTCCGTCGGCAGCATCCTCTCAACAAGTTTCGAGTTCTGTTCCCGCTTCTGTTGGGATACGGCAGCCATGCACTGATACTCCTGACGTCCGACAAGAGCACCGAGGGGGCACGCACCGATCAGGTGAAGACAAACCGTATTGTTGTCACTGGGGTCACTCGGGCTCTTCCGGGAACTTCGTCAGAAGTACTAAGATGCGGGAGTCATTGTGGCGTTTATTCCATCGCGCTGAAATACTCACGGGTCTTACGCTCCGAGCGGATGCGTAAGTACCGCCTAGTTGTATCCGGCTTCACATATTCGCGTCGATAGCTTGCGGCGGCTTTCACTCGCAATTAGCCCAACCAGCGGCACGGAGACCAGCGCAACCCCAGCATCGGCCACACTCACCGTCACGCCCATCAACGCCTTCACCGGCTCCGTCAGCTTTAGCTGCTCCTGACTCCCGTCTGGAGTCGCATGCAGCTTCAACCCGGCTACAGTTGCACCGGCCGGTGCAGCGATCAGCACCGCAGTCAGCTTCTCCAACTCGGCTGCCGCAAGCGCGCATCCCGATGCAGGCGCTCGTCCAGCTTCCCTGGTATTCCTGGATTTTGGCTTTTGCTTCTGGCTGCTCGCCGGAACTCGCAAATATCGCCATCTCTTCAGGGGTGTTGCGGCGATTCTGTTTGGCTTGGCGCTGCTTTCCTCCGGCGGTTGCGGTGGGCCCAAGAACCCTACGCAAATGTCCACCATCACGATCACTGCCCCCTCAGGCAGTGTCTCGCAAACCACCACTTATTCGTTGACCAGCAGCAACTGATCAGAGCAATAGTGAGTCCACGGGCTCTGGTGCGAATAGCGAGGTCGAGTGCGTTACAGGAATGATTTGGAAGAACTGCACCGCGAAAGGCGTTGTTTTTCAGCGGGGGATAGACCCGCACGGGAACTGGTTCGTTCCACCCGGTAACAATTGAAGCAACGATGGAGGTAACGAAGTCGTTGGAGCCTTCGATGCAAGGAGCCGTTGAGCGGCTCCGTGAGTGTGCAGGCCATAAAGTGAGTTAACGTCGAGCATTCCTCGAAAAGCATAACGCAGGTGCTGACCCGCCTTCTTCCTGGGGAAAGCCGAAGTGGATCGAAGGTTATGAGCAAACAGCTTCCATCGGACCCGCCGGGGTATTGACGATAGCATGCACACATGGGGAAACAGACGTAACACGGGAAACCGTAGCGGTGATCTTGGGGAACTGTATCAAAGTTGGGGACGGTCACAGTGGTGAATGGTCCGGTGGTGGGAACATAGGCAGCCACTCGCGAAAAAGCATTTCGAGTCGATTGTCGAGTACGGCGCAACGAACCTGTAGGAGGAGGTGGGCACCCTCTGCAGACCAGCGCATAGGCTGTCGTTTCCACTCTTGCATTTAAATCGCGGACAGACTTTAGGTGCCGGTTCGTCCCGGCTTTAAGTACAACAGTCTGGGATTCAACTGCAATAGAAATGCAGTTAGATCCCGCAAAATTGTTGATAAATATAGGGGCCAAATCCAGGATTCAAGTACAGCGCGACTGCGGAAGAGCCAATGGGGCGTATACTGGCGTGTCTTTTGATTTCGAGCGAATCCTCCGAGTTATTCTCAACGGCTGCAAGCGGACCCATTCACAGGTTCCTTCACTGGAGGCAAAAAATGAAAACCTTATCACGACGCGATCTGTTGAAGACGAGCCTGCTTGCGCCGGCGGTGGTGGCGGCTCAGGGAATGGGTCCGGTTGGCGCAGCGCTTCAAATTACAGGAGAAGAGTTCGGTTCGCAAGCGCTGCCCACAGGCACTCGAAGCGAATCTCCAACTGACGGAGCGGGACGAGAACGCCTGCTGCTCGATTTCGGCTGGCGCTTCCATTTCGGAGATGCCAACGATCCGGGCAAGGACTTTGCGTTCGGGAGTGGAAGGACAGGGAGCTTCCAGAAGACGGGGAGTTTTCTTCCTGCCGGCTCGATTGCATTCGATGACAGCGATTGGCGAGCCCTGGATCTGCCCCACGATTGGGCCGTGGAATTGCCTTTCGAAAACGATCCGTCGCTTGCCAGCAAAGGGTTCTACCCGCTGGGAAGAAACTACCCGGCGACCAGCGTCGGTTGGTATCGCCGCGTTTTCGAGCTTTCAGCAGCGGACGCGAACAAGCGGATCACTCTTGAGTTCGACGGCGCTTACCGCGAGACGATGGTGGTGTTCAACGGCTTTTATATCGGCCGGCACAGCGGCGGATACGATCCCTTCAGTTTCGACGTGACCGACTTTGTGACTGCTGGCGGAAGGAACATTTTGCTGGTGCGCGTGGATGCCACTTCGAGCGATGGGTGGTTTTATGAGGGAGCGGGGATCTACCGGCACGTCTGGCTGGTGAAGACGAACCCGGTTCATGTGAAGCAATGGGGCACGTTCGTGTCTGCCGAGGTGCGGGCCGGAGCAGCAACGCTCTCGATCAATACGGAGGTGGATAATCGCGGCCAGGGTGCGCAGACCGCGCGGGTTGTATCGACGATTTTGGATCCGTCCGGCAAGGAAGTGGCGAAGTCGGCGGCGGCGCAGGTTTCCATCCTGGAAGGGGGAGAGCAGACCTTTGCGCAGAAGATGGATGTGAGCGGGCCGCTGCTTTGGTCGCTGGAGGAGAGGAACCTTTACAAGCTGGTGACGGAGGTGAGGGCGGGCGGGGAGATCGTCGATCGATACGAAACGCGGTTCGGCATTCGATCGTTGAAGTTCGATGCGGAGAATGGCTTCTTTCTGAATGGCAAGTCAGTGAAGCTGAAAGGAACTTGCAATCACCAGGATCATGCGGGCGTGGGTGCGGCTCTGCCCGATGCCGTGCAGTACTACCGCGTTAGAAAGCTTCAGGAGATGGGTTGTAACTCGTTGCGCACTTCGCATAACCCTCCCACCGCAGAACTGCTCGACGCATGTGACGAGTTGGGTGTGCTGGTGTTCGATGAAACGCGCATGATGTCTTCAAATCCGGAAGGGCTGAGCCAGTTTGAAAATCTTGTGCGGCGCGACCGCAACCATCCCAGCGTCTTCATGTGGTCGATGGGGAATGAAGAAGGCCAGGCGAACACGGACGTGGGTTTGCACATTCTGACCGCAATGAAAGCCGTCGCGGCAGAATTCGATGGCTCGCGGCCGGTGTCGATCGCTCCCATTCGGGCAATTGGTGTC
>Ga0302156_10003631_pt1 | contig 11766 bp, 12 predicted proteins | sample I_Bog_N3_2_FD_193503 | JGI IMG/M metagenome (GOLD analysis project Ga0302156, IMG submission 193503) | Peat permafrost microbial communities from Stordalen Mire near Abisko, Sweden - I_Bog_N3_2 | ecosystem: Environmental > Terrestrial > Soil > Wetlands > Peat | place: Sweden: Abisko, Stordalen... | reverse complement strand
CGCAGTTCGCGATCCCGATGGACGGTCATGGACGGCGTACGGCGAATAGGAATTTTTCGGCTCCGGCGGTCCGGCATTGCAGCATCGCCTGCACCACGACCCCATTGGGGGCGTCGCTGTCGGCGTTGACCACCACCGTGTGGTTGTCGCCAGCCAGGCTAGGAGCCAGAACCGCAGCCAGCCCGTCCAGGGTGGTCTCGGTCTCGTTGACCAGCAGATGTCCTTCCTTGGTTACCGTCAAGGTCAGCGAATGGTCGCCCGGCATTGGTTCGGCAGTGCCCTTGGGCAGGTTCACCGGCAGGGAATGCAGGTTCTGCATGGCCAGCGAGGCCAGCATGAAAGTCGCCAGCAGGAAGAACATCACGTCGATCATCGGGATGATCTCGATGCGCCCCCGCCTGCGGGTACGGGACGGGCGCAGCTTCATCCTTCCGCGCCCTCTTTCGGCTCGCGGTCCAGGCGGATGCGGTCGATAAGACGGCTTCCCAGGCGTTCCATCTCGTCCAGCAGGACCGAACGCCGGTGGCTGAAAAAGTTGTAGGACGCCAGAGCCAGCAGGGCGATGACGATACCGATGGCGGTGGCGATCAGGGCCTCGGCCACACCGCCGGTGACCTTGCCGGGATCAACGGCGCTATTGTCGCCGAACAGCCGGAATGCCCCGACCATGCCGGCGATGGTTCCCAGCAGTCCCAGTAGCGGGGCGGCTGTGACGGCGGTTTCCAGAACCCACAGGCCCTGGTCGAGGCTGCGCTCCAACTGTGCCGCCTCGTCGGTCGCCCGGGTTTCGATCCACCACACCGGCTGATGACTGTTCTCGACGATGACCCGGAAGAAGCGCACGAAGCCGCTGTGCGATGGCGCTTGCGACAGCGCGGCATGGAATCCCGCCCAGTCGAAATGCGGGTTCTCAAGGTGACGGGCCAAGACGCGGGGCAAAGCCCCGCGCCGCAAAAAGACGTAAAGCCGGTCGATGCTGCAGCCGAGCGCCACCAGCCCCACCGCGAACAGCGGATAGATGAAGATGCCGCCGGCCTTGAGCACGGCCAGGGAGGAAAAGAGCGAACTGTCCATGGTCAGAAGAACTTCCTGATGCCGGCGAAGATTTCCTCGCGGGGGCCATATTGCGGAGCAAACACGCCGACGCCGCTGCCCGAACGGATCTGGTAGGAGCGGTCGAAGGCGTTGATTAGGTTGAGAGAAAGTTCAAGCGGCCCGCCCTTCGCCTCCTCGAAGCGGTGCGAAACGCCGAAATTGACCTGGGTATAAGGCGTGACGGTGCCGCCGTTGGGGACGGCTCCGGCATCCTGGCGCAAACCGGTGCCGTAGATCAGGTCGCTGGAGAAGCGCGTCCCCTGCCAGTTATATGAAAGCCCGCTCGACGCCGTGATCCACTGGCTGTGGTCGGTATAGATGTAATGGCCGTTGATATAGGCCAGATCGTCCGGGCTGAAGTTGAACTGCTGCGACACGACGTTGCTGGCATGCTCTCGACCATAGGCGAGGTTGCCGTAAGCCGACCAGTTGCCCTGGGTGTAGCTGCTGGTGAATTCGGTGCCGTAGACCTGGGCATGATCATAGTTGAAGACCGACAGGATGACCGGGGCTCCGAACTGGCCTTCGTCGATAAGGTCCCTGGCGATCTTGTAATAGCCGTCGATGCCCAGCTTCAGGCCCGACGAGAAGCTATGATCGGCACCGACATCAAAATAGTCGGAGCGTTCGGGCAGGATGGCTCCATCCTGGGGCGGCGAAGCCGAACTGTATCCTGCGGGATAGCCGGTGGTGCCGGCGAACTTGGCGATGGACGTCCCCGAGATATTTTCCAATGCCGGCGGCGTGAAATAGCGGGAATAGCCCGCATGTAGCGTCGTGTCGTCCTCCGGCTTCCAGACCGCGTTGACGCGGGGGCTGATCTGGTCGGCGTTGGTGTAAGCGTTCAGCACATCGTAGCGGGCGCCATAGTTCAGGGTCACCGAAGGCGTCAGCTTCCATTCGTCCTGAAGATAGCTGCTGTAGGTCCAGCCGGTGATAGCGCTCTTGTCGTAGATCGACTGCGGCGTCGTTCCGGTATTGCTGCAATCCGCATTGAGGCAGGCAAACACTTGCGAGTTGGTCGAGGACGTGGCGTGCTCGGTGGTGATGAGCCCGCCATAGCGCAGGGTATGGTTGGTGGTGAGCCGGTAGGTGGCGTCGGCTTGCAGACCTTCGGCCTGATCGCCGCGATTAGCATCCTGGGCCAAGCCATAGAACATCAGGTCGCCGACGGTGTCCGGCTTGTAGTTCAGAGTGCTGTAGCGGGTGAAGGCCGACAGCTGGTAGTCATAATTCTGGGTCGATTTCAAATAGCTTAGAGCAAGGAAGTCATTGTTTTCCTGTTGGCTCTCATTCAGCTTTGAGGAATCGAACGTGGTCTGGTTGCCGTATTGGTACGATGGCGCCTGACCGGGATTGTCGGGAATCTGGAAACGGCCCTGATAGCCGCCGAAGATGGCGCTGACCTTGGTCGAGGGATCGATGATGTCCTCCAGATAGGCAAAGCCATGCCCCTGCTGGGTATCATCGTGAATTGGATGGTTGGACGAGGTCGGGTTCTCGATACCGATGCCGTTTTGCAGATAATCGCCGGAAACGAAATAGTTGAAATGCCCGGCCGAACCGGCGTAGTCAGCGCTCGGCTCCATCCAGCCGTGGCTGCCGCCGTACATCCCCACCGACCCACCCGGCTCGAAGGCTCCGGACTTGGTCTGGATATCGACGATGCCGGTGTTCACCAGTCCATATTGCGCAGGCAAAGAGCCGGTGATGAGGTCGATGGAACTGGCGAAGCGCGAATTCAGGCTTTGGCCGAACAGGCTGATGCCCTCGGGGAGAATGACGCCGTTGATCCGGTACTGGATGTTGGCGTGATCGTTGCGCAGATGGATCTGGCCAAAGGAATCCTGAGACACGCCCGGGGCCTGCAGCAAGGTCTGGCTGAGGGAAACATCCTCGCCGCCGGGCTGGTTCTCGATGGCTTGGCTGCTCATGGTGTAGGTGGTGGCGCCGATGCGCGGCTCGATTTCGCTTCGAGCCTCGGCCAGCTTCTGCGCGGCTACCGCCATCTCCAGCGCGCCCTGAGCTTGCAGCACAAGGTCAGCCGAGGAGACCCCGGACGCGCCGGGTGAAACGATGACGGTTCCCTCTTCATATTGCGCCTTGCTGACGACCACGGCGTAAGTTCCCGCCGCCACTCCGGCGAAGCTGAAATGGCCGCTCTGGTCGGCGGTGGTTTTGGCAATGTCCTTGCCGTCACCGGCCTCCAGGCGAACCATTGCGCCGGCCACAGGCCGCCCCAAGGCGTCATGGACGACCCCTTCGATGGACGCCTGCTGCGCCCAAGCCGGCTGGGTGTAAGCCCAAAACAATACTGCGACGGCGACAGTCTGATGGCGCCTCATGTTAACTCCCCCTTTTGCATAAAATGTTATAACGTTGCATTTTGTGGGGTGCCTCCCCGACTATTGATTTGTTGTCATCGTAATGACGAATTGGTCAGCCGGAGTGATAGGCGGCGCTCCAGGCGAGGGGAGAGCCTAAATATCGCTCGTCTCCTTTTTTCGGGCCGGCCATGACGGTTGTCGCTTGCGATTGGGGCATTTGCTCTCCGGGCGATCGATCCAGACAAACAGCATCTGTGACGGGACTGGCGTTCGTAAAGTGTAATGTTATAACATAACGTTTATGATCTGGTTCGATGCCAGGTGCAAGAGGGATAAATGACAAGGAGGCCACATGACGATGGATGGTGAGGCGCTATGCCAAATGGAAAGGCATCTGTGTCTGGCTCAAGGAGAGGAGGATTTCAGAGAGTTTCATGCGCCGGATAAAAATCTCGTTCTGTGGCGCCGAAGCGCCGATTCCACAGTTTCCAGTCTGCTGGATGATATTGATTTATCATCGGACTTTTCTCTGCGGCGAGAGCTGTCGCTATCCGGGTTTGTGGAGGTGTCCGCCAGACTGAGGCAAGATCACCGATTTTCTGGGGTCACCTCTGAAATCAGACCTTCAAAGCGGCTGCGAGCTATAACAACAGCCTGCCGCTTGTCGAAGCGATTGGTTGGGGGCGGGGGCTCATCGTTGAGCTAGAGGCGGGAACCGCCTTACGGGATCGTTCCGACCAAGGCGGCAAGATAATCCTTCGCCTCTTTGTTGCCTTGTTCGGCTGCCTTGCGATACCAACGGACCGCCTCCTTGGTGTCCTGGCCTACGCCCAGCCCGTACTGGTAACACCAGCCGAGGTTACGCTCGGCGGCCGCATAGCCTTGCTCGGCGGCTTTTCGATACCAGGAAACCGCCAGGGCTTTATCCGCTTCGATGCCCTGGCCGCTAGCATAAGCGTAGCCCAGCCCGTATTCGGCCTCGGCGTTGCCCTGTTCCGCCGCCTTGCGATACCAGCGGACGGCCTGGACGTCGTTTTTGTCCACGCCATGCCCCCCGTCATACATGCGGGCAAGTGAAACCTCGCCCTGGATATTGTCCTGTTCTGCGGCGCGGTTATACCAGCGGACGGCTTCTGCCTCGTCCTTCGTCACCCCATGACCCTGCTCATAGAAGTCACCGATGGCAGCTTGTGCCGGAGCATCGGCTTGATCAGCCGCCGCTCGATACCAATGAAACGCCTCGCCGGTATCTTGGGAAAGGCCGCGACCACTGTCATAGAGCGCCGCCAGAGCGGTTTGGGCAGCGGCAAGCCCCCCGTCGGCAGCCTGACGGTAGGATTTGGCGGCCTCGTCGAAACGGTTGCCGGCTTCCAGCGCACGGCCCAGCAGATAGCTTGACCGGGTTGTCGGGGGGATCGCCTGACAGGCGGGAATCGCCTGTGATATTTTGATCTTGTTCAGCGGCAATTCGATCGAGCGCCCGTCTGCACCCTCGGTCGGAGCCACCGCCGCTTCGCACTCGGCCATCAGGCGATGCTCGGCCACGGCGACAAACTGGCCCTTAGGGAAACGGCTCAGATACTCGCTGTAATCGGTCACACGGTTGCTGTGTTTGACGGCCTCCCACAACTCGGCGTCTGGATCGGCCAAAGCTGCCGTCGATGCCGCTTCACTGGGTTGTCCGGCGAAATAGAACTGTCCCTCGATCGGCGAAACCGAAAGCCACGGCTGCTGTTGGCCGCCGGTCTCCTGTTTGACCTGCAATCCGACTGCGTTGAAGGTGGCGAAGATATCCTGGCCCGGCTTGCGCAAGGCGGCGGCAAGGGCGGTGGTATAGGGACTGTCCGGCCCGGTGCCGTCGGACGCCACGTTGTCCGGCTGGGTGGCGTAGCTGATCACCGTCCCGGCGGGAGCCGTCACCTGCCCCAGCCCCGAGGTTACGGAGCGCGTCCCGTGACTGCCCAGCGGATTATTGCGGCAGGCGTCAAGGATCACGATGTTGAGACGGTTTCCCGCATTGGCCATTTCGTCGAGGACAAACCCAAGGTCGAGCAGTTCATATTTGATATCGGCATCCTGCGACACAGCCGCGGTGATGGGCACCAGATAATTGCTGCCGTGGGCCTGGATGCCATGGCCGGAATAATAGAACAGGCCGACGGCTCCGCCGTGTAAGGCCCGACCGAACTCGCGGATGCTTTTTTCCATGGTCGGTCGGTCGGCGTCGAGCAAAGGACCATCGCCGATCAACTGAAAGCCCAGCGAGGTCAAGGTCGAGGCGATCAGACGCGCATCGTTGGACGGATTGGCCAGCGGGGAAACATTTTGATAACCGCTGTTGCCGATAATCAGCGCAACCCGCCGCTCCGGAGGCTCGTCTCCGGCTACTGCCGGCTGTGCCGTCACCAGCAGAACGCTAACCAAGGCCATCCCGACCAAGCAGATCGGGGCGAACCGACGCATCACCATGGAACCAAACATCGTCGATCTATCGTTTCTATGTGAGGGCTCTTAAATGCCAAGGCGGCTGGGCCCCGAGGCTGGAAGGATGCGGACCGTTCCGACCCCTCCTACGAGAAGACGCATGCTATTCGCAAGGGGGAGGTTTTTCAATTGTCTCGCCCAGCAATGCTGCCCATCGTTCGAGGCCAGGGTCGCCTTCCTCGTAGCTTTCCTTTTTCTTCGGGACTATGAATAGGGCTTGTCAGCCAAGCGATGCGGCCCTTCAATCCAAGGCCACATCCCGTGATAGCGTGGGAGCGGCGAGTGAATTGCCCCTTTTGTGACGAGGAAATTAAAGACAAGGCCCTCGTCTGTAAGCATTGTGGTCGCGATCTCAGCCTGCTGCGACCGGTCCTGGATCGTTTTCAGGAGATGGAAAATCGTCTGGCGGCGGTCGAAGAGGTGCTGCACACCCTGGGCGCCCATGTGGATGCGGTCAAATCCGGCCACACCGCGGCGCAAGCCCCGAAGGTGTTAACCGGGGCTTTGCTTCCTTACCTGTTGCCGGCTGCGGCTATCATTCTGCTGATCGCTTCGCACTGGCTGATCATCGTCATCCTGGACGTCAATCCGTGGATTCTCCGGCTGGTGTCCATCCTGCTGCCCTTGCCGTTCGGCTGGTTTCACGCCCGATCGGTGAAGGCCACCATCGCCGCCGCAGTGGTCATCGCCACGGTGGCGATTTACGGCATGCTGGTCAGCACCAGCCTGGTCGATCATGTGTCGATCTTGCCGCAGACGCCGCGGGATTGGCTTGAAATCGCCGAATATGCCGCCAGCATCGGCCTTAGCTATTTGACCGGAAGCCTGCTCGGCGGATGGATGAAATCACGGCGAGACTCGGCCAAAGACGAAACGTCTCTTGTTTACGAGATCGCCGCCGTCCTTGCCAGCAAGTCGGCGCCCAAAGGTGAAGCCCGTGCGAAGGCCAAGCTGCGCATCGAAACCATCATCAATTATCTGAATATCGTGGCAGTGCTCGTGACGGCGGCCGGTTCGATTGCCACCGGCATCCTGAAGTTCCTGGTCAGCTCGACGCCCTGAACCGCCAGGCGCAAAGGGGCGTGGCGGTTCAGGTCCGCCTTACTTTGGCACCTCCAGGGTGAACAGGGCTTCGCCCGTGTGTCCTTCGCTGTCCTCTACTTCAACCTTCAGACTATGCGCACCGGCCGGAACCTCGGCTTGGGTCATGTCGATGCCATCGGCAGTGATATAGGGCCGCAGGCGCGAGGTCAGGTCGATATTCGGCGTCTTCATATAGGTGATGCGGACACTCGCCGGATCGACCGTAGCCCCACCATGGGCATCGAAATGGACGCGGAAGTCAAAGGGCTTGTGCGGCGTGACCGAGCCCTGTGGCGCCTCGAAGCGGATGGTTGGCCCCCGGCTGATGCCGCGCATCGCCACCGCCGGCACTTCATTGGGACGCTGCGCTTCATCGTCCGAAATCAGGAGAGCCGCCTGTGCCGTTCCCCACCATAAGCAGATAAACGTAGCAAGAGTTGCTGCCTTAACGCAGCCCGTGCGATCAAGTTTCACGATATCCTCTAAATGCTTTTAGCCGGTTTGACGCCCTGGCGGACATAGTTTCCGAGCCATGGTCGATCCCGTCAATCAAAGAGTGGCGCTGCATGGCCGCCCCGCATTTTTGCCAACTGGCGGACAGGGTGGGGCTGGGTGCCCTATCCCTATTCCGAAGATCCGGCCGACGCGCCCTCACTGCACCGTAATGGAAACGGGCTCTGCCGGGTGGTTATGGTGCGCCATCACCTTGCCGTCGCGAGTGCCAACCAGCAGAAGGCTGTGGTGTCCTGGCGGCAGGGTCAGGGTCAGCTGATGCTGGCCTTCGGGGAAGGGGACATGGGTGGCGTCGGCCTGCAGGGTGGCATCGGGTTGGGGGGCCGGGCCATCGATGATGACGAAGAATTGTCCGTGGCCGTGATGAGTCTCGCCCTCGCCCTCTCTGTTCCAATTTCCGTGTTCGTGCTCGCCGTTGCCGAAGCTGACCGTGACTGGATTGGAAACCGTGGCGCCGTCGACCGGCACCGTCAAGGTTGGACCATGGTGCTCATGTTCCTGGGCAATGGCCGTTTTCAAGGGGATGGCCGCGCTGAATAGGGCTGCGGCGAACAGGGCGATGGCAATATTCTTTTTCGACATGAGAAACCTCAATTCGATTGGTGGAATGGATGCTGCTGTTGATACGTAAGATCGCGCCATGTCTCACGCGACAAGGAGGTGGTTAGGAGGCGTTTGCTGACATTCTGCCAGAGATCGGTCATTCTGCTCGGCCTAGAGAGACGAAGGACCTTCTCCTGATGACCAAACGCAAGGGCAAGACGCTCCCAGTAACGGGTGACCCTTCTTCGCTCGATCCTGCCGTCCATCGCGCCCTGGCCGAGGCGAAGCGCGCCGCCGGGGACCAATTGGCTGCTCTGGCCCATCTGATCGCCGTCCAGACCCTTGAGGCTCATGCCGCCGGCATCACCAAGTCCGACGAGCTGTCTGGCGTCGCCACCGGTTATTTCATGAAGGGTGACTATGAGACTTCGGGGCGCTGGTACCGCCTTGTGATCGCCATCGATCCAGGCTGCGCCATCGCCTTCCAAAATCTGGCGGCGATCCATGACGGCAAGGGCGAAGCCGCCGAGGCAGAGCTGTACCGTCAGCAGGCCTATCGGATCCAGCGGGTGTTCGTCGATCAGGAAGAAACGGCGTCGCGCCGGGTGTTGGTGCTTTGTGCCGGGCGGACCTCGGGCAACACGCCCTTCACCACTCTGATCCCCACCGCCGCCAGCGTTCGAGTCAAATACGCCCTGGATTATGCCGCCGAGGACGAAGACGGGCGGTTGCCGCCTTATGATCTGGTCTTCAATGCCATCGGCGAGCCGGACGCGGCCTTGGAAATGGCCGAGCGCCTACGCCACTTTGAGCAAGGATGTCGCCGCCCGGTACTGAATCCGCTGGCCGCCATCGCCCGTACCCAACGCCACCAGTTGACTGAATTGCTGACTGGTCTGGAGGACGTCGCCACCACGCCTTGCGCCCGCTTCGATCAGCCGGCAGAAACGCCCGACGCCTTAGCGGCCCGGCTGGAGGCGGCAGACCTTACCTTCCCGCTGCTGGCCCGTCCGGTTTCCAGCCATGGCGGTGACGGCCTAGCCCGCTGCGACACACTGGAGGAGCTGGAAGCTGCCATTCACGCCTTTGCCGGCGCCTATTACCTGACCGGCTATGCCGATTACCGCAGCGCCGACGGTTTTTTCCGCAAATACCGGATGATCTTCGTCGATCGTCAGCCTTTTCCCTATCATCAGGCCATTTCGCCCGACTGGATGGTGCATTACTTCTCTGCCGACATGGAGCGCAATCCCTGGAAGCTGGAGGAGGAAAAACGCTTCCTGTCCGATCCCGAAGCGGCCCTGGGGGCTCGGGCCATGGACGCCGTGCGCGCCATCGGCAAGCGGCTCGATCTGGATTACGGCGGCATCGACTTCACCCTGCTGCCCGATGGCCGGGTCTTCGTTTTCGAGGCCAACGCCACCATGCTGGTGCACCGCGAGAGAGCAAACGGCCTGCTGGCCCACAAGAACCAGCCGGTGCAGCGCATCGTCGAGGCCTTCGAAGCGATGCTGGACAGTCATAGGTGAGCAACCAGCTGAATTTCTCCGGCGGTCCCGGCGCCCTACCGGCCTCGGTGCTGCGCCAAGCTCAGGAGGCCATCGCGGCCTTGCCGGAAACAGGTATCTCGGTGCTGGGCATGAGCCACCGTTCGGCTTGGTTCCGCGGCGTGCTTGACGAGGCCGAGGCCAATCTGCGGGCTCTGCTGGACATTCCCGCCGGTTACCATGTCTTGTTTCTGCAAGGCGGCGGCAGTCTGCAATTCTCCATGTTGCCGATGAATTTCCTGCGGGGAACCGGCAAAGCCGCCGATTACATCGTCTCGGGCTATTGGAGCGCCAAGACGCCCATTGAAGCCCGGCTCGAAGGCCCCGTCCGCATCGTCTGGGACGGTCAGAGCGATGGCTTCCGGCGTCTACCCCATGCCGACGAATTGGCCCTGTCGCCCGACGCCGCTTATCTGCACTATGTCGCCAATGAGACGGTCGAGGGGTTGGAGTTCCAGGGTATCCCAGGCTTGGCGGGCGTTCCCTTGCTGTGCGATATGTCCTCGAACCTGCTGGCGGCGCCCATCGATGTCGCCCGCTATGACGTGATCTACGCCCATGCCCAAAAGAACCTGGGGCCGTCGGGTGTCACTCTGGTTATCCTGCGCGACGAATTGGCCCAGCGCGGCGCCCCCGGCCTGCCCAGCCTGCTGGACTACCGCAGCCATATTGCCGCCCGTTCGATCTATAATACGCCGCCGGTATTCGCCATCTACGTGTTGATGCTGGTGACCCGTTGGCTGTGCGACGAGGTGGGCGGGCTGGAGGCCATGGCAGCGCTCAACCGGACCAAAGCCGCCACGCTTTACGCCGCCATCGACGCCGCCCCGGACTTCTATCGCGGCCATGCCGAAAGGTCATTCCGCTCGACCATGAACGCCGCCTTCCGTCTGCCGGACCCGGCGACCGAGACGCTCTTCCTCGAAGCAGCCAGGCGAGAGGGCTTCTATGGCCTGGAGGGGCATCGCTCCCTCGGCGGTGTGCGGGCCTCGTTGTACAACGCCGTGACCCTTGAGGCCGTTCATACTCTGGCCGAGTGGATGACCGACTTTGCTCGCCGACGGGGCTAATTCGGCTTCTGGAAAATGACGCTTTGCCAATTTCCTCCGTTACAATCTGAAACCATTCGGCACTCATTGTTTTCGGTCCGATCCATTATCCTTAAAGAGCTGTGACGCGTATCACTGATGATGGCTCTCCGAGTTGACCAACGATGTCCTGATGGCCTATGTCGGTCAGGTTCGCACCATCCTGGAAGGGGGCAAACGCTATCCTTCCCAGGCCCGCTATGATAGCCAGGAGGGCACGGTCTGGCTGCGCTTTTCCCTGGCAAGATCGGGGGAATTGACGGACTGGAGTCTCCAGACCAGCTCCGGCGTGGCGTCTTTGGATGAGGAGGCCGGGCGGATGGTGCGAAGGGCCGCGCCTTTTCCGCCCTTTCCCACCGCCCTAAGTCGGGATGTTTTGGAACTGGTGGTGCCGGTCAGGTTCAGTCTGAAGGCGAGCTGAGGTCGCTTTGAACCATCCAAGCCATGCTGAGAACCAGCACGGCCAGGGTCAGCAGTTCGAAAGCCGGGCGGAACCAGAGCCCGCGCCGCCGCCTCAAAGCCGGCCAGCGTTTGGCCAGACGGCGCAGGCCGAAGGCGATCCAGCCCATGGTCATGGCCTGTCCGCCGCCAGATGGCCGAAGCGGCCGAAGCGGGTGAATTCCCGAGGCAGGGCACCGGCGCGGATGGCGATGCCCAAGCCGTTGGGATCGTCGATCACCAGCCCACCCAAGACCTCTAGTCCATAATCGTACAATCTGGGCGTCATCGGCGTTGCCGGTCCAATCAGAGCGGCGCGGCAGCCCTGGGCCAGACGCAGGATACGCGGCAGGCTGCGGTTGATCAGGGCCGAGGAATTGATGACTGCTGCGCCGCAGCCGGGCAGCAGGCTGTCCATGGCGACGATGGGAAACTCGCCGGGGCGCGGCTCTGCCTCGATCACCGAGCAGTTGGGCAAAATACCATCGACCCCGGGAAATGCGCCGATCACCACCACCCGCCCGCCGACATCGCGGAACAATTTTGTGCCGTTGCCGGGCCGGGCCGGGATGTCGTAGCGGTTATAGTGGGCGTTGATGGCGGCGATTCCCAAAGCCATCTCCAGTGGATCCCAGGATCGTGACAGCT
>Ga0302156_10003627_pt1 | contig 11773 bp, 9 predicted proteins | sample I_Bog_N3_2_FD_193503 | JGI IMG/M metagenome (GOLD analysis project Ga0302156, IMG submission 193503) | Peat permafrost microbial communities from Stordalen Mire near Abisko, Sweden - I_Bog_N3_2 | ecosystem: Environmental > Terrestrial > Soil > Wetlands > Peat | place: Sweden: Abisko, Stordalen... | reverse complement strand
CTCCTTATGCTTGCTGCGTTGCCATCGTGAGTGCGTGCGTTATGCATCGCTTGGCCAATTCCACTTTGAAGCCGTTTTCCGATTGCGGTCGTGCATCGCGCAACGCAACCTCGGCTGCATTACGAAACGTCGCAGCATCAGCGGGCTTATGCAGCAGCGCCGCTTCCGCTTCATGCGACCGCCACGGCTTCGTCCCCACCCCGCCCAGCGCCACGCGGATGTAGCTGAATTGCCCATCCGAAACCTCAACCACAACAGCAGCCGAGGCCAACGCAAATTCATACGACGCCCGATCCCGCAGCTTCAGATACACCTGCTTCGACTTTGCCCGCGCAGCAGGCAGCGTCACATGTGTAATCAGCTCCCCTGCAGCAAGCACAGTCTCCACATGCGGAGTAGCCCCAGGCAGCAGATGAAAATCTCCAATCGCAATATCGCGCGTCCCCGCCGCCCCGCGCACGGTGATCACCGCCTCCAGCGCAGCAAGCGCAACGTTCATGTCGGATGGGTTGGTCGCAATACAGTCTTTGCTCGTGCCGAAGATGGCCAGTGTGCGGTTGTCTCCTTCAATCGCGGAACATCCAGACCCCGGTTCGCGTTTGTTGCAAGCCATGGCCGTATTGCGGAAATACATGCACCGCGTCCGCTGCAGCAGATTCCCTCCCGTAGTCGCCATGTTCCGCAGTTGCGCGGAAGCCCCAGCCAGCAGCGCCTGCGACAACACCGGATAATCCGCCTGCACCACCGCGTGATGCGCAAGGTCCGAGTTCCGCACCAGTGCCCCAACGCGAACACGACCGTCGGCAAGCTTCTCGATCCCGTCCAGCCCAATTCGATTGATGTCCACAAGCCTGCTCGGCCGTTCCACGTCCAGCTTCATCAGATCCAGTAGCGTCGTGCCACCAGCAATAAAGCGCGCGTCCATATTGCTCGCGGCGCCCACAGCCAGCGCAACATCCGCAGCGCGTGTATAACTAAAAAGTTCCATAGAGACCTCCGTATATGGGCCTGCTGCGTTACGCGCGTTGCCTTACGTGCTGGATCGCCGCAACAATGTTGGGATATGCGCCGCAACGGCAGATATTGCCGCTCATCAGTTCCTTCACATCCGCATCCGTCGGTCCGCAAGGCTCTTTCAGCAGCGCCACCGCCGACATGATCTGCCCCGATGTGCAATACCCGCACTGGTACCCGTCATGCTCCACGAAAGAAGCCTGCATCGGGTGCAAATTGTCCGGCTCCCCCAGCCCCTCGATGGTAGTAATCGCGTCGCCTTCGTGCATGATTGCAAGCGTCAGGCAGGAGTTGATGCGGCGTCCATTCACATGCACCGTGCAGGCTCCGCACTGCCCGTGATCGCAGCCTTTTTTCGTGCCCGTCAGCGACAGTGTTTCGCGCAACGCGTCCAGCAGCGTGGCGCGCGGATCCACCTCGAGGCTGACGGGGTTGCCATTGACGGAGAGCTTGATGCGCATTGCATTCTCAATCTTCTCCGTTTTTGTAGCCGCTATTTCCGCAGGGGTTGCCTGTGCATCCGCTCGTGCCACCAGCGGAGCAGCGGTAACGGCGACACCGGCCGCGCCAATCTGCGACAGGAACGAACGCCGAGTCACGCCACCCGTGGATTTTTCATTCAGGTCTTTGTCTTTTCCATCCATAACGATCTCCAGTTGAAGGGGCAACTTCCGAATCGTATCAGCCCTATCTTCGCACAGAGAATCGCCCGCGCGTCTACTCGATCCGCAACGCCTTCACGGGATCAATCGACGCCGCGCGCCTCGCCGGAATAATCCCGGCAATCGCGGCCGCCACACTCAGCGTAACAATCGCTCCAGTCATCACCACCGGGTTCACGCTCGTAATCTCAAACAACTGCGACTTCACATACCGCACGCAAAGCATCGCCACCGGCGCTCCAATCGCAAGCCCGGCAACCGCCTGAATCATCGCGCCACGCATCACCATCGCAATCACCCGCCCGCGCTCAGCCCCCAGCGCCATGCGAATCCCAATCTCCGGCGTCCGCCGCACAACGGTATAAGCAGTCACGCCATAAAGCCCAATAGCCGCCAGCAAAAGCGCCAGCATGCCAAACAGCGAAGTCAGCCTCGCAATCAGCCGCTCCTGGATAAACTGATCGTCAATCTGCTCCTGGAAAGTCTGGAACTTCACAATCGTCAGGTTGGGATTAACCCCCGCCAGCGTATCGGCAACTATCTTTTCAAATCCGGGAATAGGATGGGCGGTCTGAATAACCAGCGCTCCGGCGTACATCGACTGATCCTTCACCGGATCAAACTTCGGATCATTCACATTCCCGGCGTGCTGTGTCATTGGAAGAAAATACATCGTGTGGTCCTTCCAATACACACTCGTATAAGTCGTGTCTTCCACCACGCCCACAATCTCATGCGCTCCATCCAGCCCAACCTGCCCCGGACCGGAATACCCAAACCGATGCCCAATAGGATTGCGGTTCCCGAAAAACTGCTTCACAAATTCCTGGTTCACCACCGCAACCGGCGCCGCATTCATCGTGTCCTGCGACGTAAATCCACGCCCCATCACCACGTGCGTGCCCACCGCATCGAAATACTCCGGCGTCCCCTTCACCCACGACGCGCCCTTATTGATATCGGCTTCCCCCTGTATCTTCACGCCCGATCCCCAGTTGTTATCCTCCATCGGCGTATACGTTGCCAGCCCCACTTTCACCACCCCGGGAATCGCATGGAACCGATCCTCAATCGTCTGGTACACCGGCTCCATCTCCGTGTTCTTATATCCCGCCGCCTGCGGATTAATATGCGCGATATACCGATTCGTAGTGTCCAGCTTCATGTCCACGCCCTCAGCCTTATTCAGACTCTGCGCAAACAAACCCGCCGCCACCAGCAGCACCAATGACAACGCAGCCTGCAGCACCACCAGCGCCCGCTGCAAGTAAGAAGCCCCATGCGCCGTCGTCCGCGCATTCGACCGCAACGCCTCAGCCGGCTGTGTCCGCGCAGCCATCAGTGCCGGAGCCAGCCCAAACAACACGCCCGTCAGCAGCGAAAGCCCAAACGCAAATCCAATCACCAGCGGAGAAGGTGATGCATGTACCGGCATATTATGCTGATCCGGAAACGCCAACGCCAGCAGCGCATGCGCTCCCAGGTAAGATATCGCCAGCCCCAGCAACCCGCCCAGCCCGGAAAGCACCACGCTCTCCGTCAGCAGTTGCCGCACAATCCGGATCCGCTGCGCCCCCAGCGCTGAGCGAATCGACAACTCCGCCCGCCGGCTCATCCCCCGCACCAGCAGCAGATTCGCAATGTTCGCGCACGCCACCAGCAGCACCAGCGCCGCAATCCACTGCAGCAGATTCAAGTGCTCCTTATACCCGCTCTGAATGTTCTGGATCCCGCCCCCGCCCGGCGTCAGCACCACATGCGTATTCGGCAAAGCCTTCTGCGCCCGCGGATCGGTAAATGTCTTCAGCGGCGCAAACGTCTGTTTCAGCAGCGCACTCGCCTTCGACTGCAACGCCGGCAGCGACGTCCCCGGCTTCACCCGCCCAATAATGTAAGCCCACTGCGTATCTGGATCGCTAAAGTACGGCGCGCCTATCACCACATCCATCGCGTTCATCGGCACAAAATACTTCGGCGGATTCGTATCGATCCGATCCCCGTAAAACCCCTTCGGAGCTACACCCACCAGCGTCGCCGGCTTCGTATTGATATAGAACGTGCTGCCCACAACGCTCGGGTCGCCGGCATAATCCTGTTGCCACGCGTCGTAACTCATCACCGCGGTAATCGGCGCGCCCTTCACATCGTCGCTGTCCATAAACAGGCGTCCCGCTGCCGGCGACAGCCCAAAAACTCGAAAGTAGTTCCCGCTCACAAACGTCCCTGTAAACGACTTCGCCACCGTCTGCGGCCCCGCGCGCCTCACCGTCAACGGCCTCCACGCGTACCCCGCCTCCATCGCCGCCAGTTCTTCAAACTCCGGCAGGTTCTTCTTGTACATATAGTAGGTATCGGTCGCAAACAGCGAATAGTCCCCCTTGTCGTCCCAGCCGCCGTTCACGCAGCAATCGTCGCTGTCGCCAATGCGGACAAGGCTTTTCGGGTCCGTAACCGGAAGGTTATGCAACAAAATGGCATTCACCAGCGTAAAAATCGCCGAGTTCGCGCCAATCCCCAGCGCCAGTGTCAGCAGAACGGTGATGGTAAAGCCAGGCGTCTTCTTAAGCTGGCGCAGCGCGTACGACACATCCTGAAGCAGAATCCGCATCCATCAACCTCCACACACACGTACCCGTGCACTCCAGAAAGCAACTCAAGTTCCAATAAACTACCGAGCCCTCCACCTGAAATCAATAACTTAGCAATCGAGCCCACGCACCATACGTTCATTGCTGAAAAGCACTGTTCAAAACCGAACGCTTCAAACCCTCGACTGAACGTTTCAAATCCTCTCCCTGCGAGGCGGCACGACGCGCGATACGGACTTTCGCCTAAGGTTCACACGGAACTTTGCACGGGACGATTTCGTACCGATCGTCAGGGAAGGGACTGCCTCGCCCCGCGTGAGGCGTAAACTGTTTCCACGCTCAATCACGCTCCTCTGCAACAAGCGAAAGGCAGAAATGAAAAGGACTATTCTCGGAATTCTCGCGTGTACCTCCATTGCCGGTGCAGTCGCACTCTCCGCTCAGGTTTCGTCCCCGGCGCCAGCGCCGGCCCCGGCACAAGTGTCAGCCCCAGCGCCGACGCAAGTTTCGGCACCAGCCCTGACCGCTGATGAGGTCGTCAACAAGTACGTGGACGCCGTTGGTGGCAAAGATGCAATCAGCAAGGTCAAGACGATGTCGATGGAAGGCACGATGCAGGTGATGGGGAGCGAAGGCCCCACTAAGACCACCACGGTGGATGGCGTGGGAACAAGGCAGGAGTCCGAATTCAACGGAACTAAAATCATCTCGTGCTTCACGGACAAGAGCGGCTGGTCGGTAAATCCAATGGCAGGCGCCGCCGATCCGACGCCGATGCCGGATGACCAGTACAACTCGGGCAAAGCCGGAATCTACGTGGGCGGACTGCTCTACGACTACGCAGCCAAAGGAAGCACGATCGAGTTGGCGAGCAAGGATGACAAGGCCTATACGATCAAGCTGACCACGAAAGAAAAAGTGAAGTACACCTTCGCAATCGATGCGAAGACGTATCTTGTGAACAGCATGACCACGGAGACCCAGATGGGGGGCCAGCCCGTGACGCTCACAGCAAGCTACTCGGATTACCGGAAGACGGAAACGGGCTTCATGGTTCCTTATGGCATCAGTCTGGACTTCGGTCAGTTCCAACTCAGCATCACGGTGAAGAAGATTGAGCTGAACAAGGCGATTGATCCAGCAATCTTCGCCATGCCGAAAGCTTAATCCCAGGGCACTCTCGGATTGAGTATGTCCTTCTGCGTTCCTGCAGCTCCACCTCCGGCTCTAGCTCGATTCGGAGGCGGAGCTGGAAGCGATCCCATGCTCCAGCTTCTTCGACAGCAAGATGCTCGACACGCAGAAACCGAGAAACAAGTAATAGCCAGGCAGAATCCGCGACGCATTCGTCGGAAACGACACTGTCTGGACGCCCGGCATTGCGCGCACTCCGTCCCAAGAGCTTCCAATCACGCCGTTGAACGCGACAAACGACATGAAGATCGCCAGCGCCATCACGTCCGCCATCGACCACTTCGATAGCTCGAATGCCAGCAGCCTCACCAGGCGATTGTTCCGCAACAGCGCCGGCCGAATAAGACACGCGCCCAGCGCCAGCATCTTCAGCGCCGGAAAGACGACGCTGAACAGAATCACCAGCACACCAACCAGCGTCATCTCCGGCCGCCCCATCGCCAGCAGTGTCTGACACACTTCAAGTACGGTCTTACTGCGGTAGTAAAGCGATTGCTCGCGAAATTCAATCGGCGCGCCCAGCAGCGTTGCGTCCAGCTTGGTCACGCGGACTTCCACCTCCAGCATCGGGCTCAGCACGCCGCCCGCCAGCATCGCAACGCAGAACAGCATCAGCACCGCCACCGCGCCACGCGTGAGCGTTCGCCTGCCAACCATCAGCAGCAGAAATCCCACCGCCGCCGACACCAGCACCGTGAGATAGTAGCGAGTCGCCTTCCCATCCGCTTCCGCAATCTTCTTCCCAAGCGTCTCTTCGCAAGCCGCGGCGCCAGCGCTCGTCTCGGCACACCCGTATCGCTTCAGAATGCTGTTGTACGTGCTCATGTCCGTCGAGCCAAACGTGTTGTTCACCGCATCCGCAAGCACGCCGCGGACCGAGTCCTTGAAATTCTTTTGCGTTTCCTGCTTCCCCAATTCCGCCATCACCACGTCCGTATACTCCGGCACATGCGGCCGCAGCGACCCAATAATCATGTTCACAATCATGGGATTCCCCGCGCCCGGCAAGCCCGATCCCTTGGCGTTCGGCGATGTCATCTGCGTCTTGATGTGGTCCAGCAGGTCGTAAAGCGATCGTTCCACCATGGGCCGCAGACTCTTGGTCTGTCCCTTCAGATCCAGCTTGTCCACTTGCCCATTCAGGATTGGACCGATGATCCCGCGCCATTGGTCGGCACTCAGAATTCCGTAGCGCGCGTGTGTAATCTCGGCCAGGTCGGTGCGGATCAGGCGGCGCTCTGCCAGGCAATCAATCGTCTTCCAACTGAACCAGATGGCCGGCAACAGCAAAATCACGGCCCCTGCCAGCCGGAGATGGAACCAGCGCGAAGGTTCGCTCGGTGTCGAATTCATCGGTGAACCCACACTTTCCACGATGGTGATAAACAGTATAGAGCCGACTCCCAACTTTTCAGTTTCCGACACCTTCGCAGGTCCCAGCTGCCTTGCAGATTTCAACCGCGATGATCAGGACTCGTCCCGGACGGCCGCCCTGCATTGGCGATCTTGAGCAAATTGAGATTCCCTTCAGGCGACGTGAGCTTTTTGAGCATGTATCCGTGCCTCTCACACCGAATCAGTCGCGGATTCTCCGGCTACTATGGATTGGCTATCGTTGAAGATTCCAGTGATCCGCAAATATCTTAGCGATGGTATAGATACTCTGCATCGGGTTCGCGCCTACGGATGTCGGGAAGACACTGCCATCAACCACATAGAGGCCTTCGGTTCCCCAGACATGGAAATCATGGCCAACTACGCTGTCCTGCGCAGTCGCGCCCATCTTGTCTGTAGCTTGCATATGCGCGGATGTGACAATGGATTCGTTTGCGATGAAGCGCAAGTTCTTCTCGACCAATGCTGCTTGATCGGGAGACGTGAGCACCTGGGGTTGTACCCCGGTTTCGACACCAGATTTTGGCTCGGCAGTTCCGTCGCCGAGAATATCTTCCGTAGTCGGCAGGTAAACTTCTTTGGCTCCGGCCTTGAACATGACGCGAATCGCTTCTGCAATGCCTTCCGAGAACCGTTTCTTGTCGGCTTCGGAAAGTGTGTAGTCGATCTGGGCCGAACCGCGTTCGTCGAGCACAATCCGGTTGTTCGGCTGCGGAGTGTCAATCAACATGACTCCAAAACCGGCGAGATCCCGAAAGGCCTCGATCATCTCAAGGGAATGCAGCGCCGGCCCCGGACTCATCAGTGCCGCATAGAGCGGCTGGTCCGCCATTGACTCCAAAGCATACCCCCGATCCACCAATCGGTCATCGACGTAAACCGACGCCTCCGTTCCCGTGAGTGCATCGATATGATGGTCGAAGCGTCCCATGATCGGCATCGAGGGATGCAGCACCACCCCACGCCCAATCGAATCATTTTTGATTCCACTCCGCAACAGCACTGTCGGCGATCCCAAAGCGCCGGCGGATAGAATCACGGTCTTCGCGCGCACCGTAAAAATCTGACCGGGGAGCAGCTTCAACCCGTTGGGGTCTCCAATCACGCCATCTCCCGGCATGGCCGCCCTCATCTCGACTTCTACGCCAACTGCGAGCTGCTCGCTCCCATCTTGTTTAAACAACACCCGTCGAACATCCGCATCGGGAATCATGCCCAAAGGATTTGTCGTGTCTTCGAGAGCTGCAACCAGCAGTTGGCTCTCAGCAGAGCGCTTGTCTGTTACAGGTGACGGAGATGCACCCGGGGCATAGGTATTCAAACTGTAGAGCTTCGGGTGCAGCCCCGATAATCTGGCCCCGTCCCACAGCGCTCGATTGTTGGAATTGATCTCGCTTTCCGTCAGGGTCCTGGTCCCAATCTCGCGCTTCACCCATTCGTACTCGTGCGCCAGTTCAGTCTGCGTAAACTCGTCCGCAGCAATCTGTCCCGCCTTGCGCCACCCTTCGATCCTGGCACGGATCGCTTCCGTTGTGGGTGCGAAACAAAGGTCCACGTTCACCTGCGATCCGCCGCCCACCGCCATCCCGTTTCGTATGCGAATGGTCCCGTCCATTGAGGTGCGCGTGTCGATCAGGTCGTCGATCAGCCGCGTTTCCATCGACCCCGGAATCACAAACGATCCGCGCTCAAGTAACAGGACGCGCTTTCCACTCTTCCGCAACTCGTGCGCCAGCACCGACCCCGCCGGTCCGCTCCCCACAATCAATACATCGATCGTGTGGCCGTCCTTCTCCGCAATCTCCTTCCTTTCGCTGTCGTACACCAATCGCGTGGGCGCGAGATGCGGTGTATGCGCCGCCCGATATTCAGGCGGCGCATACAGGTTCAACTTGATTCCGGTGAGCTGTTCCTGGATCGCTCCATAACCCTTGACGATATAGAAATTCCGCGCCGTAGCCGCCAGGCGCCGAGGCGCATTCTCCGTGCAGTGCTGCATCGACGAGAGCACTTTCTGCTGTTCTGTTGCTCCAAGCTGCGCAAACGATGTCTTGTCGCTTCCTTGAATTGCAAGGGCAATCCCGCAAGCATTTCCAAACCCGCGCAAATCGACAAACGGCTGCAGAAGCTGCCGAAATGCAGCGGAACTCGCTGCCTGCTGCCAAATCCCGTCACGCGCCGCCATCAGCAGTTGCGTCGTTTTAGGATCGTTGGGAAGGTCGTTGACCGGTAGAAACGAAGCAAACAACCCATCGTGAACCGCATGAAGCGCCGCTTCCGTCGAATCCCCCTGCCCCGGCTGGGCCCAGCCGGCGGCCGCACCCAAGCCGCAATACCCCAGGCTCGCCAGAAGCAAAGCCGCAAGCAGAATCCGATAAAGCCGGCAACAAATGTTTCGCATGGGGGCAAGTATATCCCCACGCTGCAAGATTCCTGCGTTAGCATGGGAGCCATGACCCGAAGCTTTGCCACACTCCAGAAATGCGCCTTCGGCTTCGCGCTGCTCTTTCTGTTCGTGTATTCGCTGGACTACGTGCCCGGAATCATGGATTCCAACGGCAAGATGTTCGGCCTGTTTTCCATGACTACCTTTGTCGACGTAGGCCACCTCGGCCTGGGCCTGCTGGCGCTCATTAGCGGATTTGTAAGCCCTCGCACCGCACGCGTCTACTTCTGGTTTCTGGGGTTCTTTTACGCCGCGGATGTGATTGTCTACGCCATTCGCCATCTGCATCTCATCTCACCTGTTACCAATCTACTGGTGAACATGCCGCATATACTGGTTTCCATCGCGGCGTTTCTTATCGCGATCAACGTAGGCAAACACAGTGCGAAGGAACCCATCGCGCGCACGTGAATTCTTTCGCTTGGTGGTGCGCCTGCTGGCGTGCGTATTCCTCCTTGCGGTCGCGGGGGTTATTGCTTTCACCGTTCACTGCCGTCCAACCGGACTTCTCTTCAAGTCCACTCCCGAGACTCTCCGTCATCCCGCCCAGGCTACAGGACTCGCCAGCTACCCGCGCCCCGAGGTGGATACGTTCTATACCTACCCCGAGTGGTACATCGTATGGAGCTACCAGTCAAAGGCAGACTTCCAGAGCAATCATCTTCCTTCCGGCTACTCCTACTTCGGCGACATCGGCCAATTCTGGCGAGCGTACTGTTGCGTGTTCGCGGCGACGCGCGACAACTATCCATTCCCGGCCGGCGACCACATCATGCTCGCCGTCATCGGCTCTTCCTTCACCGTCGAGTATGTCCTCAAGGGTCTGTACGAGGAGACGATTGGCCGGCTTAGCGAAGCCACCAGCAATCATCAGCCCGTGGCGGAGGATACCTATGCCGCCCAGGTAGCAGAGAACTACGCCGCCTTCGTTCACATCCGCCCGTTTTATGAGTTCTCGTTCGCCCATGCGCTGCGCGGATTATGGAGCGGCACTCCCTTGCGCGCTACTCACCTTATGCGCACCATCGAACGTAGGGCGTGGCTGACCCTCGATTACTCGGTTGAAGCTGTCTATTGCGAAATCATTCAGCTTGGGACCCACGCCACCTACGGGTTCGAAGATACAACCACTGCTGCGTGGATCGAGTTTTCACCTTCAGACAACGCGCGCGCCGTCACTCCGGCAACGTCCTTCAAGGTACTTCGCGATCTCGGAGACCATCAAGCCATCGTCGAGATTCCTCGTTACCAGGAGTTCACTCCCGCCGCGCTGGACCTCATTCACCATGGAGTTCGCTTCCATCAGATCGCCGGCAACGAACTCATCGTCGTCTCCGCCATCTCGTCGGTCTCCTGGACCAACCGCATTCCCAATCTCCAGTTGGTCCTGGCTCAGCCGTTGCTCACCGACCCAGGCAATACGCGCAATGTTCTTCTATGCCGCGTCGCCGAACTCCACACCGTTTTACCTATGCTGCAGAACCAAGGTCTAAAGATAGAGCACATCTACGACTACTAGTCTGGCTGCGTGATCGCATTTTTGGCTCAAGCTGCTAAGAAGATCGAAGTTCGGTCCGCCTGCAAATACGCCCTATTTGGTAAGCAAAAGCGACCGAAGCAACAGACGAAATCAGATCAGATCATGAGCGCCGTCCTCAGCCCCTGCCATGCACTCTCCTTACGCGGAGGGAGCCGGGGTTTTCAACCCTCTGAAAGACGAAGAATTCCACGACGCCTTCAGGCCCGGAACAAAACTCGGTGCCCCACTTTCGCCGACGCGCGGCCTTTTGCGCACCGGTTAAAAGCCTACCCTGAGCGCAGCCGAATGGGTGGGATAGCTCCATCTATCTAGAAGCCTCTCACTGTTTTTTAACGCCCGTTGAAGCTTTTTATTGCCCCTTACTGCTTTTATTGCCCTTTACAAAATACCTGTCATCCTGAGCATCTTGACTCGCCAAGTTGAGTTACAGCTGGGATGAACCCGTGCCGGATTGGGTACAAAAGCTCCGTGCCCCGTTTTTGCGCCTTTCTTCTGGCGCAAAGGCGGGAAGCATGAGGCCAGTCATCAGGAGAGAACAGGGCCCCGAACGCATTTCAGTTCCGGGTAATCCGCACAACCAGCGCCTCGGCAGCGGGAAGCCAAGTGGGAATGAGGGAAAGTCGGTTTCAGCTTGCGCGCGGAACTGTTGCCGTCAGCCGCGTATCGGCTTACCGAGATTCGCGGATACTAGACTCCTTCCCATTACAAATCCTGTCCTCAATAAGTGCCTTGGCGATTTGGCATCATTCGAGAAATGCTCCCGGACACTGGGGCGTTTCTAGTTCCCGATCTGCCTTTTGCACGCTCGATGAGCGCATTGGCCTGTTATCTCCAACCGAGAATCGAAGTTACCGAAAAATGGCATGAGCAGGTCACTCCGAGAAGAGAGAGACTATGTCCATGAAAAAGCCTAAGCAGCACCTCATCGCGGAAG
>Ga0302156_10003626_pt1 | contig 11775 bp, 11 predicted proteins | sample I_Bog_N3_2_FD_193503 | JGI IMG/M metagenome (GOLD analysis project Ga0302156, IMG submission 193503) | Peat permafrost microbial communities from Stordalen Mire near Abisko, Sweden - I_Bog_N3_2 | ecosystem: Environmental > Terrestrial > Soil > Wetlands > Peat | place: Sweden: Abisko, Stordalen... | reverse complement strand
AATCTTCGTCGCCTCTTTGGTCTCGCGCAGAGGCGCCAGCATCGAGGCGCGCGGCAGTGTCAGCGGCTCGATGCCGATGAGGCGGATGTTTTTGTCGCCAACGCGCGCGCTTCCCTCAAGCGCCGGCGAGACTTTTAGCCCCGCGCGTCGCAGCGTCACAAAAAGCTCCTGGGGAAAGAGGCCGCCGCTTGCGACAAGATTTTGCAGGTTGCCGCCGGAAAACACCGCGACCGCGCTGTCGTAGCTTTTGCGCGCCTGCTCGTTGAGCGCCTGCACGCCGCTCCACAAGGCCGTGGCGATGGCGAGGCCGACGAGCAGCGTCGCCAGATTGGCGGGGTGGCGGCGCCAATGGCTGACCAGCGCTGCGAGCGTCCAGAAAACCTGCTTCATGATCCGGCGAGCGCTCCCGCCTCGATCCGCACGCGGCGCCCCAGCCGCGCCGCGAGCCGCGCGCTATGGGTCGCCATCAGAAAGGCGCAACCGGTTTCCGCCACCAGTTCCAGCGACAGCGCCAGAACCGCGTCGCCAGACGCTTCGTCGAGATTGCCGGTCGGCTCATCCGCCAGCAGAAGTTTCGGCCGCGCCGCCAGCGCCCGGCCGACGGCGACGCGCTGCTGCTGGCCGCCGGACAGCTGTTCGGGATAGCGCGAGAGGAGCTCCTCTAATCCCAGACGCCGGGTCAGCGTGAGTTGCCACTGGGGATCGAGTCGGCCCGCGAGCCGCGCCTGAAAGGCGAGATTTTCCTCGACGGTGAGACTGGAGATGAGGTTGAACTGCTGGAAAACGACGCCGATCATCTCGCGCCGCGCCGTCGCGCGCGCGCTTTCGGATAGGCCCGCGATGTCGACGCCGTCGAGCAGGATTTCGCCGCCGTCGGCGTGATCGAGGGCGCCGACGAGATGCAGCAGGGTGCTTTTGCCGCTGCCGGATTCGCCCATCACCGCGAGCGTTTCGCCGGGGCGAAGCGAAAGATCGACCCCGCGCAACACGGGGAGGGGGCCTTGCGGAGTGACGTAGGATTTTCGCAAATTCGTGACGCGCAGCAGCGGCGTATGGGGTTTTTCAGACGCTTGGGGTTTTGCAGCGACAGGCGCCGCTTCGTTGCGGACCGAGGGTGCGTTCAAGCGAGGGCCTCCGTCTTGTTCAGGGGTCTCACGCCGCGAAACCTACGGCTTTCTCAATATAGGCGCCCGCGGCCCGATCACCAGAACCTTTCCAGCGCCGCGCCGATCCACATCACGCCGGCCATGCATAACGCGCAGAAAACGGCGGCCGAGCCCATGTCCTTCACGATCTTGATCGCGGGGTCGATCTGCGGCGTCGTGTGGTCGCAGAGTTTCTCTATGCTGGTGTTGAGCAACTCCACCGCCAGCACGGCCAGCAGACAGGCGATCAATTCGGCGCGACGGAAAAAATCCGGCGTAAGGGCGAAGGAGGCGGGGAGAGCCGCGGCGAGCACGGCGACTTCCTGCCGGAAGGAGCGCTCCGAACGAAAGGCGGCTTCGATGCCGGCGCACGTGGCCACAAAGGCCCGCAAGATGGGAGGTTGGTTCAAGATCGGACCCGGCGAATCGCGTTCCCGAAAGGATCGCAAAAAAAGGTTTCGGCTCTCTCTACGGAACCGCATCCGCCGTCAAAGACTTTTCCGCGCGCGCATCATGAACACGGGCAGTTCGGCGGAGGCGAGCACATCGCGGGTCACACCGCCCAGAATAAGCTCCCACAGCGAACTATGCCGAAAAGCGCCGATCACCAGGCTGTCGCCGCCGCGCTGCGCGGTTTCGGCAAGCAAAAGCCGTCCCACGCTTTGATGGTCGCGCGGCAAGCCGACGATTTCCGCTTCCACGCCGAGATGTTCGAACAAGTCGCGGGCGCTCTGGTGATAGGGCGCCGTCCCGTCCTTTTCCACCCACAGCACAGTGACCTTGTCCGCGCGTTTCAGCCAGGGCAGGGCCGCCTCCACGGCCTGCCGGGCCGCGTCGCCCGGCTTCCAGCCGACGATCATGTGGCGTCCGATGGTCCGGTTGATCGCCAGCGCATTGCGCGGCGCGACGAGCACGAGGCGGCGGGCGTCGAACAGCGCGCCGTGCAGTGCGTCGGCCGCGTCCCGGTGAATGGGGTGGCTGACGACGAGAAGATCGGCGCTGCACGCCTCGACGACGATGTTGGCGCAGATGTCGCCTTCGTCATGCCTCCATTGAATCGGCGGCGCGCCGGGCGCGGCGGCGACAAAAGCGTCGAACACCGCCTTGACCCGCGCCAGCCGCGCCTCTGGCGCGCCTTCATAGATATCCCGCAATTGCTGTATGTCCTCCTCCTCCGGCGACACATAGGCCTGCGAGCGGCCATGCCCGACATGAACGGCGCAGATCGACGCGGCAAAGCCTTGCGCGGCGGCGACGGCGCATTGCAGGGTCGAAACTTCGGTTTCGATTTCCGGCAGCAGGGCGCAGATCTTCAATGTCAGCGACGGGTCGGAGATTTCGCAAGCGCGGAAAATGCGACTTTCAGCCGAGGATGCTGCGGGATCGCTCATGGCCTCACCTCCTGAGGCGATAAAGTTTACACCCGATTGGGCGGGAGGTGTAAGGCGATCCTGATTTAGTGCCTGATTTTTGGCGTCGAACCGGAGAAACGCCGCCGCGGCGGTTGCCGCCGAGGCCATGCTGCGTAAAAGTGAGCCGGGAAAAGGCGAGGCGGAAGTGCGAACGGGAGAAGCGCGGGTGACGAACAAGAGACAGGCGGCGGCCGGGGCCTTGCTCGCCCTGACCCTGGGGCTGGGCGCGGCGACGCCTGCGGCGGCGGTCGAGACGATCATATTCGTCCGGCATGGCGAAAAGCCGTCGGCTGGCCTCGGCCAGCTGTCCTGCCGGGGACTCAACCGGGCGCTGGCCCTGCCGCGTGTCATCGCGGCGTCTTTCGCCAGGCCGGACGCGATTTTCGCGCCCAACCCGGCCGACCGCAAGCTCGATCATGGAATTCCCTATGATTACATCCGGCCGCTTGCGACGATCGAGCCGACCGCAGTCGCCCTCGGCATGCCGGTCGATACGCGTTTCGGCGTCAACGGCCTCAATGGGTTGGTCAAGTCCCTGACACGAAAGGACTATCGCGACGCCACCGTTCTCGTCGCATGGGAACATCATCAAATCGTGACGCTCGCCCGCCGCCTGCTCGCCCGGCATGGCGGCGACGAGGCGTCGGTTCCGGCCTGGGCGCAGGACGACTTCGATTCCATCTATGTCGTCACCATCGACAAAAGCGGGCCGGGCGCAAAATCCTCGATCAAGGTTTCGCATGAAGGACTGAACGGACTTGCCGACGCCTGTCCGCAGGGCGCCCCGGCCCGCGCGGATTGATCTCTCAAATGGCGCGGGCCAGAAATTCGGCGATTTTCGGCGCCACGTCGGCGATATGCAGGATGCCATTATAGTGGCCATGGGGACCGAATAGTTTCGCGGTCTCCACCGAAACGCCGTTGTCGCTCAGGATCGCCGCCGCCTCCTCGATCCATTCGGCGCGGAAAACCTGATCCTGCGGCGCGTAAATCACCAGCGCGGGCGCCTTGATCCGCTCCAGCCCCTCCCGCGCGCTGGTCGCCCCGGCGCCGGCGCCGGGGATATAGGTTTGGTTGGCGCGCGCCAGATAGAGCAGATGGTTGGCGTCGGCCTTTTCCAGCCGCGGAAGGGCGGCGTTGGCAAGAGTCTCTTCGATGGCGAAGGGGTTCGCCGCGATGTCGCCAGCGTCGGCGCCCTCGGCGAGCGCCCGGCCGCCGGCGGTGTCGGCCCAATCGCTGTGCAGGGCGTGCAGGGTGATGAGGCGCAGGGCGGCTTCGAGGCCGGCGCGCGGCGGCGGGCCACCGTAATAATCGCCTCCTTTCCAGGCGGGATCGAGTTTTATCGGCTGAGCCCACATCGATAGCCAGGCCGTCAGCCAGCCACGGAAGTTGGGGGCGGCGATGACTGGAATGATGCGCTCGACACATTCGGGAAAAGAGGCCGCCCATTCGAAGGTCTGCAAGCCGCCCATCGAAGGCCCCATGACCGCGCGCAGGCGTTTTATGCCGAGGCTGTCGATCAGGGCTTTCTGCACACGCACGAAATCGGCGATGGCGACGGCAGGAAATGTAAGGCCATAGGGCTTTTGCGTCGTCGGATCGAGGCTGGCCGGGCCGGTGGTGATGACGTTGTTGTCATGAACGTTGAGATTGACCAGCGTATCGGAGGAAATCACGAAATAACGATTGGTGTCCACCGCCTTGCCGGGTCCGACGATGGCGTCCCAATAACCGGGCAGGGCATCGTCGGGCGCATATTTACCGGCCGCATGGCTGGAGCCGGAGAAAAAATGCGCGATCAGAATGGCGTTGTCGCGCGCCGCGTTGAGTTCGCCATAAGTCTCGTAGCCGACCGCGACATTCCTGATCGTTGCGCCGCTCAAGCAATGCAATTCGGGCAGGTCGAAGCGGCGCTTGACGGCCAGTAAATCCATGTCTTGATTTCCTTTTTCTGGCGGCGCAATTTGTCGCTGCGACTGCGACGCACTATATTAAGGCGATCATAGGCGCGAAATCGTCCTTTCGCGAGCGCCGGGGCGCCGCGCGCACAGCCGCCATTGGGCTGAGAGCCATTATTTTCTTGCATCCATTTCTTGCGAACGGCAAAGGGAAAGCGATGCCAGAAAGTACAATAGCCTGAAGCATGTCTATGCTGCATTGCAACATACGCAATGAAGGAAGTTTTGTCGCGACGGTCGGGTCCGTCGTCTTTTAAGGCTTCTGAAAATGACAACGGTCAAGAACATCGAGAGCCAGCCCCTGCCAAACCATTCGCAGCCTTCCCTCGCCGTCTCGTCCGCGACCAACGGACAAAAGACACTCGTCGTCGCGCCGATCAGCGCGGTGAGTTCTTCGTCCGTGTCTTCGTCGCTTTTCGCCCGCCAGGTGCGCATGGCCTATGGCCTGCTGCAGACCGCGATCGAGGAGGTCGCGGATACGGTTGAAACCCAGAATGTGAAGATCGCCTCGGAACTCGAGGATTTGCAGGCGAAGGCGCTGCGCTCGATTCACGAAAGCGCGCTTGTCACCATTGATCTGATCGAGGCGATCGGCGCGGCGCAAACGCCAGGCGAGTTCGCCAACCGGCAGATCGCGTTGGCGCGGCGGCAGGGCGAGACGGTTAATGACCGGCTGGTCGATTTTTTCGCCTCGGCGCGGAGCATGGTTTCGGTGATGACCGACCCGCTCAACCGGCAGATGGGTGTGTTTTCAGGCGCGATCTCGACGGAGCGCGGTCCGGTCGAGGCCGGCGACAGCGTGCTGGCGCGCCTGAACAAGCTCACGGCGCGGCAGAAAAAAGTGCTGGAGTTGCTGGCCGAGGGCCTGCCGAACAAAGTGATCGCCCATGAACTCGGCATTAGCGAGACCACGGTGAAGGCGCATGTCGGCGAGATCCTGCGAAAGCTAAAGGTCTACAACCGGGCGCGGGCGATTGTCATGCTGGCGCAATACGACATGAGGCAGATCCGCGATCTGCCCGCGACGGAAGGCGCCGACGGCGAATAGGTTTTCAGTCAGAGCCCTGATCTGGTTGCATCAGATCAGGGCTCTAAATTTTTGTCTTTACGCGTTTTCTTCACGCCAACGGGTGTCCACTTGGCTTGAACCGAAGGTCCACGTTAGCGAATACGCTCTAGCCTCGGTTAAGGACTTTGGTCGCGGCCTCGACCTGCTCCGCCGCCGCCTCCAGCGTCGCGGCGGCCTGATCGGCCCATTCTTGCCGGTGGATTTCGAAACGCGCCGCTTCCTCGCGCGCGCTCGCCAGAGCCGCATCCTTTTCCGACAGTTTTTTCCTGGTGGCGAAAAGCTCGTCGGCGAGCGTCAGCGCGGCCATGACGACGATGCGCTGGTCGCCGATTTCGCCGAAGGCGCCTCGCAGCTCGGCGATCTTGCCGTCGACTTGAAGCGCCAGCTCTTCAATATGCGGCTCCTCGCCCTCGTCGCAATTCATGCGATAGGTGCGTCCGGCTATGGTGACGACGGCCTGCGCCATATCAATTCTCCCCCGAAAACGCGGCGCCGCAGTCGGCGGACTTGTCGGCGGTGAGCAGCGCGCGGACGGCCTCGCTGGCGCGCTCAACGCGAGCCAGGGCTTCGCCATTCGCCTGCTCAAAAGCGCGCAGCCGGGCCGTCGCCGCGTCGAGTTCCTGCGCCAGCCGGGAGCGGTCTTCCTGCATGGCGGAAAATTCGGCGGATTCGTCGGCCGTCTCCAACGCCCGCTCGGCATGGAGGGCGAGCGCGGCGTCCAGCCCGTCCAGCGCCGCGCGCAATTTGTTTTGCGCCCCGGCCAGCCGTTTTTCCGGCTCATGGGTCGGATTCCCCCCCGGCGCAGCGCTTGCTGGCGGCCCCTTGACGGGGTCTGTTGCGGTGGAACTGGCTTCGGTCGAAGGGAAGGACAAGGGCAAAGGCTTTCGAATGGCGGAAGCGCGTTTGGGAGAGTCGAACGATTCCCACAGTGTAGCAAAGTGGCGGCCCACGCCAAGGGGCCAAGGTCCCGACGGGCCAAAGAGAGCGTCGCGTTGACTCGCGGGCGCGACCTGTTATCAACCCGCGCATGTCGGCAAATCGTCGAAAACGGGGCCTGGAGCCGAAAAAATGAATTCAGTCAGCCACGCCGAAATGGCCAACGCCATCAGGGCGCTCGCCATGGATGCGGTCGAAAAGGCCAAGTCCGGTCATCCCGGCCTGCCGCTGGGCGCCGCCGATGTCGCGACCGTGCTTTTCACCCAAGCGCTCAAGTATAACGCCGCCGATCCGTGCTGGCCCGACCGCGACCGTTTCGTGCTGTCTGCTGGCCACGGCTCGATGCTGCTCTACGCCTTGCTGCATTTGTCCGGCGAAAAGAGCATGACGCTCGATGAAATCCGCAATTTCCGCCAGTTCGGCTCGAAAACCCCGGGTCATCCCGAATTCGGCCATACCGCCGGCGTCGAAGTCACCACCGGCCCGTTGGGCCAGGGGCTGGCGACTTCCGTCGGCATGGCCCTTGCCGAACGCATGCTGGCGGCGGAATTCGGCGACATCGTCGATCACCGCACCTATGTGCTCGCCTCCGACGGCGACCTGATGGAAGGCGTGTCGCAGGAAGCCATCGCCATCGCCGGCCATTTGAAGCTCAACCGGCTGATTGTGCTGTGGGACGATAACGGCATTTCCATCGATGGCCCTTTGTCGGTGTCCGATTCGGTCGATCAGCTCAAGCGTTTTGACGCCTGCGGCTGGAACGCCTCGCGCATAAACGGCCATGATCCGGCCGCCATCCTCGCCGCGCTGGAGGCGGCGCAAAAGTCGGACAAGCCCAGCCTGATCGCCTGCCGCACGGTAATCGGCTTCGGCGCTCCCAAGCGCGCGGGCACTTCCAAGGCGCATGGCGAACCGCTCGGCTCTGAGGAGTTGGCGGGAACGCGCGCCGCCCTCAACTGGCCGCATGCGCCGTTTGAAATTCCCGAAAACATCCGGGCCGCCTGGCGTCAGGCGGGGGCGCGCGGCGAAAAGGCGCAAGGCGAATGGCAGGCCAGGCTCGACGCCCTGCCTGCTCCGACGCGCAAGGAATTTTTGCGCCGTCTTGCCGGCGACATGCCCGCCGCGCTCAACGAGGCGGTCGCGGCGGAAAAGCAGCGGCTGGCGGCCTCCGACGTCGCTGTCGCGACGCGCAAGGCGTCGGAAGCGGCTCTAAAACTCATCGCCCCCGCTGTGCCGGAACTGATCACCGGTTCGGCCGACCTGACCGGCTCCAACAACACCAAGGTCGAGGCGACTCCCGCCATCTCGCCGGGCAATTACGCCGGCCGCTACGTGCATTGGGGCATTCGCGAACATGGCATGGCCGCCGCCGTCAATGGCATGGTCCTGCATGGCGGCTATATCGCCTCGGGCTCGACCTTCCTGACCTTCGCCGATTATTGCCGCCCGGCCCTGCGTCTGGCGGCGCTGATGAACCTCGGCTCGATCGAAGTTTTCACCCATGATTCCATCGGTCTTGGCGAGGACGGACCGACCCATCAGCCGGTCGAGCATCTGGCATCGCTGCGCGCCATCCCCGGCCTGCTGGTGTTCCGCCCGGCCGACGCAACCGAAACTTTGGAGTGCTGGCAGGCGGCGATCGAGGCGCGGAAAAACCCGTCGGTGCTGGCGCTGACGCGGCAAAATCTTGCACCCGTGCGTCATACCTATGTCGAAGAGAATCTTTCCGCCCGCGGCGCCTACGAATTGTCCCCGGCCTCGTCGGCGGCCAAGGTCAGCCTGTTCGCCTCCGGTTCGGAAGTCGAAATCGCGCTCGCGGCGCAGAAAATTCTCGAGGCGGAAGGAACGCCGACCCGGGTGGTGTCGGTTCCGTGTTTCGAGCTTTTCGCCCGTCAAAGCGAGGATACGCGGAAGCGCGTGATTGGCGATGCGCCGGTGCGCGTGGCGGTCGAGGCCGGGCTGGCGATGGGTTGGGACCTTTTCCTTGGAATTCAGGGCTGCTTCGTCGGCATGACCGGCTTCGGCGCCAGCGCGCCCTATAAGGAGCTTTATCAACACTTCGGGATCGACGCCGGCGCCGTTGCGCAAGCGGCGCGAAAAGGATTAAACCCGCTTTGATCAAAATCAGGGCGTAAAGCCATGCTGGGCGCGTATAGAACGGGCTGGAATGGGCGATATGACCCATAAGGATTCCCCAAGGAGCGAATAATATGACGGTGAAAGTTTTCATCAACGGGTTTGGGCGCATCGGCCGCAACGTCTTGCGCGCCATCATCGAATCCGGGCGGACCGACATTCAGGTCGTCGGCATCAACGATCTTGGCCCGGTCGAGACCAACGCCCATCTGCTGCGCTATGACTCCGTGCATGGCCGCTTCCCCGGCGTCGTCACGGTGGTCGGCGACACCATCGACGCCGGAACCGGCCCGATCAAGGTCACCGCGATCAAGGATCCGGCTGGCCTGCCGCTCGCCGCGCTCGGCGTCGACATCGCCATGGAATGCACCGGCATTTTCACCGCCCGCGACAAGGCGGCTTTGCTTTTGACCGCCGGCGCCAAGCGCGTGCTGGTTTCCGCTCCGTCCGACGGCGCGGACCTGACGGTGGTTTATGGCGTCAACCACGGCAAGCTGACCAAGGAGCATCTGGTCGTCTCCAACGCCTCCTGCACCACCAACTGCCTCGCCCCGGTCGCCAAGGCGCTCAATGACGCCATCGGCATCGACAAGGGCATCATGACCACCATCCATTCCTATACCGGCGACCAGCCGACGCTCGACACGATGCACAAGGATCTCTATCGCGGCCGCGCGGCGGCGCTGTCGATGATCCCGACTTCGACCGGCGCGGCCAAGGCGGTGGGACTGGTCCTGCCCGAACTCAACGGCAAGCTCGACGGCTTCGCCCTGCGCGTGCCGACCCCGAATGTCTCGGTCGTCGACCTGAAATTCGTCGCCAAGCGCGCCACGACCAAGGATGAGGTCAACGCCGTGATCAAGGCGGCGGCTGAAGGTCCGCTCAAGGGCGTTCTCGGCTATACGACCGAGAAGAATGTCTCGATCGACTTCAACCACGACCCCCATTCCTCGATCTTCCACATGGACCAGACCAAGGTGCTGGACGGAACGCTGGTTTCGGTCCTGTCCTGGTATGACAATGAATGGGGTTTTTCGAACCGCATGGCCGACACGGCCGTGGCGCTGGCCAAACTGATCTAAAATTCTGGCGCGCTCTTATGGAGCGCGCCTTTTTCTTTCCCCATTCCTTTTTCAGAGGCTGCCATGTCCGCCTTTCACACGCTCGACTCCGCCGTCTTGAAGGACAAGCGGGTGCTGGTCCGCGTCGATCTCAACGTGCCGATGGAAAACGGCAAGGTGAGCGACGCCACTCGCATCGACCGCATCCTGCCGACCCTGCGCGAAATTACCGCCAAGGGCGGCAAGGCCATTCTGCTCGCCCATTTCGGCCGGCCGAAAAACGGCCCCGACGCCGCCAATTCGCTGAAGCCGGTCGCTGCGGCCTTGTCCGAGCATCTCGGCCGCCCGGTCGCCTTCGCATCCGATTGCGTCGGCGAACCGGCGCAAACCGCCATATCCCACATGGTGGATGGCGACGTGCTGCTGCTCGAAAACACCCGCTTCCACAAGGGCGAGGAAAAGAACGATCCGGCGCTGGTCGCGCAAATGGCGGCGCTCGGCGACGTTTACGTCAATGACGCCTTTTCCGCCGCCCATCGCGCCCATGCCTCGACCGAAGGCCTGGCGAAAAAGCTCCCCGCCTACGCGGGCCGCACCATGCAGGCTGAAATCGAGGCCTTGTCCAAGGCGCTCGAAAATCCGGCCCGCCCGCTGGGCGCGGTGGTCGGCGGCGCCAAGGTCTCGTCCAAGCTGGAATTGCTGGGAAACCTGACCAAAAAGGTTGATTTCCTGATCATCGGCGGCGGCATGGCTAATACCTTTCTCGCCGCGCAGGGCAAGAAGGTCGGCAAGTCGTTGTGCGAGCATGATATGCTCGACACCGCGCGCGAAATCCTGAAAAACGCCGCCGCCAACAAGTGCCAGATCGTGCTGCCCACCGATGCGGTGGTGGCGACCGAGTTCAAGGCCCATGCGCCGTCGCATGTGGTCAGCGTCGATCATGTCGGCGACGCCGAGATGATCCTCGACGCCGGCCCGCGTTCGGTGGCGGAGGTCGAGGCCGTGCTCGGCGTGCTCAAGACTTTGGTGTGGAACGGGCCTTTCGGCGCTTTCGAACTGGAGCCTTTCGACGCGGCGACCAATGCGGTGGCGAAGGTGGCGGCGCGCCTGACGGGCGAAGGCAAGCTGCTGTCGGTGGCCGGCGGCGGCGACACGGTTTCGGCGCTCAATCACGCCGGCGTCGCCGACAAATTCACCTATGTCTCGACGGCGGGCGGCGCCTTCCTCGAATGGCTCGAAGGCAAAGTCCTGCCGGGCGTCGAAGCGCTTCGCGCCTGAACATAAATTTTTAGGGAGTACTCCATGGCCCGCATCACACTTCGCCAGCTTCTCGACCACGCCGCCGAACACGACTATGGCGTGCCCGCCTTCAACATCAACAACATGGAGCAGGCGCTCGCCATCATGGCCGCCGCCTCCGCCCTCGACGCGCCGGTCATCATCCAGGCCTCGCGCGGCGCCCGCCAATACGCCAATGACATCATGCTCAAGCACATGATGGATGCAGTGGTGGAAATCTATCCGCAAATCCCGGTCTGCGTGCACCAGGACCACGGCAATAGCCCGGCGACCTGTTTTTCCGCCATGCAGGCCGGCTTCACCTCGGTGATGATGGACGGTTCCCTGAAGGAAGACGGCAAGACCCCCGGCGACTGGGACTATAATGTCGGCGTCACCAAATATGTGACGGACATGGCGCATCTCGGCGGCATCTCGGTCGAAGGCGAATTCGGCGTGCTGGGCTCGCTCGAAACCGGCTCAGGCGAGAAGGAAGACGGTCACGGTTTTGAAGGCAAGCTGTCGCATGACCAGCTGCTGACCAATCCCGACGACGCCGTGAAATTCGTGCGCGCGACAAAAGTGGACGCGCTGGCCATCGCCATGGGCACCTCGCACGGGGCCTATAAATTCTCGCGCAAGCCGGACGGCGCCATCCTCGCCATGAATGTGATCGAGGAAATCCACCGCAAGATGCCCGGCCTGCACATGGTCATGCACGGCTCCTCCTCCGTGCCGCAGGACCTGCAGGACATCATCAACCAATACGGCGGCAAGATG
>Ga0302156_10003625_pt1 | contig 11779 bp, 11 predicted proteins | sample I_Bog_N3_2_FD_193503 | JGI IMG/M metagenome (GOLD analysis project Ga0302156, IMG submission 193503) | Peat permafrost microbial communities from Stordalen Mire near Abisko, Sweden - I_Bog_N3_2 | ecosystem: Environmental > Terrestrial > Soil > Wetlands > Peat | place: Sweden: Abisko, Stordalen... | reverse complement strand
AGGTGCGACGCGACATTTTCCCACGGTCCATTCGCACGATCGCTCTCTTCCACCTCTAGTCCTCGGTTGTATCGGCGCCGAGGTCGGGTCACCGGAGCGCAAACGGAACTCCGTTGTCAAGACGGCCTCGCAAACGGAAGGGTCAACCGGGCAGCGGAATGTCGCCGCCCATGCGGCGCAGGATGGCCTCGGGCGGCTTCGAAAACCACATCTGGTACATCGTGATGAACCACATGACCGTGAAGCACGCGGCCATCACGACGCCCGCGCCAATCTCGATCCAGGCGAACGGGTGATAGAGCTTGATGAAATACCAGGAACTGACGTCGAGCACGATGGCGGCGAACGGCGCGGCGATCACCGCGCATTTCAACCAAACCGGCCGCACGTAAGCGTGGGTGAACGCGAGGCCGACGATGAAGAACAGAAAGGTCACGCCGAAAAGATGGATGTGGGAGACCCGCACCAAGGTCGAGATGGAAGCGCCGGTATCGAAGGCCGTGACCTCCTGCAAAGTTTCAAAGCTCGAAAAAGGGGGCAGATGCGGATTGCTTCCATCGTGGCAAGTCATGCAGCGCTTGTCGAAGATCGACTTGACGGCGCCCTCGTACGCCGCTTTGCTTGCCCCATCGCGAACCCAGCCGAGCAGGCTTGCCCGTTCGTCCGGCGGCAGCATCGTGGACATGCGCCCGTTCAATGCGCTTTCCAGAACCGATCCCTTGCCGCTGCCGGAATAGGCCACCACGATATCCTCGTAGGACAGCATGAGCGGGTTGCCCCCGGCCCGGCCCGCATAGGTAAAATAGATGTTCAACAGTGCGAATAAATAGCCCATGCCGAGCAGCAACAGCATGCACGTGAACAGCACGCGCATGCTGTAGGGAAGCTCGGAATAGTGTCGATAAAGCCGATGCGGCGGCCGCGTGTCTGTCATGTTCCGATCCATCTGTGGCGCGCAAACGCTTTTTATTTGCTGGGGACCATCACATAGACGGCCGTGCGCGCCTTCTGGTAGGCATAGTATGCGGCCAGCGCCTTGATGTCGTCCTCGGACAACACGCCCGACATCGCCAACATCTCGGGACTCTCTCTCGTACCGGCCTTATAGGCGCGCAGAACGGCCTCCAAATAGTCCTGCTTCTGCGCGGCGAGAGCAGGCACGTCCGGGCGGGCGCTGTTGCCATGGAAACCGTGGCAGCGATCGCACTTGTCGGCCCATTGGGCCGGCGACAGCGGCTTGGCGAGACCGGTCGGCCTGGGCTGCAAACGCGCGTAATAGGCCGCCAGACTGATCATGTCCGCGTCCTCGAGTTTCTTGGCGCGGGGCCCCATGACGTCATCGTCGCGGCTCGAGTCCTTGTAGGCGTGCAGGGAGCGGACCATGTAGGTCCAGTCCTGACCGGCAAGGCTCGGGGAAACGGGGCTCGTGCCCACGCCGTCTTCGCCATGGCATTTGATGCAGCGGCCGACGCTATCCCTGGCAACGACAGGATTGCCCTCGATCGGGGTCCGCGCAGGGGTCAGATTTTCAGTCCGCGTCGCGTAGTACAGCGCGACTTGATTGAGGTCCGCCTCGCTGAGCCTGGCCAAGGCAGTCTTCATTTCCTCGGCCGTCGCATCGAGTTTTCGATCGTCAGTCAGATAGGACTGCATGGACTCGACCAGATATTTCGGCAATTGGCCCACGAGGCTGGGAACGCCGGCCTTTTGGCTGACGCCGCTTTCGCCATGGCACTTGAAGCACGGCGTCGCGGCGGCTTTCCAACCCACCTCAGGGCTGACGTATTCCGGCGCCGGCCCCGCCGGCGGCGGCGCGGGATCCAGACTCGCGTAATAGGCGGCCACATTCACCATGGCGGCGTCGCTGAGGAACTTGACCGTTTCGATCATGTCCGCGTTCGGGCGGGCGCGGGCCTGATAGGCTCGCAGTTCGTCATAGAGGTAGGACGGCCGCTGGCCGGCTATGTTGGGCGCGCCCTTGACAGGGCTCACCCCGTCGACCCCATGGCACTTCGCGCAAAGGGAGCCGGCAAGATCCTGGCCTTCCCGGATATCCGAGTCCGTCGCGTAGAGCGGACGAAGTTCAGCGTCCGTCAAGGTCCCGGATAGGGCGACCGCGTGCGCGGAGCACGCCAGCAAGGCCAGAAAGGCGACGAGCATTGCGGCGAAGGGTCGCGGCGTCCTGGGTTCCCGTGGCATTGGCTTACGTCCGAATTTGTCCAAAGGGGAAAGGCCGCCCGCATTTGGGAATCGACGGTCATGTCGCACGATACTGAGCGAGTGCCCAAATTTTTCGAAAAAACGGCGGCACGGTTCGGGGCGAGGAGATCGGGCGCGCGCTGTCGAAATCGGACGCCGGCGAGAGCGAAACATTGGTCGAGGCCCGAGGCGTCGTGTTACGGGAAACGCGTCTGGCGGGGCTGGAGAGGTGATCGTCGTGCAGCTCGATCTTTTGAACAAGCCCAGTGGCCGCACGGCCATGCTGATGGCGTCGGGATTCACGCTGCAACTCGACGCCCCCCGCGCCGAGGGAATGCCGATAACCGACGTTGCGCGGGCGCTCGCCTACCAGCCGCGTTGGGCCGGCGCCACTCGCGTATTCTATTCGGTCGCCGAACACAGTGTGTTGGTGTCGCGTCTCGTTCCGCCGCAACTGGCGTTCGACGGGCTGATGCATGATTGCGATGAAGCCATAAGCGGCGACGTGCCCTCTTGCGTCAAGGAATTGCTGGGCCGGGACCATCTGAAAGCCAAGTTGGGACCGGTGAAGCTGGCGCTGTCGCGTTGGTTCGGGTTCCGCCTGGACGACCCTCGAGTCAAGCACGCCGACCTCGTGTGCATGGCCACCGAGTTGCGGGATCTGTTGCCGCCGGCATGGATGGACTGGGGCCACCTGCCGCCGTCCCATCCTGACAAGATCGCGCCGGTCGGCCCGGAGCGGGCCTACACATTGTTCCTCGAGCGTTACGAGGAATTGAAGCCCCTGGGCCGGCCCGCCGAAGCCCGGCAAAAGCGAAAGCCAAGAGTGCGATGAAACCTGCCTCCCGGCCTAGCAACGGAGCCTCAGCAAAGTTGCCCTTGGCGCTTTCGACGGCTATTTTCCTTGCGTCCGGCCCGACGAGGCGCAGAGGCGATTTCCGCCGCGGTTCGCCCAATTCGATGGAGAGAATGGAATGCCGCGTCTGCATGTTTGCTCGCTCTCGCGTATCGAAGAAGTCGTGAACCTCACGGGGGCGCGTAAAATGGTGACGCTGCTGAGTCCGGGGACGAAGATCACGCGTCCATCGGCCATCGCCGTGGACGACCACCTCAACCTCGGCGTCTCCGACATCGTCGAGCCCCTCCAGGGCCAGGTGTTCCCGGAGGCCGGACACATCGATGCCTTGCTCGTGTTCGTGCAGCGCTGGGACCGCGTCGCGCCGATGCTGATCCATTGTTACGCCGGCGTGTCGCGCTCCACCGCCTCGGCCTTTATCGCCGCTTGCGCGCTGAACCCGCGCCGCGACGAACGGGAAATCGCCCAGGCGCTGCGCGCGGCGTCGCCGACCGCCAGCCCCAACCCGCGGTTCGTCGCGCTCGCCGATTCCCGCTTGGGCCGCGAAGGCCGGATGAGCGCCGCCGTCCTGGCGATCGGCCGCGGCGCGGATTGCTTCGAGGCCGAGCCGTTCGCGCTCGAACTCGCATGAGCGCCGCGGCCCCCATTCGCATCGAGATCGACGGCCCGGTCGCCACAATCGTCATCGCCCGGCCGGAAAAGCGCAACGCCGTCGACGGACCGATGGCGCGCGCCTTGCGCGACGCCTTCCGCACCTTCGAGGCCGACGACAAGCTGCGCGTCGCCGTGCTCTACGGCGAGGGCGGGACATTTTGCGCCGGCGCCGATCTGAGCGCGATCGGCGATTCCGAGCGGGCCCACGAACTCGACCCCGACGGCGCCGGCGCCGGGCCGATGGGACCGACGCGGATGTTCCTGACCAAGCCGCTGATCGCGGCGGTAGCCGGTCACGCGGTCGCCGGGGGCTTGGAGCTGGCGCTGCTCGCCGATCTTCGCGTCGCCGAGGAAAGCGCGGTTTTCGGCGTGTTCTGCCGCCGCTGGGGCGTGCCGCTGATCGACGGCGGCACGGTGCGCCTGCCGCGCGTCGTCGGCATGGGCCGCGCGCTCGACATGATCCTCACCGGCCGCCCGGTTTCCGCGCGAGAAGCCGAAGCCATGGGGCTCGCCAACCGCGTGGTGGCGGACGGAACTGCCCGGGCGCAGGCCGAGGCGCTGGCGAGACAAATCGCCGCCTTCCCGCAGCTCTGCTTGCTCACCGACCGCGCCTCCGCCTATCGCCAGTGGTTCCTGCCGCTCTCCGAGGCCTTGCGCGAGGAAGGCCGGATGGGCGCGCCGGTCGTCGCCGCCGAAGGGGTTTCGGGCGCACGGAGGTTTGTTGATGGGGCGGGGCGCGGAGGGAGATTCGAGGGGGCGTGACGCACGCCGGCTAAGGCGCTCGGTCTCCAAGGTTTTTGCCAAACTTTTCCAGTTCCGCCCCTTTTTTTCCCTTTTTTCTGCAAGCTTTTCCAAGCATTCCGTTGGCGGTTTTGAGCGATTTCAAGGCGTTGCAAGTCCGCCAAGCCCGATTTCGTTTTCTCCAAATTTTTCGCCCCTCGGGGTCGCTGGAATCGGCGTCGCCTTGTGTGTCCGCCTCTTTGCGGCAAACCTGGGTCGCGCCCTTCCCAGGCTCCGAGTCCGGCGCTCCCCGCGCCTATGGGCGGAACCTGTAGGGAGGGTGAGCGAGGGTTTGGATGGACTCTGGCTTCCAGCGGCAAGCGGAATTTAAAGAGTATCACGGCTTCTTGAAATCAGAAAGAGAAAAATAAAACTCCGCCTTTGCCGGTCGCTCCGTTGCATGCGCGGCGCCATCGGAAGGCGCGTTGAGGAGCGGCCGAAATGATGATTCCGCGCCTATCCGGTTAACGCAGACACGCATTGCATGTAGATGTGGGCAGATATTTCGTTTTACGTCGGCAATGCGCCATCCACGTCATTTGGCGGGGTTCTCGCGGCGCCCGAGACCCGACATTCGATCGGATGCCGCCGACTCACCCTTTGCGCCATGAGCCGCCGGTTGTAAAATTGCTGGTGAGCGATCGCTTTGGCCTACCATCCCGCTCGCTCCGTATATCAATATTTGCATATGCGGTCTCCCCCCTCCGGTTGCTCCTTATAGCGATTCTGATTTTAGTTCCCGGATAAGATCGATCAGTGCGCGCAGACCCAAAGGCACATGACGGCGACCGGGGTAGTAAAGGCAGAGTCCCGGAAATGGCGGTGTCCAATCGTCAAGGACTTGAACAAGACGCCCAGCCTTTACGTCTGAACCCACCTGCCAGGCGGAAAGATAGGCCAAGCCGAGACCGGCAAGAGCGGCCTCTTGCATGAGGCTGGTGTCATCGAGGGATACCCGGCCCGGAACATCTATCTCAACCTTCTTGTCTCGTCGCTCGAACTCCCATCTGTAAATTGTGCCGCTCGCTAGGCGTCTGCGAATACATTCGTGCGTTTCCAAATCACTCGGATTTTGCGGCTGTTCGCGGACCTTGAAGTATTTCGGAGAACCGACGACGACCAAGCGTTGTTCGGGACCAAGCGGCACGGCGATCATGTCGCCAGGGAGATGCTCGGCTAACCGCACACCGGCATCGAAACCGTCTTTTACGATATCTACAAGACGGTCGTTCGTAACGATGTCCACGGACATCTCAGGATATCGGCGCACATACTCAAAAATGACGGGCGCTAGAATTTGCCTCGCGCCACCAGCCGAAACATTGAGACGCAAAACACCGATGGGGGAGGTTCGGTGTTGATTGACACCCTCGATGCTATTGCGGATAGCGGCGAGCGCGGGTTCAATCTCCGCCGCGAATTGTTCACCCGCCGCTGTCGGTGAAACGCTACGGGTGGTGCGATTAAACAACCTTACTCCAAGGCGTCCCTCTAGTTCCGCGATTGCTTGGCTGAGTGCAGTCGCGGACATACCGAGCTCGGACGCAGCCGCGCTAAAGCTTCTGCGCTTTGCGACTGTTACAACCGCTTCCAGCTCGATAATCCTGCCCCGAATCATTATCCCGGTTTCTGCGATAGCGCATGCGCGACTATACCGATTATCGTAACAATGAAAAGAGCCTATCTCTATGGGCATAATCCCAACAAAAGGAGGCAGTTATGCGCGAGTTCAACCAGATGTACGTCAATGGCGCCTTCGTTACCCCGCACGGCAAGGCTACCGTCGATCTCGTCAATCCCACGAATAATGAAGTCATCGGCAAGGTGACGTTGGCGGATGAGACCGATATGCGCCAAGCCATCGCCGCAGCCAAGAAGGCCTTCACCTCATTTTCTCAGTCCACCAAGGAAGTCCGCATGGACTACCTACAGCGCTTGCACGACTCCGTCTCCAAGCGCGTCGGCGATCTAGTTCAAGCGACCGTTCTCGAATACGGAGCGCCGCAAGACCGGGCAAAAGGGTCCAATGCTCTCGCCGCAAATATCTTCCTGCACTTCAAAGAGACATTGAGAAAAACCGAGCTGTCAGAAGTTGTCGGCACGTCCCTGGTTCTGCTCGAGCCTGTTGGTGTAGTCGGCATCTTCACCCCTTGGAACTCAAGCGCGGGTTCCATCGCGATCAAGGTCGCGCCGGCAATTGCCGCTGGGTGCACCGTCGTTATCAAGCCGAGTGAAATGAGCGCCATGCAAACGCAAGTCTTGATGGAGAGTTTTCACGAAGCGGGCTTGCCGCCGGGCGTCATCAATTTTGTGAACGGCCTTGGCGAGGTTGTCGGGACGGAACTTACGAACAGCCCCGATGTCGCGAAAATCGCTTTCACCGGCTCGACGCAAATCGGTAAACTCGTCGCCAAGAGCGCTTTGGACACGATGAAGCGTCTTACCTTGGAGCTAGGCGGGAAATCCGCAAACATCATCCTCGACGATGCAGACTTTGCGAAAGCGATCCCGATGGCCGTAAACGCCTGTTACCTCAACAACGGTCAGGCTTGCATCGCCGGTTCTCGCCTCTTCATTCCCGAAAATCGCCTCGATGAAGTGAAGCAACTTGTCAAAGCGGCGGTTGCCAAAGTCAAAGTCGGCGATCCCAACGACATCGATGTGACGATGGGCCCGCTCGTTAGCCAAAAGCAGTATCAGCGAGTGCAGAGCTATATCCGCTCCGGGATCGAGGAAGGCGCGGAAGTGGTGATCGGCGGAGAAGGCCATCCAGAAGGCCTTGAACGCGGGAACTTCGTCAAGCCGACAGTCTTCGCCAACGTCAAGCCCGGGATGAAAATTGCGCGAGAAGAAATCTTTGGTCCGGTTCTTTCGATCCTGTCCTACAAGACCGAAGCAGACGCTATCCAAATGGCGAATGATTCCGAGTTCGGCCTCATGGCCTATGTCAGCTCGTCCAACCCCGAGCGGGCAAGTCGTGTGGCGCGGCAGTTACAAGCGGGACGCGTGCTTATCAACACGTTGAACCATGACCCACTCACGCCATTTGGAGGCTATAAGCAGTCCGGCATTGGTCGAGAGGGCGGCGTTTATGGGTTGAAAGAATTCCTGGAGCCAAAGGCAATCATTCTGGGATAACGCCTCGCCAATCCCTTTGCGCGAATACCGTGCAGTAATACTAGGTCGCTTGTAAGGGGTCAATGAAACGGCGAGAACCGTATCATTGACACCTTACGGAACCGCCTAACGCTTTTCACGCAATGCCAACCTACGTTGATATCAGCTAAATGTCTGCTTTGAGACAAAGCAGACATTTAACCTCGGATCGGCTATTTCTGCACAGGGTCAGGAGTACGCGGTCGTCACTCACAGCCTTGTGTAGGCTTTCCAAATCGAATGGCCCGAACCCGCCCGTCTCCTCCCGGCCAGGCACGGCCAATCAGGCGCATCGGTGTCGCCTACCCGTCACCCTATATTGAGTCGGCGTCTGTCTAAACCGGGTAGGCACGGATTATTCTATCGCGGATGGCGACGCGGGGAGGTTTGAGGGGCTTGAACGAAACATTTCACCAAATTCTGCGTAAGACCGCGTCGAACATCGCATCGGCGCTGATCAGGCTCATCTTTCGCTTCAGAGTCTGTCTCGAAACTATCCGTTGAATTTTAAAGGAAATTCGACCCCGCACGTTTATACTGCGCTCGGTTTTGCCCGATTTTCCGCGGCCTCGCCGGAATCGCCAGCGAGGCGTGTCCTCGGAAAGCCCCGGAACTTATGGCATTAGTTTCGAGACGGACTCTCAGCGCGGTCGCGGCAATCATGCGGTCGAACGGATCGCGGTGGTCCCAGATCAACTCGCCGGCGGATTGAGCGATCTCGCGGTCGACATCGACGATTTGCCCGGCTTGCTGCTGATGAAACGCCGCGGGGTCATACAGGAGTGGCGCGAATTTGTCGCAATATTCGTTTTTGAATGAAAGACGTCGTCGAAGGGTCGCTGGATCTCGATAGCGTCGAGGCGAAGGTTGGCATCGACGGGCGCGATGTCGACGAAGCGATGAGGTCGTCGATCTGACGTTTTGCGAAATGGCTCCGTACTTAGGAAAGATCAGCAGCACAAACTTCAGGATAAACTACCGCCATTCGGTCGGGCCCTCCGACGCGCCAAGCAACCGCCCAATCATGTTTCGGATCAGGGACAGGGGTCAAAGCGCGCTATGGCGCATCGGATACAAATCGGGCACGAATATCTGATGCCCATTTCCAGCCGCGATCTGATCCGATCGACCTCGTCGTTTCTGCTTATCGGCTTGGTGGCTCTCATGGCCATTGTCGCCATGAACTTTTGGCTGGGCGAGCGGGCGCAGTTTTATGCGGAGGAAGCCATTTCGGCGCGAGATACGCGCTTCGCGGCGGTCGAATTGAGAAATTCGATGCTGGCGGCGGAGTCGAGCCAACGCGGTTTCATCGTCACCGGAAATGAGATTTATTTAGCGCCTTACCAGTCGGCCAAAGCCCAGGCCCAACGGCAACTTTCGGCGCTGCGGAGGCTTCTGCCGTCCTATTTTGACGCCGGGACGACTCTGAAGCGCCTCTCCGAGATCCTTGGCGCCAAGTTTGAGGAATTCGATCGAACAATCGCGCTGAAGCGCGATCAGCGCGATGAGGAAATTCTATCTATCTTTCGAACCAACGACGGCAAAGCCCTCACTGACGAAGCCAACGTGTTTTTTGCAGGGATCATCGGAAGAGCGGACGATCGTATGACGTCGGGCGCCGCCGAGCAGCGCGCCAACGCCGGATGGCTTCGGATCGTCTCGGCGATCGGAGCGCTTGTCATCGTGGCGGTGATCGGCAGCGCCGCCATCGTCCTCACGCGCTACACCAACGACCTGCGCGCGACCCGCGATCAGGTCAACGCGCTCAATAGCGAACTCGAGCAACGCGTCGCCATACGCACGGCGGACTTGGCAAAGGCGCGTGACCGGGCAGAGATCCTGCTTTCCGAGGTCAACCACCGAGTGGCCAACAGCCTCGCCCTCGTCTCGTCGCTGGTCCATCTACAGTCAAGAACTTTGGCTGACGAGGGCGCCAAGTCCGCTCTGGCGGAAACACAAGACCGAATTTTTGCGATTTCACTCGTCCACAAGCAACTTTATACATCTGGAGACGTGCTTACTGTCAATTTGAAAGCATATCTCTCTTCTTTACTTGCTAATATTCGCTCCTCGCTTCGAAGCAACGGTCACGGCGTGAACCTGTCTTTCGAAATAGATGACATCGATCTCGAAACCGATGCCAGCGTCAATCTCGGCGTGGTCATCACCGAGCTTGTCACCAATGCGTTCAAATACGCGTACCCCGACCGTGCTGGCGAAATTCGCGTCCGTCTTAGACGACTACCAAATGACGTCGAGCTCGTGGTGGAAGACGACGGTATCGGTATGCCCGAGGGCGCACCCGCTAAAGGCACCGGCGCCGGCACGCGCATCATCAATGCAATGTGCGCGAGTTTGAGTTCCGAGATTACCTATCGGCGCCGCGACCCCGGGACCTCGGCATGCCTCGTATTCTCGGCGAACCTGCAGCGTCCGGCCGCGGGTTGAAGACTATTCGGTTCGGCTTCGCCCACCCAGTTTTGTCGTTATGGCGAATCCTACCGGGATCCTGCTAAATAGCGCGCAAACGCGCGCAGTCGCACCGCGATTGAATGGGTCGCCCCAGTGAACCGCCAGACGATAGAGATATTCGCAATGCGATCGGCCGCCAAGGGAAACGACAGGCGGCGCCAAACGGCATGTATCCGTTTACTCGTGGCGATGGCCTTGGCGACTTGTCCTGCTGGGGCAAATGCTCAGCAAGGGTCGCCCGGCATAACGCAGCGCACGGTGTTCCGGGCCTTCGATCCCAATGCCCCGGCATGCTCCCCACCTCCGGATCTGAGAAGAGCGCTGACTTTCGTTCAGGAGAACGAGCGCGAATTCCTGCAGGGGGTCGACTACGGCCTGTCGCTGGCCGCCAGGGATCGCGGATTGGAATACTTCAAAGTCGTAGTCGACAACGACGTCGCCAAAGCGGTCGAGCAGCTACGATTGCTTCGAGCCTCGAAGGTGGGCGCCCTGATTGGAACCTCGTCGGATGCGACAGCCTTCAGCCACGGCCTTCAGGAGGTCATTTGGTCAGGGGCCTTTGTCGGCACCGTGATGCCTCCGCCCGCAACGTTGCTGGTCAATGCTCCCCAATACGCGACGGGCAAGGTCCTGACCGACGCGGCGATCGCCTATATAAACGCCAAACTCGCCGGCAAGGCGAGGGTGGTCCTGCTCACTCAGGACACGATGCAGTACTTGTCGCCTCGGTTCCAAGCCATGCGCGACGGCCTCGACAAGCTTCCGGGCGTCACGATCGTCGCGGATATAGCGCCCAAACCGGTCAGCAAAGAGGGGGGGTTCGCCACCATGAACACCATTCTCCTTGCCAACCCGAATATCGACGTCGTTCTCGGCGCCGACGCGGTTGTTCTCGGCGCGTTGGAAGCGTTGCGCGCGGTCGGCCGGGATCGGCCTGACCAATTCCTGGGCGGAATCGACGGCGAGCCAGAGGCGGTGGCGGAGATCAAAAAGGGCGCTGGTCCTTACAAGGCAAGCATCTCTCTGGCTTCGCCTGTCTTCGGCTACGCCATGGGTCAGTTCGCCGCCGACTGGCTCGAGGGCAAAAGCATTCCGCAAGCGATGGACATTCTTCCCATCGCGCTCACGCGAGAAAATATTACCCAGTACGATACCGACTTGGTCAATCCTGGCGCTGTATATACCGATCCTGATCGACGAAACGCTTATCTTAAAATGTATGGGAATATCTGCTACGATACGCGCGAAAGATATGTGAATTTTCCCTGGTCATCCGAGCAGAAATAGTCGGTGTCTGTCTAAACTGGCTGGGCGCGGATTATTCCAGCGCGAATGGCGACGCGGGGAGTTTGGGCGGCGTGAATGAAACATTTCACCAAATTCTGCGCAAGACTTCGTCGAACATTGCATCGGCGCTGATCAGGCTCATCTTTCGCTTCAGCGCGGTCGCGGCGATCATGCGATCGAACGGATCGTGATGGTCCCAGATCAACTCGCCGGCGGATTGGGCGATCTCGTGGTCGACATCGACGATCCGTCCGCCTTGCCGCTGATGAAACGCCGCGAGGTCATGCATGAGCGGCGCGATTTCAGGCCATTTGCCTATCCTCGCCTTCTGGGCGATCTCGAAGAAGGTAATCGAACTGACATAAACATTGGACG
>Ga0302156_10003623_pt1 | contig 11781 bp, 14 predicted proteins | sample I_Bog_N3_2_FD_193503 | JGI IMG/M metagenome (GOLD analysis project Ga0302156, IMG submission 193503) | Peat permafrost microbial communities from Stordalen Mire near Abisko, Sweden - I_Bog_N3_2 | ecosystem: Environmental > Terrestrial > Soil > Wetlands > Peat | place: Sweden: Abisko, Stordalen... | reverse complement strand
TGTGGTCTGGTGAGTCAAGCAGATACCCACCTCCAGCGATCCTAAATTTCACAATGACATAAGTCAAGACATATATTGTCTTTTGGATGTTGTTGTTACATTAACAATAGCTTAAAGCTATTATATGCTGTTATACTCCGCCGATGAAATTCGGCACGCTGCAAGAGAATCTGCGCAAGGCCCTTTGGAAGCGTATTGAGGACGGGGAACTCACTGGCCTACGTCTCGCGCAACAGACCGGTTTCAAACAAGCGCACATCTCGAACTTTCTGAATCGCAAGCGCGGGCTAAGCCTGGAAGGCATGGACAAAGCTCTGTCTGCGCAGCACCTTTCGGTGCTGGATCTAATCGATCCCGCAGAAATCAACAAGCGGGCTTCGATCTTTCCGCCGAGCGACGATGAATTCGACAACATAGCGGTGGTCGATTCTCAGTTCGCCGCCTCCGAGGCGGTCATTAAGAGCATGCACGTCAAAGACATACTGAAGATGAAGAGGAGCTTTCTAACCTCTTTGAGAATGGCGGCGGAAGCGGGCCGCACCGCTTGGGAACGTTTCGTGATGATCAAAGCGGATGCGCAACAGGGCGTGAGCATGCATCCCCGAATCACGCCCGGTGCTGTCCTGTTGCTCGACCGCCACTACAATACCTTGATTCCCTACCGCAGAGGCGAAAAGAACATGTATGCCGTGCGGAAGGACGGGGTTTGCAACATAAAATACGTCGAGCTTGTGAACAACTGCCTGATTTTGCGTCCACATAACCCCGCCGGCCCAATCGAAGTCATAACCCTCCGACAGAGAGAGAAGCCCGGCGACCACATCGTCGGCCGAGTGTGCTATGTGGAAATCGAAACGTAGTCGTCGCCGCTGCCGCTCGGTCACACTGGATAAGTTTTAAACAACACGATAATCTCAGAGGGCAATTTCGCACCCTAAAGCCCTATGAACTGGAAAATCTCCGCTCTCATCGTGGCGGCCCTTTCGGCCGCTTTGCCTGTTTTTGCCCAGCACAGTCCCTCCGAGCCTGTACTCGACGTCTCCGCCATGGATAAGACCATCGACCCGTGCGTCGATTTCTACACCTACTCCTGCGGCGGATGGATCAAGAAGAATCCCATTCCGCCGGATCAATCGAGTTGGGGTACGTCCGGCAAGCTTGAGGATGAGAACCGCGCGCAGTTGAGGGCGATTCTCGAGGCAGCGGCAAGAGCCAGCACGACGCGGGATCCGGTCACGCAAGAGATCGGCGACTACTACGCCTCGTGTATGGACGAGGAAGCCATTGAGAAACTCGGAGCCAAGCCGTTGGCGCCCGAACTCGATCGCATCGCGCGCCTAAAATCAAAGCACGATCTCGCCGGCTACGTCGCGACTTCACAGTTTCCTCCTTCGCTCGAAGGTGGGGGACCGTTGTTCGCATTTCGTTCCGATCAGGACTACAAGGACTCAGCCCAGGTGATCGCCGAGGCCGATCAGGGCGGACTCGGCCTGCCCGACCGCGATTACTATTTTAAGGACGACCCGAAGTCCGTAGAGTTGCGCAAGGCGTACGTGGCGCACGTCGGGAAGATGTTCGAGTTGCTCGGCGATAAGCCGGCCGTGGCTGCCGCGGAAGCGGCCACCGTCATGCGCATTGAGACCGCCCTTGCCAAGGGCCAGATGACCCTGGTGGAACGGCGGGATCCACCGAAGCTCTACCACAAGATGAGCGTGGAGGAACTGCAAAAGCTGGCGCCGTCCTTTGCCTGGAGCGATTACTTCGCAAAAACCAATGTGGGGTCGATTGGCTCCCCGCTCGCAACTCTGAACGTGGTGACACCGGACTATTTCCACGTCATGAGTGCCGAAATTGAAAAAGAGACCTTAGCGAACTGGAAAACCTATCTGCGCTGGCATGCGGCGCACGACGCAGCCCGCGATCTTTCCTCGCCATTCGTAAAAGAGAATTTTGACTTCTACGGCAAGATTCTCAGCGGCCAGCAGGAACTGCCGCCACGCTGGAAACGCTGCACGAACGATGTGGATGGCGACCTGGGCGAAGCCTTGGGTCAGGCGTATGTCGCGAAGCATTTCAGCCCCGACGCAAAACAGGCTGCGCAGAAGATTGTGAAAGAAGTTGAAGCGGCCATGCAGAGCGAGATTCAGACCTTGCCATGGATGAGTGCGGCGACCAAGGAACAGGCGCTCATCAAGCTGCACGCCATCGCCAACAAGATTGGCTATCCCGACGCCTGGCGTGACTACAGCGCCCTCGAAATCGTGCGCGGGGACGAAATCGGCAACTCGCAACGTGCATCATGGTTTGAATTTCACCGCCAACTTGCGAAAATCGGCAAGCCGGTCGACCGCAACGAATGGGGAATGACGCCGCCCACTGTCAACGCTTATTACGATCCGCAAAAAGACGACATCAACTTCCCCGCGGGAATTCTGCAGCCGCCGCTGTTCAGCGCCCTGTCCGACGCCGCGCCCAATTACGGCGACACCGGCGCCACTATGGGCCACGAACTCACCCACGCGTTTGACGACGAGGGCAGCCAGTTCGACGCTCAGGGTAATTTGCGCAACTGGTGGACCGATGCCGACCGCAAGGAATTCGAGCAGCGCGCCCAATGCGTGGTCGACCAATATTCCGGATACCCGATTATCGACGACATCAAGATCAACGGCAAACTCACCAACGGTGAGGATCTGGCGGATCTTGGCGGAACACTCCTCGCATATCTGGCGTGGAAGGAAGACACAAAAGACCAAAAGCTGGAACCCTTGGATGGGTTGACGCCCGAGCAACGCTTCTTCGTTGCTTATGGTCAGGGCTGGTGCACAAACGAGCGCGATGAGAATAAACGGCTGCGGGCCACGATGGATCCGCACTCGCCGGAGAAATATCGGGCCAACGGTGTGGTTTCGAACATGAACGAATTTCGAGCCGCGTTCCATTGCAAGCCGGGTCAGCCGATGGTGCGCGAAAGCGCATGCCGTGTGTGGTAGCCGTGTGTCGCAAATGAGCGCGCCTAGCCGCGCTCAAAGGCGTGCTTTTCCTCCAACTCTTGACGCGCTGCCGCCATCTCAGATTCGAAGCGGTCCTTTCGATTCATCAGGGCCGGAAGCGCCGTGGCATGGCGCCGGGCTAAGGTGAAGAGCCCCTGTTGCGCGAGTCCGGCGGCAATTTCAACAACGTGATCGGCAGTGGTGTCCAGGTACAGGGCCTCGGTCGGATCGCCCAGCCAGACGTCTCCGCCCACCAGGCGCGTCTGCCAGTACACCTTGCGCTCGACCATGTGGGCGATTTCTTCGTCCGTGGCTTTGCCGAAAGTCCACTTCTTGAGTTTGAAACTGTAGTGGCGGCTGGAAAAAGGCAGCGGCACCAGTTTGCCAGATTTCACAAACTCCGTTTGATGGTGGTCAACCTCCTTGCGCAGTGCATTGATGACTGGTCCTTCCGTGTCTTTCGGATCGAGCGAAGCCAATTCTTCGCGCAAGGTGACGGAAAGATTCACCGCCACCAGCGCGCGCAGCCCGTCTGAATTCTCCAGCGTGATCACTGTATGCAGCACTTCAAAGTCGGCTCCAGAGGTTGCATGTCGAAACGGCCATTCCAGCTTGAAACTCAGCGGCAGGCCGGTGCGAGTTACATAAATGGTTTTGGGGGCAGCAGTTGGCGTTGGGGTGCTCATAGTCGATTCGTTGATCCTTCGCTGGATTTCGTTGCTGAAATGATAGCAGCGGGGAGGCGGAAGACCCGGACAGCATATCTCAGAACCATGTGCTTTTGCGGTATTCGCGATAGGCATCGCCGAACTTTGCTTCCAAAACCGTGGCCTCGCGGCGCGCCCGAACAATCTGCATCGGAATCAGCGCCAGCAGAAGAACAAGCCCCTCCGGCCGGCCAATCATGAGGATCGCCCCTGCAATGAAAATGAATCCTGAAACATAAATCGGATTGCGTACGCGGGAGTAAATGCCCCAGGTGACGAGCGCGGTCGCTTTGGCAGTCACCGAGAACGAACGTCCCAAAGTGTAGCGGCTGAGAATCACCCCCGCGAGTCCGATCAAAGCGAGCAACAGGCCGATCCACCGTGCCGACGCCGAGGTTTGGTGTGCGGATCGAAAGATCTCGACAACCGCGATAAGACCGCCAACCAAGGGCAGCCAGAGGCGCCATATCGTCCCACGATCCATGGAAGTTATTTTATCGAAACTCGACGCGCCACAACTGGTACATGTTCCAGATCCCCGATGCGCCCAACAACCCAATAAGGCCCGCCCTCACGAACTGCCTTTGCGGAGTCTCGATCAAATCGGCGCACACTCCGCTGACGAAAACGAAGAAGAATACGAGCATCGTCAGCTGCAACCCTTGTCCTGGGAAATTGGGAGCGCCCAGCGCCAGAATCAGCAGCAACGCCGCGATCAGCAGCGGCGCAGTGTTGCCGAAATAGCGGCTGCGCCTCCATGCCATGTGCGCGATTAGTGCGACCGGCAACGCGAGCGCCAGCGGCGGGCTGCCGGCGAAGAGCGTTTGCCAGGCGTTGCGGTAGGAAACCGACACGCCAAATGCAGCCGGCTCGAAGTTGATCCAGCGCGCATGCAGCATCCCTTGCTCGAACAACGCAGGCTCGAAAAAGTAGCCGGCAAACAACAGCACCACGCCAACTGCGATGGCAGTGATCCAGATAACGAGCACGGCGCGCGGTCGCACCGGCGCCACCCACAACATGAGTGGCAAAATCGCCAGCGCCAACACCCCCAGCGAGAACTGATTGCCTGCGGCCAGCGCCAGTGACAAGCCGAGAAGCAGCGTGCGCCGCCAGTTCCAGAGCACAACTTCTCTGGGAGCGTAGAGTGTGTGCGCCACGGCGATGGCGGTGAAGATGGTTCCAAACGCGCCCCACACCGCGCCCATTTCCCCCAAACTTTGCGTACCGGCCGTATTCACGATCATGGCCGGCGAAAAGCAGTAGAGGGCAAGCGCGATGTACCCGCCAGCGTTGCCGTAGAGACGGCGCGCGACGTACCAAAGGGAAGCTCCAAGCATGACGCCGAAGAACAAGTACGGGCTCGCGGCCAGTAACGGCTGGAGTGATTCCGGCAGCCACGAACCGGAGCGCAACAGAAGCGGCGCGGCGGCGATGAGGTAATAGAGAGGCGAGCGGTCCTGATCGAACCCGTCGCGCACGCGGAGACGTCCGGCGCGTCCGGCGGAAGGCACGCCAGTAGCCGCTTCCGAACGCAGCGACTCGGGGGTTCCGGCAATGACGCCGCGTTTCCACTGCTCAAGACCCGCGTAGATGCGCAACGCCTGGTCGGAGTCTGGCACCGAGGCCTGCAGCGTTTGCGCGCGGATCAGCCACACGCACTGCAACAGATAGACCAGCAGCAGCGCCGCCGCGATCCGTTGCGGAGCGCGAAAAACTTCGGAATGGAGAAATCGGCGCAACATTGGCTAACAATTCGCGGAACAAGCAGACCGAGTGTTTTACCATGTCCAGGGCAGTGTTGGATAACTAAAGATGGATCGCTGCTTTGGGTAACTACGAATGATGGACTCCAAACCGTTACCGCCTTCATCCGCGGAGTCGCAGCCACCGCTTCCCGTCGAGGACGCTACGCCACTTGCGCCTTCGCCTGGAATCCCGCCGATGCCTGCATCCTCGGCGCCCGCTCGCCGCGAGTCTCCGCTGCTCGATGTCTTCATCGGGCCTGAGGGAATCTATCCCGGAACGCGCTGGCTGATTTACCTGGCGCTGGCGTTTGTCGTCTTCCAGGTGGAAGGCTGGCTGCTGGTCTCGCTCCGGTCGCATCTGGGTGTTCTCGAGTGGCGGATGACGGTCGAAGCCAGCATGATGTTGGCCGCGATTTTGCCGGGTTTTGCCATGGCTCGCATCGAGCAACGTCCATTCGGTGACTTCGGACTGCCTCCGCGCCGCGCCTTCCGGCGAAACTTCTGGATCGGCACGCTATGGGGAATTGTGTCGTTGAGCATACTAATGGTGGTGTTGCGATTCGCGGGCGTGTTTGCGTTCGGATCGCTCGCTCTGCACGGCGCTCGCATCTGGAAATTCGGCGCATATTACGCCGCATTTTTCTTGATCACCGCATTCTTTGAAGATTTCCTGATGCGCGGCTACTCGCAGTGGGTGCTCTCGCGAGGAATGAATTTCTGGCCCACGGCGGCGCTTTTGTCGTGCACGTTCGGCGCGATTCACGGCTCCAATCCCGGAGAAGCGAAAACGGGCCTGGTGGCGGCCGGTTGCATCGGCTTTTTTCTTTGTCTCACGCTGCGGCGGACGGGCGATTTGTGGTGGGCCGTCGGCTTCCACATGGCGTGGGACTGGGGCGAGAGTTATCTCTACTCCGTTCCCGACAGCGGATCGATTCTCCCCGGCCACCTGCTCAACTCCAGCTTGCACGGTCCCGAGTGGCTAACGGGAGGCTCGGTTGGCCCGGAGGGAAGCTACCTCGTCTTCGTCGTCATCGGCGCGCTCTGGGTCTTGTTTGACCGGGCTTATCCGGAGGTGAAGTACGGCGCGCGCGAGTGTAGCGCGGACACTCCTGTCCGCGGCCATTGACTGCCGCAGCACTGACTGCCACAGCACGAGCCGCTGAGTAAAGACGACGATGACGAGGCGCTGTGTGTCAGGCAGAGACCTGGGGCACTCGGCGCGCGAGCTTGGGGCGACCGCTGTGCTAAAATGTGTTCATGGCAAACACACGGAGCGCAACGCTTAGCATTCGGCTCAAGCCGGAAACCAAGAAACGGCTGGCGCGGCTGGCCAAGGCCTCGGGGCGCAGCTCGAATTTTCTAATCGCGGATGCGGTGGAAGTTTACGTCTCCGATCAGGAAAGAATGCTGGCCGAGGTTCGTCAGGCGGATCGCCAGGTCGAGTCGGGTCACTACATCAAGAACGAGAACATGAAGGCTTGGCTGTTGTCGTGGGGAACCGACCACGAGTTGCCGGTTCCGAAGTGTGCCTGCGGCAAGGAACACGACGATGAGACGCTGTGCCAGTAGAGGTTGTCTGGTCAGCTTTGGCACGAACTCGCCTGCGGGAGATTCGCGCCCATGTGGCTCGGGACAAGCCACAGGCGGCGGAACGGTTGGCGATGCGCATCGTCGCCATGGTCGAGACTCTTCGAAGTCATCCTCACTTGGGCCGGGTTGGGGCTGAGGCTGGGATTCGAGAATTGGTGATTGGGGGCACTCCGTATATCGTCTTGTACCGCGCACAGGGACAGCGCGTTTTTATCAGCACGATTTGGCATGGAGCACAGCGGAGGGAATGCTAGCCGAGGCTCCCTTAATCCCTAGCGCAAGGCGATAGTTTTCGCTAGACTCTTTCTGATGGAACACGGTTCTACGAACGAGAAACAGCAGGCTCATGAGTTGATCGAGCGGCTTCCGCCTACGCAACTCTCCGCTGTCGTGGTGCTGCTTGAGGCCATGCTTGATCCTGTCTCCCGCGCCCTCGCTAACGCTCCTCTCGACGACGAACCAGTTACGGCGGAAGAGGAAAAAGAGTTAGCAGAGGCACGCGAATGGTTGAAGCACAACAAGGGCATCCCCCACGAGCAGGTTTTGGCTGAACTCGGGATTACCCAAGAAGAAATCAACAACTTCAAATTTGAAGAACCGAAGTGAAGCGGATTGTTTGGACCGATCCAGCCCGGACCGATGTCCGCAGCCTAAGCAAGGCCACCGCCATGCATATTCTCTCCGCGTTGCATCGCTTTGCGGAATCGGGCGCGGGCGACGTGAAAGCTCTCCAAGGAAGAGAAGAACTTCGGCTGCGCATTGGTGACTATCGGCTCTTATTCGTCTGCCCCGACTCCGACACCGTCGAGGTCCGCCGCGTGCGGCATCGCGGAGAAGCCTACCGTTGACTTGTAGAAGTCTTTGCGGCGGATCGAAGTGTCAAAGATCTCTAGCGGGACGCGGCTGTGGAATTCTTATATATTCTGTGGTTGTGGGAGCGAAACGGACACTCCTGTCAAGATGAACAGTTCAAATGATGCCTTGTTCCCTAGAGCCTTTCAGGAGGAGCACCTAAGGATGAAGCGCCTTTTTCCGTTGCTGATGATGATTTGCCTGCTAACGACTTCCTTCGCTCAACAAAAATCCGCTCGTGACTATTATGAGGAGGCAAGAAAAGCGGGTAGTTTACCGTCGTTGCCTTACGTTTGTTTCCGTACCACAACTGGGACATCACGGAATCAGGAAGAAACAAAGGACGACTACCCGACTTTTGCAATGTTGGGTTCTTCGAAGCAGATCGCCGACATTATCAAAAGCAAAGACTATGGACGCATGAACGACGCTGACCGAGAAAAATTACGAAGCCTTCGGGACAGTGACTACTTGTATATTCAGGGGGTGAGTTTTCGGCAAGCATGCGTGACGGCGGCCAAGTGGCGCTGTTAGGTTCGAGGAGCCGCCGAAGAGCGGCCGAGGGCGAACCGCATGAGCGCAGCAGTCATTCCTGAGCCGATCGCGCAGTTACAACTCCGACTAAATGAGATTCGTAGCGCCCGACCACGGGGAAAGAGGCTGCCGGATTCGGTGTGGCAAGCCGCCGTGGAACTGGCCCGGGAACACGGCGTGTATTGCGTCGCGCGTCATCTGCGGCTGGACTATACGGGGCTGAAGAACCGGCTGGGCGGAGTTTCCCCACGCCGGCGAAAAACACGCAAGCCAACATTCGTCGAACTGATCGCGCCAGCTTCAGCGATGCAGGGAGAGTGCTTGATCGAGTTCGAGTCGTTGCGCGGAGGCAAGGTGCGCATTCAGTGGAAAGCTGCGACAGCGCCCGATTGGATGAGCCTGCTGCGGGCTTGGCGGGAAACAGAGAGATGATTCAGATCACGGCGCAGATGCGCGTGCTGGTGGCGATCGAGCGAGTCGACGGACGAAAAGGGATTGATTCTCTGGTTCGACTCTGTCAGGAGAAGCTAGCCGAGGATCCTTTTTCCGGGTGTGTGTTCGTGTTTCGGAGCCGCAGCGGGACGGCGATCCGGCTACTCAGCTATGACGGCCAGGGATATTGGTTGGCGCAAAAGCGGCTCTCGAAGGGGACCTTCGTGTGGTGGCCGGAAGGATCCGGAGCCGCCAAGGCACTGGAAGCCTATGAGGCGCAGTTGCTGATGGCGGCGGGTGATGTATCGCGGGTGCGAGCGGCGCCGATGTGGCGGCGAGTGAACGTGCTGAAGTAATGAACCCTCCCGACGAAAAAAACACGGCGTTACCCCTTGCGTTCCAAGAAAAACCAGTTCATACTGCTGATCGATGACGGTTGAGTTCCGATATCGGGGCCGGAAGATCAGCCAGGAAGACATCCTTTATATACGCGCACTGATCGAGCAGCACCCGCAGGAAAGCCGCCGCACACTATCGACCAAGCTCTGTGAAGCCTGGCAGTGGCGCCAGGCCAACGGAGCGTTGCGCGACATGGTGTGCCGCGGACTGTTGCTCATGCTGGACCGTGCCGGCCAGATCAAGTTGCCGCCGGTGAGTTACGTGCGGCATAACCCGCTGGCCAGGCGAGCCCGACCGGAGCCGGTGCAGGTTGATACCACACCTATCGAAGGCCGTCTGTGCCACCTCCAGCCACTGGAGTTCGAACTGGTTCGTCGCACCAGGAAAGAGCGGTTGTGGAACAGTCTACTGGAGGAACATCATTACCTCGGCTACGAGCAGCCGGTGGGAGAACACTTGAAGTACTTGGTGTTGGGGCAAGGGCGGCCGGTCGCCTGTCTGGCATGGAGCTCGGCCCCGCGTCATCTGGGCAGTCGCGACCGCTACATTGGCTGGAGCGCCGAAGAGCGCCGTCGTAATGTCCGCTTCCTCGCCTACAACACGCGATTTTTAATCTTGCCCTGGGTCAAGGTGGAACACCTGGCGTCGCATATCCTGGGCCGACTGGCGTTGCGGATCTCCGCCGACTGGCAGCGGATCTACGGGCATCCGATCTACTTTCTGGAGACGTTTGTGGATCCGGAACGATTCCGCGGAACCTGTTACCGTGCGGCCAACTGGGTGGTGCTGGGCAAGACGACGGGACGTGGTAAACAATGCAATAGCTACGTGCCGAACCGGTCGATCAAAGAGGTTCTGGGATATCCATTGACGAAGCAGTTTCGCGAGCTGCTCATGGGGGCAGGATGAAAACGGCCAGGCGACGGGTCGATGTAAATCTGGACGAACTGGACCGGGTGTTGGACGGAGCGCGGCAAGCACCGTTGAGCGAGGACGATTACGAGAAGCTCAAGGAGGCATTGCATGCGCTGGCGGCGATGCTGGTGCGGCCGCGCAGCACGGAGAAGACCAGCGCCGTGTTGGGAAAGCCGGAAGGCGCGGAAGCTGGCGCCGGGACGGAACCGGAGACCGACGTTCCCCCACCGCCCGGACATGGACGCAATGGTGCTGGGGCGTTTGTCAGTTCACGGAAGATTGCGATTCCGCATGCGCAGTTGAAGCATGGGGATCGCTGCCCGGAGTGCGAGAAAGGCAACGTATACGGGCAGAAAGAGCCGAAAGTGCTGGTACGGATTGTGGGGCAGTCTCCGCTGGCGGCCACGGTCTACTCGCTCGAACGGCTGCGTTGCGGTGCCTGCGGACAGGTGTATACCGCGCAAGAGCCGGAAGGAGTAGGTCCAGAAAAATACGACGAGACGGCGGCCGCGATGATCGCGCAACTCAAGTATGGCAGCGGAACGCCGTTCTACCGGTTGGAACAACTCCAAGGTCAGCTGGGGATTCCGTTACCGGCGGCGACGCAATGGGAAGTGGTCGAAGAGGCGGCCGAGTTACTCAAACCGGCGCGCGACGAGTTAATCCGGCAGGCTGCGCAAGGTGAGGTGGTACACAACGACGACACCAGCATGCGAGTGTTACATCTCACGCGCGAACCGTCGGACGAGCGCACGGGTGTATTCACCAGCGGCATCGTATCCACCAGCCAGGGTTGGAAGATTGCGCTGTACTTCACCGGACGCCAGCATGCCGGCGAGAACCTCGCCGACGTGTTGCAGCAGCGGGCCCAACCCGCGGGCCCGCCCATCCAGATGTGCGACGCGCTCTCGCGCAATGTTCCGAAGTTGGCTGAAGGAGTGGAGATTCTACTGGCAAACTGCCTCGCCCACGGAAGAAGACAGTTCGTGGAAGTAGCGGCGAACTTTCCCGATCAATGTCGCTATGTACTGGAAATGCTGGGCGAGGTGTATGGTCACGACGCCGAAGCGCGGGAGCGTGGTCTGAAGCCGGAAGAGCGCCTGCAGTTTCATAAAGAACGCAGCGGCCCGGTGATGGAGAAACTCCATCACTGGCTGGAGGCGCAGTTCGCCGAGCGCAAGACGGAGCCGAACTCGGGACTGGGCAAGGCGATCACGTACTTACTGCGACACTGGCGGCCTTTGACGCTGTTTCTCCGGCAAGCCGGAGCGCCGTTAGACAACAACATTTGCGAAAGGGCACTGAAGCGGGCGGTACTTCACCGGAAGAATGCCTTGTTCTATCGGACGCTGAACGGGGCAGACGTGGGTGATCTGTTCATGAGCTTGATTCACACTTGTCAGCTGTGCGGCGCCAACTCCTTCGACTACATGACCGAGTTGCAGCGCCACGCTCACAAACTGGCGACTAAGCCTGCGGAGTGGATGCCGTGGAACTATCGCGAAACCTTGGATCGTACCATTCCCCTCTCCGATTCCGCGTAAAGTTGGGGTGAATCACTCACGGCCGGAAACACAATTTTGCAATTACGCAGCTTTGCCGAAAGGACAC
>Ga0302156_10003622_pt1 | contig 11783 bp, 4 predicted proteins | sample I_Bog_N3_2_FD_193503 | JGI IMG/M metagenome (GOLD analysis project Ga0302156, IMG submission 193503) | Peat permafrost microbial communities from Stordalen Mire near Abisko, Sweden - I_Bog_N3_2 | ecosystem: Environmental > Terrestrial > Soil > Wetlands > Peat | place: Sweden: Abisko, Stordalen... | reverse complement strand
TATTGAGTGTTCAGCTATCGGGGCTACTGGTGGAGCTTTGGTTGGCACAGCTTCTGCGGCTGGGGCCATTGCTTTAACTGAAGCTTTCTCATCAGGTGGTGCGACTCCTTTGGAGCCCGTAATCGCATATGGAGTTTCCACATTTGCTGGCGGTGTCGCGCAAAAAGACATCACTGCCTTGTGTCTAACAGGAAAGAGTTATATCGACGGTGAAGCACCTGCACCTGCACCTGCAGCACCGGGTCAGTCTGCATTGGAACAAGCTTTTCAAGATACTTTGACTGTCTCTGAGTTGCCTCAAGCTCCTGCAAGCACCCCACAGCCCTTGCAAACCACTACATCTGATCTTGCTGCACAAATTATACAGTTTCGACCCTCTCCTGATTACACCGGAGCAGACGGTGTCTATACCGTCCAGTCTGGGCAAACGCTTACAAGCATAGCGGCGGAAAATGGTGTCTCTGTAAAGGAGTTGGAAGAGACAAATCCTCAAATCACAGATCCTAATAGTATTCGCACCGGACAAGTTATCCAGTTGCCTCAGAGTGCGACAGGTTATGTGCCGGGTGCTACAGATTCAAGCACGGATAATATACCTGATGATGCCGCTCAAACTGATGCCTTGGCCAATGCGCTACAACAGTCGGCCGGTACGGATGTTTCGGTCGTGGCAGAAAACTCTGGTCGCATTGCGTTACTTTCAACGACAACTGGACAAGCTACGATTATTGCCAATGACGGGGCAGTGACGACAGAAAGCCTGGATTCATATCATCAGCAAGCTCAAACAACTTACGATAACTATGTTGCTAGTGGGTATTTGAATGCAACTTCTCAAGTTGCTTATGCTGATTATCAGAATAATGTATATGGTGTTCTGAGCGCCGACGGTCAGACTGGAACTGTCGTTACCAGTGCCGGGGTTATTACTCAGGATGCGCAGGGGGATATTGCTGTTCAAACTGCAGCGGGACAGCTTTATGTTTATGATCAGGCTAATGGATCAAGCCTATTCGCAAGTGATTCAGGGCCAAACTCAACGCTGGTTGCAGATGTTCAATCAAGTAGTGTGACGGGAGACGTTGTCGATGACTCGAAAGCCTTCACCACGACTGGAGGCGTTCAATATGATAATAGTGTGGATACTACCTCAACGGGACAAGCCACTGCGACCTACACGGGACAAGGTGGTGTAATCAATCTGAGCAATGCCACAGTCAACATGGGCGCTGACAGCTCAGCCACACTCAGCGGCTCCAATAATGACGTCACAGCCGATACTAACGCCTCAGTCAATCTAGCAAGTGGATCGAGCTGGGATGTCGTGACAATGATGAAAAATGGCGAAGTGATCCTGGCCAGCGCAGATGACGACATAGTCGTTCACGCCACTAACAGTTATGTTTCTATGGGCATGGAAGATCGCGTTGCGCTTGATGGCAGCATCATCAAGGTTTCTGGCGGCGTAGACAACACAGTCACGACCCAAGGCACCAATGAAGATGTCACGCTGGGAACCGGCAGCACCCTGAATGTAACAAGTGGCTCAGCCACCGCCACGCTCAGTGACGGCACGGTCACTGCCGCCGCCGGTAGTCAAGTCAGCCTCAGCGGCAGCAGCAATCTGATCAGTGGCAGCGGCGCGACAGTCAATATTGCGGATAGTGGCAATACGGTCAGCGCATCAGATGACACGATCAATTTGGCTGGCACTGGGCTTACAGTAAATGCCACCGGAAACAATGACACTTTCATTAGTACAAGTAATTCCCACGGCGATACGATCGAGATGGCGGGTACCGGTACCACGCTCGATATCAGTGGTGCGACGATCACAATCGCCGCCGGTAGCCAGGTGACCATCGACGGTAGTAACAACATTGTCAATGCTGTCGGAAATGACACTGTCTCATTCATTGGCAGTGACAACAACTTTACAGGTGGAGTCGGCGACATCGTTACGACTCAGGACATCAGTGCCACACTGAATGATCTTGCCACTGCTGCTGTAGCCGCTTACGGTGGCGCCGATGCTCCCGTCATGGGCAGTCAATGGGAATTGGTCAACGTTGTACCCGCTGGGCCCACTCTCGCGAGAAGTATGGGCGCATATGGTTTTTCTGGCCAAACCTATGTCAACAGTCAAACCGGTGAGGTCATCATTGCTGATCGTGGCACTATCGATAATGTACAAAACATTATTTCCGATACCAGTGTTGCGCTGGATACAGCAAATGGCGCGCAACAGGTAGCGAACGATTACGCGGTAGCGGCATTGGCTGCGGCACAAACTCAACTGAGCTTGTCTGGTGTAGATGTCAGTGCTATCTACACAACGGGCCACTCCTTGGGAGGGGCAGAGTCTCAAGCGCAAGCCGCGTTCTTAAGTGCCGCCACTGATTCAGAGGGCACGCCGTTGCTTCCCTCGGATGTCAAAATTACTAACGTGTCTTTCGATGCTCCCGGTATTGCTGGATTATCGACTAGCGGCGACAGCAGCAAATATACGAGCTACGATTTTTCAGCGCAGGGCGATCTGGATAATTTGTCTGGCGGCAGTAATTTGGTGGGAACAACCGATGTTTCCTTAGCGGTTGGGCCTTCTCTGTGGGCAACCGGAGGGATGATTGGATTAGACTCTACGATACAAAATATACCTGGTGCAGCATTCATCGCTGACGGTCTATCCAGTGCCTTGGACGCGCGTTCCAGCGTTGCTTTGGCAAATGGTTTATCAGGAACTGTTCTGGGGCAAATGCAACTGAGCCAACTGAGTGGAATGTCTTCCACGCAAATGCAGGATGCATTCGGTGTGACCCAGGCCAGTACCCCTGTTTATGATGCTGCGGGTTATGATCAAAATGGATACAACGTAAACGGTTACAGTATTTATGGTGTCAATCAGAACGGTGATATTGACCCATCGATTACCGCCCAAGGTGGGCAGACAAACACGGATACGTTGAGTGACGGCTCCAAAGTCACAGTTGTCATTGCCGGGGATGGGGCAACGACGGAGACCTTGAGTAATGCAGATGGTACTGTTAGCACCTATGTCAGTAACTCGTCGGGAGATATTGTAAGGACTAGTGTGCAAAGCCTGGACGGAACTACCCTTACGCAAACCATCGACCCGGTTACAGGGAGCATTACGCAAAATACTACCACTGGAGGCGGGGCGCTCGAAGAAAGTGCCACAATCCAAGAAAACCAAGATGGCAGTGCTGATGCGACATCAACCACCTATACTTCCCCAGGGCAGCAAAACATCGTCGAGTCAGATCAAAGATCGGTCAACGGTAGCAGCACTGAAACTGATACCAGTTATTTTAATAATGTAGAGCAAGGGCAAGTCGTTATTAATAATGACGCGGCGGGGCAAGATACTGGCGTCTTAGTGACGGGTATCAATACTCGATTTGATTTAAATGATGCCGCGATCACATTGGCCGCAGGTGCTCAGCTAAATCTCGCGGGCACCGATGATATTATCACGATTGATAATGGTGCAACTGTAGTTTCCCAGTCGGCTGACGGAACCTCAGATTTACAACAAGGTAATCAGTTTGTTTTGTCGAGTAACGCAACACTCTTTGATGACGATGTGAATTCTGCTCGCGCCGAGATCATTACACAGGTGATCGGTTCTACAGGAGACAATGTAGCATTGGCCGCTGGCGTCGTGACCGCGGAACTCAGCGGAGCCACCATTACTACCCAAAATGGTACAATTCTGACGGTTCAGGGCGACGATAATGTTGTGGCTGGTAACTCTACTGTCGCGATTGATGGTGATGGCAATCAATTTACTTTTCATGCAGGCAATATCGCCAGTGTCAACGGTAACGACAATACGGCAACAGCCGTCGGGGACGGGGCAAAGCTTAGCGTAGCTGCATGGACAATAACGTTGATGCCACCGATGGCAGCGTTACCTTGTCTGATGGCGCAAGTACGACACTGACCGGTGATGACAATCAGGTCACGACGGGAAATGACGTGGTCGCCACGCTCGCTGGATCGGGCAACATGGTTGTGGCCGGTAACGACTCCACGTTGCTTGTGACGGATAGCAGTAATAACGACAGCATCACCCTGGGAGCCAATAGCGCGGTCAGCATCGCGAATGGCGATCAGGGTGAAGTGGTGAGCCTCGCGAATGGCACTGTCAATCTGGGTGAGAATGACACGGGCGTGAACATTGTCGGTGCAAGTAACAGTGTCAACGTGAGCGGAGCGGGCGATAACTTTTCGGCGTCAAGCGACACGATCAATCTGAGTGGCGTAGGGCTCACAGTAAATGCCACTGGTGACAACAACCTTATCAACGCTGCGGGAGATAACAATCTCTCGCTTACCGGCAGTGATAACAGCGTTACAGGTGGGACCGGCGACACGGTCACCACCCAGGGTAACGGAGAAAATATCACGCTGGGCGCTGGCAGCTCTCTGGATGTGGCAAGCGGTTCTGCCACCGCCACGCTCAGTAGCGATACTGTCACTGCTTCCGCCGGCAGCGAAGTCACGCTCAACGGCGGGAGCGATGTCATCAGTGGCGGTGGTGCGACGGTCAATCTTGAGAGTAGCGGCGATACGGTTAGCGCATCAAATGACACGATCAATCTGGGTGGGACCGGGCTGGCTGTAACTGCCTCCGGTAACAACGACAGCGTTACAGGCGGAGCCGGCGACAGCGTCACTACTCAGGGCAGCGGAGAAAGTGTCACGCTGGGTGCTGGTAGCACCCTGGATGTGGCAAGCGGCTCCACCATGGCTACACTCAGCGATGGTTCAGTCACTGCTGCCTCTGGCAGCCAAGTCACGCTCAGCGGCGGCAGCGATACGCTCAGTGGAAATTACGCGACGGTCAATGTTGAGAGTAGTGACGATACGGTCAGCGCATCACATGACGCGATCTATCTGGCAGGTACAGGGATGCTCGTAACTGTCTCCGGTGACTTTGACTACGTCAAGGGTGGGACCGGCGACAGCGTCACTACCCAGGGCACGGGAACAGATGTTGTGCTGGGCGCTGGTAGCACTCTCGATGTGGAGAGTGGCGTCGTCTCTGGCGAACTCAGCGGAGGTGCGATCACTGCTGCTGCCGGTAGTGAAGTTGTAGTCATTGGCGGCAGCGATACGATCAGTGGCAGCGGCGCGACGGTCGATGTTGAGAGTAGCGGCGATACAGTCAGCGCATCAGGCGATGCTATCAATCTGAGTGGTGCAGGGCTGTCAGTGGATGCAACCGGCGACAACGACAATATCTCGGGTGGGGTTGGCGACACCGTCACCACCCAGGGCAGCGGAGAAATTATCTCGCTGGGCACTGATGGCTCCCTGGATGTGGAAAGCGGTTCCGCCACCGTCGACCTCAGAGGCGGCGGTGCGGTCATTGCGGCCACTGGCAGCGAAGTTACGCTCTACGGCGGTGGCGATACGCTCAGTGGCGGAAGTGTGACGGTCAATATTGGGACTGGTGGCGATACGGTCAGCTCATCAGGCGACACGATCAATCTGGGTGGTACAGGGCTGTCGGTGAATGCCACCGGCAACAATGACAGTGTCATCGGCGAGGCCGGCGACAGCGTCACCACCGAGGGTAGTGGAGAAAATGTCACGCTGGGGACTGGTAGCACTCTGGATGTGGCAAGCGGCTCGGCCATCGCCACGCTTAGCGACGGCACGATCACTGCCGACGTTGGCAGCCAAGTCACGCTCAGCGGCGCTAGCGATACGATCAGTGGCAGTAGTGCGACGGTCAATATTGAGAGTAGTGGCGATACGGTCAACGCATCAGGTGACACCATCAACCTGGGTGGAGGGCTGGCCGTCACTGCCTCCGGCAACAATGACAGCATCACCGGCGGGACCGGCGACACCGTCACTACCCAGGGCAGCGGAGAAACTGTCACGCTGGGTGCTGACAGTAACCTGGACGTGTCGAGTGGCTCTACCACCGCCATGCTCAGTAGCGGCTCGGTCACTGTAGACGCTGGCAGTCAAGTCACGCTCAGTGGCGGCAGCGATACGATCAGCGGCAGTAGTGCGACGGTCAATATTGAGAGTAGTGGCGATACGGTCAGCGCGTCAGGCGACACGATCAACCTGGGTGGTACAGGGTTGTCGCTGGATACCACCGGCAACAACGACAGTGTTACAGGCGGAACCGGTGACACGGTCACCACCCAGGGCAGCGGAGAAAATATCACGCTGGGCACTGGCAGCACTCTGGATGTGGCAAGCGGCTCCGCCACCGCCACACTCAGTAGCGGCTTGGTCACTGCGGCCACCGGCAGTGAGGTCACGCTCAGCGGTGGTAGCGATACCATCAGCGGCAGCGGCGCGACGGTCAATATTGAAAGCGGTGGTGATACGGTCAGCGCATCGGGCGACACGATCAATCTTGGTGTCGCAGGACTGACCGTAACTGACTCCGGCAACAACGATAGCGTCACAGGCGGGACCGGCGACACCGTCACCACCCAGGGCAGTGGAGAAAATATCACGCTAGGCACTGGCAGCTCTCTGGATGTAGCAAGCGGCTCCGCCACCGCCACGCTCAGTAGCGGTGAGCTCACTGCCGCCGCTGGGAGTCAAGTCACGCTCAATGGTGGTAGCGATACCATCAGTGGCAGCGGCGCGACGGTCAATATTGAAAACAGTGGCGATACCGTCAGCGCATCAGGTGACACGATCAACTTGGCTGGCACGGGGCTTACGGTGAATGCCGCCGGCAACAATGACACGTTCAGCAGTGCGAGCAGTTCCCACGGCGATACGATTGATATGACGGGTACCGGTACCACGCTTGATATCAGTGGTGCGACGATCACAATCGCCGCCGGTAGCCAGGTGATCATCGATGGCAGTAACGACATTATCAATGCCGCGGGCAATGACAATATCTCGTTCATCGGCAGTGACGACAGCCTTACAGGCGGGATCGGCGACGTCGTCACTACTCAGGGTGCTGGTGAAAATGTCACGTTGGGAACCGGCAGCTCCCTGGATGTGGAGAGCGGCTCCGCCACCGCCAATCTCAGCAGTGACACTCTGACTGTCGGTGCAGGTAGCCAAGCTACGCTCGACGGCTCAGGCGATACCGTCAATCTAGCCGCCAACAGCAACAGTCTATTGAACGTGGACGGAGGCGGTAGTGACACCATCAAGGCGACCGGTGACGTTATCGACATGATTGCCCGCAACTCTGGAGATAGCATCGTCGGCAGTGGTGACAGTGTCAACGTGAACGGAAGCTCCAGCTTCTCGGGTACGAATGACAGCATTGTCGTCGATTCCGGTTCGGACCTTAAACTTTCCGGTGGCAATGATAGCGTTACCCTCGGGGGGGCGGGGGATTTCCTCGGGCTGCTCGGAGGAACTTACTCGGTGAGTGGCACGGGCGATACGATCAGTACTTTGGGCAGCACGAGCGTTAACCTCTCGGGTGGCAACGATAGCGTTGCCTTGGGAGGAACCGGTGATTTTCTCGATCTTCTTGGCGGTACTTACACGGTAAGTGGCTCGGACGATACGATTGATACGTCAGCTAACACTCAGGTTGATGCGTCAGGCAGCAACGATGCCTTCAATTTGGGAGTTGATTCTGGGGTAACCGCTGACGGTAGCGGTGATACGTTGAATGGAGAGGGAATCACTAATGGGGATGCCTACGATGTAAACGGCGGCGGGGGCATCTCTGGGGGGGGCGATTCTGGAGGAGGCGACGGTGGGGATGGTGGCGGCGGTGGCGACGGTGGCGATCCTCCCGATTTGCCGCCGACCGAGAATGACGACGACAACACCGGCTACGGCTTCGCAGGAAGTAAGGCCGCAACGTTGTCCACGGCAGGCAACAACATTGGTTTCATCGCCCAGTACGATTTGAGCCAAGGTAATCAGGCAGCTGCCCTGGCAGCGGAAAAAGCCTTGCAGCAAGCCGTCGACATGGCAACCGCTACACCGACTGCTGGCACCGGATCGGCCGTACTGGATGGCGCCAAATTCGACCAGCAGGTCATCACCTGGAGCCTCGCGGACAGCCAGGGTACCCAGGCCGCACCGTTCAGTGGCTATATGGACAGCACCGACGAGTCGGTCGTGCAGGGCGCATTCAATACCTGGGCAGCGAGCATGCCGGGCGTGACCTTTGAAGAGGTGTCCGATTCCGCACAGTCCGATATTCGCGTCGGCTTTGGCGATTTCAACACCGCAACCACTGGGATCATCGGCTACACCAGCTATCAGGCCAATAACGGTCAAATAGCTCCCGATGCCATTGTCCGTGTGGAGGATCCGACACAGAACGCGCTGACCACAGGAGCCGATGGGCAACAGACCTACGCCGGCACCGAGGCCACGCTGTCCCAAACGCTGTTGCATGAAATTGGTCATGCCCTGGGCCTGGGAGACAATGCCGATCAAAACTCGGTGATGAACTACCAGCTCACAGCCAGCAACCGGACATTGGACAGCACGGACCTGGTCGGTATCGGTTCGCTCTACGGTTCTGGATCGAGTACCGCGTCAGTCGGCAGCAGTGGTGTAAGCCAGCTGATTCAGGCCATGTCCACCTTCAACGCGGATACCGGGGTCGCCGATACCACGTTGCTGCCTCCTGCCTTGTTGAACAACAACGTGACCTTGAGCGCTTCCGCACACGCTGCTTGATTGCGCGGACCCACTCACTTCCATAAAACCGATAGATGCTCTTCGCTGCGAGTAGCAGCCAAGAGCATCGAATATCAGTGCACGACGCTTGCGGCTTGTGATACTTGCAGGCCAAAAGTGCCTAGGGAGACACCTTGGCTACTCAGTTTCATGCGATATCAGGTTTGCCGCGTTCGGGATCGACACTGCTGTCAGCGCTGTTGCGTCAGAACCCACGATTTTCTGCTGCGATGACCAGCCCGGTTGCCGCGTTGATCGGCTCAGTGCATGGGAAAATGTGCGGTGGCGAATTCGGTGGTTTTTTTGATGACAGCAAGCGTGCAACGATCCTGCGCGCTGTCGTCGAGTCCTACTACGCCGATAAAATCGACACCTTGCCCGACAACCCGGTTGTCTTCGATACCAACCGCACCTGGACGGGGCGGGCGGCGTTATGGGGCGCGATGTATCCCCAGTCACGCATTATCTGTTGTGTCCGCGACGTCGGCTGGATCATCGACAGTGTCGAGCGAATGCTCGCCAAGAACCCCTTGCAGCTCTCACGCATGTTCAAGTTTCAGCCGGGGACTTCGGTCTATGCCCGGGCGGAAATCCTGATGAATTCGGACAGCGGCCTGGTTGGGTTGGCCTGGAGCAACCTGCGCGAAGCCTGGTTTGGCGAGCAGGCGAAGCGCCTGATCCTGGTGCCTTACGACCATCTGGTCAAAGAGCCGCAGCGCACCTTGACTCGCTTATATGCCGAGCTGGGTGAGCCATTGTTTGAGCATGACTTGCAAAACGTCGTGTATGACGAGCCGGATTATGACGCCCACCTCGGCATGCCCGGCCTGCATGCAGTGCGCAAAAATGTCGAATTCCAGGCACGCAAACTCTGCATCCCGCCGGATATTTTTGCCCGATATTCAACGACCGGCTTTTGGAACAATGCCGAACTCAACACGCATGGCGTGACGATTCTGTGAGCGTGATGGGTTCAGAAAACATGCTGAAAATTCGTAAAGCTCAGTCGTTCAATATGGCTGTGTGCATCACTTTTCTTATGGGAACGGGCTCGGTGTTGGCTGCTGGGTTCGGTCCTGCGGATCCACTGCGTCAATTTGGTAGCGTCCCTGCAACGGCGGCCAACCACATGTTCGATTCGTCGCCGGCAGTCGACGGCTGCGTGGACAATTCGCAGGTGGACCTGGCCTTGCTGGATATCGTCTCCAGCGCCTTGTGCCACAACCCGAAAACCCGGGAGGCCTGGGCCAACGTCAAGGTCCAAACCGCCCAGGTCGGTGTCGCCAAGGCGGCCTACCTGCCCACTTTGAACGGTACGCTACAAGAGGCGAAAGACAGTTCGACCAGTCATGGCACTTCGGCCGATCCTTTTGTCGTCCAATCCGATAGTCGCTACCAGAATGCCGCGCTGACCTTGAATTGGGTGCTCTACGACTTCGGCGCCCGCTCGGCGAGCGTTGATTATGCCCAGAGCAAGCTGGCTTCCGCCATGGCCGGCCAAGACAGTGCTCTGCAGACGGTATTTGCCAGTACGGTCAAAGACTACTATGCAGCCTTTGTTGCCCAGAAAAACCGGCAAGCCACACAACATATCGAAGCCGATGCGAAACAGGTATTGGACGCGGCCACGCTCCGGGTTCGCCATGGTGTGGCGGCGGTCAGTGATCAGCTACAGGCCCAGACGTCTTATTTCCAGGCGACCTTCAACCGCAACAAAGCGGAAGGGGATTGGAAGACCGCATTGGGGCAGGTGGCTATCGATATGGGGCGACGTCCCAATATGCCTTTGCATCTGCTGGGCGAGGATGACGTGGCGCCACCTGACACGAGGTTTGAGCAGTCGGTCGACGAGTTGTTGCAAACGGCGCAGCAGCGGCATCCCTCGTTGATTGCTGCCCGCGCGGAACTGGCGGCGGCGCAGGCGAACGAGAACATGATCAGCGCGCAAGGATGGCCCACCATCAGCTTTGTCGGCAAATACAGCTACGACAATCAACCGCAGAGCTCCGGGGTTGGCCAGCAGTTCCTGGGGGAGACCGTCCGGGACCGCTCCGTGGCGATTCAAGTCAGCGTCCCGCTCTTCGAGGGCTTTACCCGGACCTATCAGGTCCGCGGTGCTCAGGCTGAAGTTGAAGGCAAGGAGGCCAGTCTGAACGATGCCGAGTTGCAAGTGGCCTCCAGCGTCTGGTCGGACTATCAGACGTTGAAAGTCGGCACGCAGAACGTGCGGACCAGCCAGGAAATTCTCGACAGTGCCAACCAGGCCTTTGATGCGGCGCAGGCGCGTTATGCGAAGGGCGTGACGGGGATCCTCGAGGTCATTACTACCCAAACGGCACTGGCTAACGCCGAGCAGCAACAGATCAGCGCTTTGGCCGGGTGGCAGAATGCGCGCATTCAACTGGCATCGAGTTTGGGCAGTCTGGATTTGAGGAGCCTGTATCCGACGTTATGACGCTAGTCAGTTTGCTAAACCGCGAGAGGATAGATTTGTTTTCGGAGCGATGTGCTGTGAAAATAAATTTGCCCTCCATTTTTTCTGAAACTGAATGAGGGGGCTGCAATATGAAATTTTCGCTCTTGAAAAAACAGTCCAGTTACCTGTGGTTTACGTTTGGACTGGTGTTATGTCACGGGATATATATGACATATTTTTTTCCACATGAATGGGCGGAGTCCGCCAATGCCAGAACGTTCGTGGATGCGGTAGCTGTTGTTGTTCCAGTGCTTCAGGGTCTAAAAAATCACACCCCTCCCTATACACCTTATTGGGGCGTTTTTTATGCAAGCTTTTGGTGTTTGGTTCCCCTGTTTTTTGCCGCTGGAGCAATGTCCACATTTTTCCTTTTTACTAAGGAAAGCTATGAGAAAATCAAGCTTAATAAGCCGCTAGGATACGTTTTTGGGTTTTTGTTTTTTCTCATGGTTTTTATGATTCCATTTTTTCTTCCGTTTATTGGGGATTTCCCCAATCCTCTGATGAATCAAATGAGTCGTTTTTTACCCCTGCGATTATTGGCTTGGGGCACGACAGCGATAATCCCATTTGCCTTAGGGTGGTCTGTCGGTTGCACTTATCAACGATTTATTGTTAGCAGAAAATACTGAAG
>Ga0302156_10003621_pt1 | contig 11784 bp, 10 predicted proteins | sample I_Bog_N3_2_FD_193503 | JGI IMG/M metagenome (GOLD analysis project Ga0302156, IMG submission 193503) | Peat permafrost microbial communities from Stordalen Mire near Abisko, Sweden - I_Bog_N3_2 | ecosystem: Environmental > Terrestrial > Soil > Wetlands > Peat | place: Sweden: Abisko, Stordalen... | reverse complement strand
TGCCGTCGCGGTTCGGCGGCCAGCACATGCCGCATATCGAGGCGATCGACCTGCGGCGCGAAGCGCCGGCGCGCGGCCGCTTCATCTCGCCACGGCTCGCCGAGCATGTCCGGATCGCGCTGGAGCGGCGCGAGCAGGCGCTGTTTTTCCTCAACCGCCGCGGCTACGCGCCGCTGACCCTGTGCCGGGCCTGCGGGCATCGCTTCGGCTGCACGATCTGCGATGCCTGGCTGGTCGATCACCGCTTTCGCCAGCGCCTGGTCTGCCATCACTGCGGTTTCTCGATGCCGCGGCCGCAGGTCTGTCCGCATTGCGCCACCGAGGATTCGCTGGTGGCCGTCGGCCCCGGGGTCGAACGCCTGCAGGAGGAAGCCGCCGCGCTGTTTCCGGACGCGCGCACCATGGTGCTGTCGAGCGACCTGATCACCTCGATCGAAACCATGCGCAGCGAATTGAACGAGATCGCCGAAGGCCGCGTCGATATCATCATCGGCACCCAGCTGGTGGCGAAGGGCCATCATTTTCCGCGGCTCAATCTGGTCGGCGTCATTGACGCCGATCTCGGCCTCGGCAATGGCGATCCGCGCGCCGCCGAGCGCACGTTCCAACTGCTCAATCAGGTGATCGGCCGCGCCGGGCGCGATCAGGGCCGCGGCGTCGGCTATCTGCAGACCCACCAGCCGGAGCACCCGGTGATGAAGGCGCTGGTGGCGTGCGACCGCGAGGCGTTCTACGCCAGCGAGATCGAGGCACGCGAGCGCACCGGCTATCCGCCCTTCGGCCGCTTGGCGAGCCTGATCATTTCGGCGGGCGACCGCCCCAGCGCGGAGAGTTTTGCGCGAAGGCTGGCGGCGGTCGCGCCGATCGACGAGCGGATTCAGGTGCTGGGACCCGCCGAAGCCCCGCTGGCGGTGATCAAGGGCCGCTATCGCTTCCGGCTATTGGTAAAATCGCTGCGGTCGGTCGACCTTTCGGAATATTTGCGTCAATGGCTGGCGGCGGGCCCCAAGACCAAAGGCAATCTCAAGCTCGAGGTCGACGTCGATCCGCAAAGCTTCCTGTAGGTCCGGCATCGCCGAATCGAACAGGCCTGCCGTCATAGACAACGGCAGGCCTGGTTTCGGCGCGCAGCAGCGGCTGCAGCCGGGATCGAATATACAGCGCCTTCAGCGGGCTTGATGGATGGAAGCGGCGTTCAATGCCGCAAGGAGGTCAGATGACCTCGGCGACGACCCGGCCGACGCCAGCGCCGGTCAGACCGACGGCGCGTGCCGCGGCGGTCGAAAGGTCGAGAACCCGGCCGCGGACGAACGGACCGCGGTCGTTGACGGTGACCACCACGCTGCGGCCGCCATGGGTCACCCGCAGCTTGGTGCCGAAGGGCAGCGAGCGGTGGGCACAGGTCAGGGCGTTCTGGTTGAAACGCTGGCCCGAGGCGGTCTTGCTGCCGGATTCGTTGCCGTAATAGGAAGCCATCCCCGAGAAGCTGCGTCCCGAACCGGACGAGGGGCCGATCGCGGCATTGGCGTCCTGCCAGGAGCCGTTGGAACGATTGCTGGCGTGATGGAAATGGCGATGGCCGTAGTGATGTCGATGGGACTTGGCCGAGGCTTCGGTGGCACTGCCGCCGATCAGCAGAGTTGCGGCGAAGAAAGCCAGCGCCGTACGTGACTGGGTTCCATTCCCCAGTGCTGGATTTTTGGATGTCAGCATATATTAGTCCCTCAAGATAGTATTGCCATATATATGGCAAGTGGAACCCCCGTCCCGTTTTGAGTGGCTGCCGTTTGGTCGGCTAATAAGGCGTAAAATAGGCAGTAGATCGTTTTGTCTCCCGCTGAAACATCTTGTGACCGAATACAGGTAATCGCCATCAGGTTAACTTTATTGTACGTTAACAATTGATTAACCAAATTATTACTTAGGAATACAGAAAAGCGAAGTTGTCGCCGGCGATGGCGAGCTTTGAGCAAGTAATGGGCATGATGAATGGCTCGCGCGGCCGAGCCGTTGCCGCGCAGCCTCAGGCCGGTTGCGGGTGGAACGATTTTCCTTGTGCCTGACCGACAGCACTCCGGCCGTCGGCGCCCGGCGCTGGCGCGTGGTCGCGGATCCATCGAAGCCGCGCGGAAATCCACGCGCGGGAAGACCTGCGACAAGGCATCGCCAGTCGCTGCGGTCATGTTGCACCTGCGCGCTTGCTATGTTAGCAAAGCCGCGATTTTAACGTTGCCGATACATTCCGTACCGGTCGTAAATCGAAGTCCCGCTTGAATTCCAAGGGCTTGGATCGCTAGGCGCCGCATCGTGGCGACGGTTTTTCCCTTGCGAGTTTGACAGCAAAAAGAGCGTGCTTGTGGCTGCTGAAGATCCGTCCGTTTCGGGAGTGTCCGGCCGTTATGCTACGGCCTTGTTCGAATTGGCGCGCGATGAAAAATCCATCGACGCGGTCAAGGCCGACCTCGACAGGTTCGCCGCCATGCTGGCGGACAGCGCCGATCTGAAGCGCCTGGTACGCAGCCCGGTGTTTTCGGCGGATTCGCAGGCCAAGGCGCTGGCGGCGGTGCTCGATCAGGCCGGCATCGCCGGCATTTCCGCCAAATTCCTCAAGGTTCTCACCGCCAACCGCCGGCTGTTCGCGGTCGGCGACGTGATTCGCGCCTTCCGCGCCCTGGTCGCCAAATTCAAGGGCGAGGCGACGGCCGATGTCACCGTGGCCGAACAGCTCAGTGACAAGAATCTCGACACCCTCAAGACCGCCCTGAAATCGGTGACGGGCAAGGACGTCGCGCTCAACGTGAATATCGATCCTTCGATCATCGGCGGCCTTGTGGTCAAGCTGGGCAGCCGCATGGTCGATAGTTCGCTTCGCACCAAACTCAATTCGATCAAGCACGCGATGAAAGAGGCAGGCTGATGGACATCCGCGCCGCGGAAATTTCCGCGATCCTCAAGGACCAGATCAAGAATTTCGGCCAGGAGGCTGAAGTTTCCGAAGTCGGACAGGTGTTGTCCGTCGGCGACGGCATTGCCCGCGTCTACGGCCTCGACAATGTCCAGGCCGGCGAGATGGTCGAGTTCGAGAACGGCACGCGCGGCATGGCGCTCAACCTCGAAACCGACAACGTCGGCATCGTGATCTTCGGCGCCGACCGCGAGATCAAGGAAGGCCAGACCGTCAAGCGCACCCGCGCCATCGTCGATACCCCGGTCGGCAAGGGCCTGCTCGGCCGCGTGGTCGATGCGCTCGGCAATCCGATCGACGGCAAGGGTCCGATCCAGTCGTCCGAGCGCAAGCGCGTGGACGTCAAGGCGCCCGGCATCATCCCGCGCAAATCGGTCAACGAGCCGATGGCGACCGGCCTCAAGGCCATCGATGCGCTGATCCCGGTCGGCCGCGGCCAGCGCGAACTGATCATCGGCGATCGCCAGACCGGCAAGACCGCGATCGCGCTCGATACCATCCTGAACCAGAAGCCGCTCAACGCGCAGACCGACGAGAAAATCAAGCTGTATTGCGTCTATGTCGCGATCGGACAGAAGCGCTCGACGGTTGCCCAGTTCGTCAAGGTGCTCGAAGAGCAGGGCGCGCTGGAATATTCCATCATCGTCGCGGCCACCGCCTCCGATCCTGCGCCGATGCAGTACATCGCGCCGTTCACCGGTTGCACCATGGGCGAATATTTCCGCGACAACGGCATGCACGCGGTCATCATCTATGACGATCTGTCGAAACAGGCGGTGGCCTATCGCCAGATGTCGCTGCTGCTGCGCCGCCCGCCGGGCCGCGAAGCCTATCCCGGCGACGTGTTCTATCTGCATTCGCGCCTGCTCGAGCGCGCCGCCAAGCTCAACGACGAACATGGTTCGGGCTCGCTGACGGCGTTGCCGATCATCGAAACCCAGGCCAACGACGTCTCCGCCTATATTCCGACCAACGTGATCTCGATTACCGACGGCCAGATCTTCCTGGAGACCGACCTGTTCTTCCAGGGCATCCGCCCCGCGGTGAACGTCGGCCTGTCGGTGTCGCGGGTCGGATCCTCGGCGCAGACCAAGGCGATGAAAAAAGTCGCCGGCAAGATCAAGGGCGAACTGGCGCAGTACCGCGAAATGGCGGCGTTCGCGCAGTTCGGTTCCGATCTCGACGCTTCGACCCAGCGCCTGCTCAACCGCGGCTCGCGCCTGACCGAACTTCTGAAGCAGCCGCAATTCTCTCCGCTGAAGATGGAAGAGCAGGTCGTGGTGATTTATGCCGGCGTCAACGGCTATCTCGACGCGCTCCCGGTAGCCAAGGTGCGCAGCTTCGAGGACGGCCTGCTGTCGCTGCTGCGCGGCAAGAACGTCGACATCCTCAATACCATCCGCGACAGCCGCGATCTCAGCGACGATACCGCCGCCAAGCTCAAGGCGGTGGTCGAGGGTTACGCCAAGACGTTTGCTTGAAGACGTTTGCTTGATTTTCACCTCTCCCGCTCGCGGGGGAGGTCGGCCGGCGAAGCCGGTCCCGTGGGGGCTGTTCCGATACGCGCTTTAGCTTCCCATTCCGACTCTCCCCCGCGGGCGGGGGAGAGGGTCGCAACCGAGGTGCTGTGAGTTAAACTGGAATGGCTTCACTCAAAGACATGCGGGTCCGCATCGCCTCCACCAAGGCGACGCAGAAGATCACCAAGGCCATGCAGATGGTGGCAGCGTCCAAATTGCGCCGCGCCCAGACCGCAGCCGAGGCGGCGCGGCCCTACGCGGAAAAAATGGACGCCGTGATCTCCAACATCGCGACCGCGGCGGCGGGCTCGCCCGGCGCGCCGGCGCTGCTGGCCGGGACCGGCAATGACAGGGTGCATCTGCTGCTGGTCTGCACCGGCGAGCGCGGACTGTCCGGCGCATTCAATTCCTCGATCGTGCGGCTGGCCGGCGAGCGCGCCCTGGCGCTGATGAACCAGGGCAAGGAGGTCAAATTCTTCTGCGTCGGACGCAAGGGATTTGAACAGCTGCGCCGCAATTTCGAGAAGCAGATCGTCGAAAGCGTCGAACTGCGCTCGGTTCGCCAGCTCGGATTCGTCAACGCCGAGGACATCGCCAAGAAGATCATCGCGCGCTTTGCCGCCGGCGAGTTCGACGTCTGCACGCTGTTCTACTCGCGCTTCAAGTCGGTGATCTCCCAGATTCCGACCGCGCAGCAGATCATTCCCCTGGTGGTGGAAACGCCGCCAGCCAATGCCGGACCGGCTACTTCCTACGAATACGAGCCGGAAGAGGACGAGATCCTGACCGGACTGCTGCCGCGCAATCTCGCGGTGCAGATTTTCCGAGCGCTGCTGGAGAACAATGCCTCGTTCTACGGCGCGCAGATGAGCGCCATGGACAACGCCACCCGCAACGCCGGCGACATGATCCGCAAGCAGACCCTGATCTACAATCGAACCCGCCAGGCGATGATCACCAAGGAGCTGATTGAAATCATCTCCGGCGCCGAGGCGCTCTAGCCGTCGACGGACGGCCGTTCACGTTTTCGGACTTCAAGGAGAGAGTTTTATGGCTACACCCGCCAACCAGACCGGACGCATCACGCAAGTCATCGGTGCCGTCGTCGACGTGCAGTTCGAAGGCCACCTGCCTGCGATTCTGAACGCCATCACCACCATGAACGGCAAAAACCGTCTGGTGCTCGAAGTCGCCCAGCATCTCGGCGAATCCACGGTGCGCACCATCGCGATGGATACCACCGAGGGCCTGGTCCGCGGCCACGAAGTCAGCGATACCGGCGGCCCGATCCAGGTGCCGGTCGGCGCCGGCACGCTCGGCCGCATCATGAACGTGATCGGCGAGCCGATCGATGAAGGCGGCCCGATCGTCAACGAAGGTTTGCGCGCGATCCATCAGGAAGCGCCGACCTATACCGACCAGGCCACCGAGGCGGAAATTCTGGTCACCGGGATCAAGGTCGTCGACCTGTTGGCGCCCTACGCCAAGGGCGGCAAGATCGGCCTGTTCGGCGGCGCCGGCGTCGGCAAGACCGTGCTGATCCAGGAACTGATCAACAACGTGGCGAAGGCGCATGGCGGCAATTCGGTGTTCGCCGGCGTCGGCGAGCGTACCCGCGAAGGCAACGATCTTTATCACGAGTTCATCGAATCCAAGGTCAATGCCGATCCGCACAATCCCGATCCGAGCGTCAAGTCGAAATGCGCGCTGGTGTTCGGCCAGATGAACGAGCCGCCCGGCGCCCGCATGCGCGTGGCGCTGTCCGGTCTGACCGTCGCCGAGCATTTCCGCGATCAGGGCCAGGACGTGCTGTTCTTCATCGACAACATCTTCCGCTTCACGCAGGCCGGCTCCGAAGTGTCGGCGCTGCTCGGGCGTATTCCGAGCGCCGTGGGTTATCAGCCGACGCTCGCGACCGACATGGGCGCGCTGCAGGAGCGCATCACCACCACGCACAAGGGCTCGATCACATCGGTGCAGGCGATCTACGTGCCGGCCGACGACTTGACCGACCCGGCGCCGGCCACCTCGTTCGCGCATCTGGACGCCACCACGGTGCTGAACCGCGCGATCTCGGAAAAGGGCATCTATCCCGCGGTGGATCCGCTCGACTCGACCTCGCGCATGCTGTCGCCGCTGATCGTCGGTGAGGATCACTACCAGACCGCGCGGATGGTTCAGCAGGTGCTGCAGAGGTACAAGTCGCTGCAGGACATCATCGCCATTCTCGGCATGGACGAATTGTCCGAAGAGGACAAGATCGCGGTCGCCCGCGCCCGCAAGATCGAGCGCTTCCTGTCGCAGCCGTTCCACGTCGCCGAAATCTTCACCGGCTCGCCCGGCAAGTTCGTCGATCTCGCCGACACCATCAAGGGTTTCCGCGCCATCTGCGAAGGCAAGTATGACCATCTGCCGGAGGCCGCCTTCTACATGGTCGGCGCCATCGAAGAGGCGGTCGAAAAGGGCAAGAAGCTCGCGGCCGAGGCAGCCTAAGGGCGAATAGCCGGCGAATAGCAAATAGGGAGTAGCGAATAGGGCAGGTAAGTCGAGTTCTTCCACCACTCGCTATTCGCCATTCGCTATTCGCAACTCACTGATCCAAATCGACAGGCGCACCCATGGCCACTTTCCACTTCGATCTCGTCTCGCCGGAAAAGCTCGCCTTCTCCGGAGAAGTCGATCAGGTTGACGTTCCCGGCATCGAAGGCGATTTCGGCGTGCTGGCCGGACATGCGCCGGTGGTGGCCACGATCCGGCCCGGCATCCTGACGGTGACCACCGGCGGCACCCAGCAGAAGATCATCGTGCTCGGCGGTCTTGCTGAAGTCTCCGAAAAGGGCCTGACGGTGCTGGCTGACGTCGCGACCTCGCTTCAGGAGCTCGATCGGGAAGCGTTCGCCGACCAGATCTCCGGCATGGAAGCCAAGCTCACCGAAAAAGACGGCTCGGAACTCGACCGCGCCCTCGAGCGGCTCGATCATTACAAGAGCATCCAGCACCAGATCAATTCGACCGCGCTGCATTAGCGAAAAGCGAGTAGTTCGAGCGGCTCGCCGCTCTTGCCCGGCTGGCTATTCGCCATCGGCGAATTTCACGAAGCTGCGCGCCACCGTCCGATACACCTCGCGGCGGAACGGCACCACCAGGTCGGCGACGCGATCCAGCCGTTCCCAACGCCATTGATCGAACTCCGCCGGCTGGCCGTTGCGCGGCGTCAGCGGATCGATCTCATCGTCGTGTCCGGTGAAGCGCAGCGCGAACCATTTCTGGCGCTGGCCGCGGAATTTGGCCAGCCGGTGCGACGAAGCAACGGCGAGGGGCGGGAAGTCGTAGCTGAGCCAGTCGGTTTCGCCGAGGTAATCGGCGCTTACTGCGCCGGTCTCTTCCCAGAGTTCGCGCATCACGGCATCGCGCGGGTTCTCGTCGCCGTCGATGCCGCCTTGCGGCATCTGCCACTCCAAACCCGGCAGAATGATTTCCGGTCCGTCGTCCCTGAACCGCCGTCCGATCAGCACCCGACCGGAAGCGTTGAACAGCGCGACCCCGACATTGGGGCGATAGGGTTTGCCGTCGGCCATCTCGGGATCAGCCGCCGGCGAGCCTGGAAAATTCCTTGACCACACGCTCGTAGACCGGCCGCTTGAACGGCACGATCAGGTCGGGAAGATTTTTCATCGGCTCCCAGCGCCAGCTGACGAACTCCGCCTTGTGGCCGCCACCGGGCTCGGCGACATTGATCTCGGTATCGTGGCCGGTAAATCGAAGCGCATACCATTTCTGCCGCTGGCCGCGGTAGCGGCCCTTCCAGGCGCGGCCGGCAACGGTGCGTGGAATGTCGTAGATCAGCCAGTCGGCGATCTCGCCGAGCTTTTCGACCGAACGGACGCTGGTTTCCTCGTACAGTTCGCGTTTCGCCGCCTCCCAGGTGTCCTCGCCGGGATCGACGCCGCCTTGCGGCATCTGCCAGACGTGGGTGTCGTCGACATGTTCGATGCCGCCGGCGCGGCGGCCGACCAGGACCAGCCCGGCGGGGTTGATCAGCATCATGCCGACGCTGGTTCGATAGGGCAGGTCATCATAGCGCGCCATTCCGTCAAAACCTCTTTGCGGTCGGGATGGGTCAGGAGCAGCGCCCAGCCGGCTGTCTTCAGCCTGATTTTGATTTCAGCATGACGGTTGTCAATGGCACGAGCAGGATGCCATGGCTTTCCAGCGCCTTGGCCCAGACGGCAATCCGTTCGATCGAAATCGGCAATGCCGAGGCGATGCCGACGGCCAGGCCGCGCTCCTTCGCCAGATTTTCAAGCTTGCCGAGCGCGCGGTCGATTTCCAGGGCGGTAGGCACGGCGTCGATGCTGAGGTCGGCCTTGGCAAAAGGCATCGCCTGACCCGCCGCCAGGGAGGCGGCAACGCTGCGTGGCGCGGATCCGTCGTCGAGATAGCCGAGCCCGCGCTTGGCGGCCTCGCTGACGATCGGCTGCATCACCGCATCGGAAACCACAAAGCGCGCCCCCATGAAATTGGCGATGCCGGCATAGCCCTGGAAACGGCTGAGGTGCCAGTACATCCGGTCGAGATTCTGCTCGGGGCCAAGCGTCGTGAGCAGGGTCTGCGGGCCGGGGTCGTTGTCGGGATAATCGAACGGCTCCATCGGAATCTGCAGCAGAATCTCATGATGCTGCGCCCGCGCGCGTTCGGCCAGCCTGGCGGGATCCGAGCCGTAGGGCGTGAACGCCAGGGTCACCGCGGCCGGCAATTTCATGATGGCGTCGGCGGTCTTGGCGGCTCCGACGCCGAGCCCGCCGACGACGATGGCCACCACGGGCATTTTTGCAGCCTTGGCGCGGTCGGCTTCGCCGGCATAGGCGGTGAACGGCTTCAGTCCATCGGCGATCACCGGGATCATGCCGTAGCGTGATTTCTCCAAAAGGTGCGGGTTGATCCCGGCCACCATGGCGGGCGGCGCATCGGCTTCGGCCGGGTCGGCGGCGTCGCCGGAGATCGTGACGTCATGGTGCGCGCCGCTGGAGCCGTCGATAATGGTGACGGTCTTTTGTCCGGTCGGCGCGGCCTCTTTGGCCGCCGATTTCGCCGCCGGCCCGGTGCTGGCGGCTGGGGCCGCGGCGGGCTTCTCGCCCGGCGTCGGCTGCGGCAGGGCGATGCGGACCATCGGCTCACCGCCCAGCGGGTTGTCGTTGAAGATGGCGAAGCCCGCGAAGCCAGCCAGAAACAGGCCCAGCAGCACGGCGAGCGCCTGGAATCCGGTAAACGGCAGCCGGTATCGGCGCTTCCGGAGCACCGTCTTCTGTCCGAGCGGAGCGCTCAGATCGTCGGCCGTCTCTGCCATGGACCTCCCCGAATCAGCCGGGGCAACGATACCACGGCGGGGCAAGCCGACGGCAGATCCGGGGCGGCGGCATTGCAAAAGCAGGCCCCCGGCGCACCGCCATCGGTCGTCAGGTCGACAAAAAGGGCGGCCCTGGGGCCGCCCTTTTCGCAACAACCGGTCAGTCGAACCGGGATCAGTTGGCTTCCTTGTTGGCCGGCTTGTTGTCGATCGCGGCCTTGTCGGCGGGCTTGTCGATCGCCGCCTTGTCGCCGGTATCGGGCGCGGAGGCATTGACCTTGACGCCGTGCAGCAGATCGTCGGCCATCTTCAGGGCCTTGTCGTCCTTGGCGTCCGGCGGAACGTAGGATTGCGAGCCGGTCTTCTCGTCGCCGTCGTTCTTCAGATGGCCGCGTAGCGAGGCTTCGCCCTTGGTGTCGGTGCGGGACTTCAACTCTTCCGGCACGTCCTGCAAAACCTCGATATCGGGAACGATGCCCTTGGCCTGGATCGACTTGCCCGACGGGGTGAAGTAGCGCGCCGTGGTGAGGCGCAGCGCGCCGTTGCCGCTTCCGAGCGGAATGATGGTCTGCACCGAGCCCTTGCCGAACGAGCGGGTTCCCACCAGGGTGGCCCGCTTGTGGTCCTGCAGCGCGCCGGCGACGATTTCGGAAGCCGATGCCGAGCCGCCATTGATCAGGACGATCAGCGGCTTGCCCTTGGTCAGGTCGCCCGGATGGGCGGTGCGGCGCTGGGTTTCCTCGGCGTTGCGGCCGCGGGTCGAAACGATCTCGCCGCGCTCGAGGAAGGTGTCGGAAACCGTCACCGCTTCCTCCAGCAGGCCGCCGGGATTGTTGCGCAGGTCGATGATGAAGCCCTTCAGCTTGTCACCGATCTGGTTCTGCAGATTGCCGATTTCCCGTTTCAGGCCTTCGGTGGTCTGCTCGTTGAAGGTGGTGATGCGGATATAGGCGATATCGTCGGCCTCGACATGGGCGCGCACCGAGCGGACGCGGATGTTGTCGCGCACCAGCGTAACGTCGATCGGATTGTCCTGGCCCTTGCGGATGATCTTCAGCTTGATCTTGGTATTGACCGGACCGCGCATCTTCTCGACCGCCTGGTTCAGGGTCAAGCCCTGCACGGCTTCCTCGTCGAGATTGGTGATGATGTCATTGGCGAGAATGCCGGCCTTCGACGCCGGCGTGTCATCGATCGGCGAGACCACCTTGATCAGGCCGTCTTCCATCGTGACCTCGATGCCAAGCCCGCCGAATTCGCCGCGGGTCTGCACCTGCATGTCGCGGAAGCTCTTGGCATCCATGTAGCTCGAATGCGGATCGAGCCCGGCTAGCATGCCGTTGATCGCGGATTCGATCAGTTTGGCGTCGTCCGGCTTCTCGACATAGTCGGCGCGCACGCGCTCGAATACATCGCCGAACAAATTGAGTTGCCGGTAGGTATCGGCCACCGCCGCCTTGGCGCTGCCGCTAAACATGACCGAGTGCGGTTGAACCGCGAGCAGCGTCATCGCCGCTCCCGCCGCCACGCCGAGAAGAATGAGTGAGGTCTTTCGCATCATCCGCGAACCTTTTCGCCTTCGCCAGACGCCCACCATGGGCCTGGATCAACGGGAGTCCCGTCCTTACGAAATTCAATATAGAGCACTGGCTGGGCTGAACCTGTCGCGAGGATAGAAGCGATATGGGAGGCAGTTCCCATCACCGCAACCGGTTCTCCGGCCAGTACGAACTGTCCGAGATCAACTGATATCCGATCCATCCCAGCGAGCAAGACATGATACCCGCCGCCGACATTGAGGATCAAGAGTTGTCCATAGGATCGGAACGGCCCGGCATAAACGACCCAGCCATCGGCCGGCGCGGTAACTTGCGCGTCGGCGCGGGTAGCGATGGAAAGGCCCTTTTCCAGTCCGCCGCTACCATCGGGCGCCCCGAATTCCTTCAATTTGA
>Ga0302156_10003610_pt1 | contig 11807 bp, 16 predicted proteins | sample I_Bog_N3_2_FD_193503 | JGI IMG/M metagenome (GOLD analysis project Ga0302156, IMG submission 193503) | Peat permafrost microbial communities from Stordalen Mire near Abisko, Sweden - I_Bog_N3_2 | ecosystem: Environmental > Terrestrial > Soil > Wetlands > Peat | place: Sweden: Abisko, Stordalen... | reverse complement strand
CGAAGAGCTTCGCCGCATCCTCATCGCCGCATCCGACGGCGCGTTTGCCTCGGACACTCAGCCCCTTTGCAGGTTGAATGTCCACGTCATCGCCAAAGAGGGCGCCATCACCACCAGGGGCGCGGCAGGTGCCGGCGGACGAGCCGGCCTGGACCAGTTTGTGGGCACAAAGAGCCCGGAAAGCCTGGCTCGCGAAGCCGCTCGCGGAGCGATTCTGCAACTCGGCGCAGTCCCCGCTCCGGCCGGTGAAATGGAAGTGGTGCTTGGTCCGGGGTGGCCGGGAATCCTGCTGCATGAGGCGGTGGGCCACGGCCTTGAAGCTGACTTCAACCGCAAAAAGACATCCGCCTTCGCGGGGCTTATCGGGCAGAAAGTGGCCAGCTCCAAAGTGACCGTCGTCGACAACGGAACCATCGCAGGCCGCAGGGGAAGCCTCAACGTGGACGACGAGGGCTCGGCGACGCAGGAGACGACGCTCATCGAGGGCGGCATCCTGCGCGGCTACCTCACCGACAAGCTCTCCGCGCGGCTCACGGGAGCGGCCAACACCGGTTCCGGCCGCCGCGAGAGCTACCAATGCATCCCCATGCCGCGCATGACCAACACCTACATGCTGGCCGGCGACGACGACCCCGAAGACATTCTGCGCAGCGTAAAGCGGGGCCTCTACGCGGTGAATTTTGGCGGCGGTTCGGTAGACATCACCAACGGCAAATTTGTCTTCTCCGCCTCCGAAGCCTACCTGATAGAAGACGGCAAAATCACCGCCCCAGTCCGCGACGCCACGCTGATAGGCAACGGCCCCGAAGCGCTGAAATACGTGTCGATGGTAGGCCACGACCTGAAGCTGGACGAGGGCATAGGCACCTGCGGCAAGGACGGACAGAGCGTCCCCGTCGGCGTAGGCATGCCCACCATCAAGCTGGATAAAATGACCGTCGGCGGCACGGGAAGGTAACCGCATAGCCCTGGCCCTTCCAATTATCTCAAATTTGAGATAGAATAAGGCATGTGTTGGACGGTAGAAATGCTGAACGAGACCGTTCAGGCGGAAGTCGACGCGCTCCCGGCAGACATGCAGGCAAAGTTCCTGCAAATTTCCGGGATGATTCGCGAATTTGGCTTGGCAAACGTCGGGCAGCCGCATGTGAAACACGTCCGAGCCAAGCTTTGGGAGATGCGCCTCAAGGGCAGGGATGGCATTTCTCGGGCGCTTTACGTCACTGCGATGGGCAGACGCGTTGTCGTGGTAAGGGCATTTGTGAAGAAGACACAAGAGATTCCAGAAGGTGAGATCAGTTTAGCTCTGCGGCGCGCGCAGGAGGTTCTATGACGATTCCATTTGAAGTATTCAAGGCAAGAATGCTTGCTAACCCAGAGGTCAAGCGCGAATACGACGCGCTGGAGCAGGAGTTTGCAATTGCCTCCGAGCTGATTCGCGCTCGCGCCCGCGCAGGCTTGTCTCAAGCCGAACTTGCCGAGCGCATGGGGACCAGCCAGTCGGCAATCGCGCGGCTGGAAAGCGGACAAACCCTCCCCAGCACCAAAACGCTGATTCGCTTCGCCGAAGCCACCGGATCGAAGGTCGAGTTGCGGCTCTCGGCAGCGTGATGCCGGGAAACAAGGTCGGCTACGACCTCAAGCTAGACGAAGGCATCGGCACCTGCGGCAAAGACGGGCAGAGTGTGCCGGTCGGCGTCGGCATGCCCACCATCAAGCTAGACAAAATGACCGTCGGCGGGACCAGAAGCTAACAAGAATCAATAGGCTATTCCTAACTGCTTGGGGATTTGTGCCACTGACCGGAGCGGTCAGCGCTATGATGCTTGAATGTACAACAGTTTTGACGAGAGCTGCTTTCCAGAGTCGCGGGGAACCAACGACTATCGTAGTCCGTTCGCGATTGATCGAGATCGCATTATCCATAGTCGCGCATTCCGACGCCTTCAGGCGAAGACGCAGGTCTTTAGCACCGGCGAGTACGATTTTTATCGGACCCGTTTGACGCACAGCGTGGAAGTCGGGCAAATAGGACGCTCCATTTGTGCTTTTCTCGTCCATTCGTTCCCAGATGCGCCTAAGGTTGATCCCGATCTTGTGGAGGCGGCCTGCCTCGCCCATGATCTTGGCAATCCGCCTTTTGGTCATTCGGGAGAGCGGACTCTCCATGGCTGTATGGAGAATTATGGGGGATTTGAAGGAAATGCGCAGACCATGCGCATCCTAACGAGACGCATCTTCACCGAACGGCACGGGCGAACTGGCATGAAGCCAACGCGAGCTCTGATGGATGCTGTTTGCAAGTACAAGGAATTCTGGAATCCTGGGATGGAGAACCATTTTCTTTACGAAGACCAGCGTGATTGTACAGATTTCATTCATAACAAATTGGATGTTAGGGAGCAGAGCATCGAATGCCAAATAATGGATTGGTCTGACGATATTGCAAATGGATATGCGGATATAAATGACGGAGTGAAGGCACGGCTAATCACTGTACCTTCGCTGAGGAAATGGGTGCGCTCCAATTCTCTCGATCCGCAAGACTGTTCAGATGTCGAGAAGCTCATCACGAGCATCGAGGAGGAAGACACTGAGAAGTTTAGGGCGCGAGGAATTGGGGAATGCATCACGGCCACCTCCATCGTGTCACGAAGCGGACCTCTGGCTTCTCAGACCAAGCGGTATGGCATTGGCATAGAAGTACAGCCCGAAGTAAAGAAGCGATGCAAACTTATGAAGAAAATCGCGAAGGGGATAGTGATCCAGTCCGCCTTAGTGCAACAACTCGAGATGAAAACGCACCGGATGATGAAGCAACTGTTTACGCTCCTTCTTGAAAACTACGCTACCAAGACACCAAAGGCACTGTTACCGCAGGACGCCCATATCGAAGTTATCTCGGCTGCGGATGAACTTGGAAAAGCACGGTTTATTTGCGATCACCTTTCGGGAATGTCAGATGACTTTGCTGTGCGGACGTACAGGAGACTTTTCGATCCACTGTTTGGATCGATTGGCGATTTCATCTAGTCGAAGAACATCTTGGCCTTTCCGTCTTAGCGACCGCTTTGACCGCCGGCGTCGTGACCCAGACTCAATGAGCGATTATGGCTGGGTGGCCAGGGTCCGAATTTTCGAACCTCGGGCACCTCCAGGTTAGTCGAGAAACGCGATCTGCGCCGCGTGCCGCGCAAAGCGTTCCGGGTTCCTACAGACACAATGCCAGCCAACCAGATCGATCGTTTTGATGGGGGAAGGCGCGTGTATTCCTCTCCTCTCAAGTGAACACGGCTACTTTGCGTTGAGTTTGCTGATAACAATATAGTATAACTTGACATTACAGTTAAGTTTGGCTAGGATATTCTATGTGGAAGGACAAGCCAATATGGCGACAATCCCTGCATTTGATTCGGACGGCCTCCTTCCGCCTGGCGACTACGAAGTCTCTTTCGAAGAACTCAAGCAGTCGATTTTAGTCAAGGGTCTGCCGCACCTGAGGGGTCATTCCGCGTGGGACGCCGTCTGGCGGGCGAAGCTGGTTGAGAATTTTGAGCTTCTCACGCGGCAGCTCTGGCAGGCAGGAATCCACGAGGTCTTTGCCGACGGCTCGTTCGCAGAGGATAAGGATCATCCCAACGACGTTGACGGTTACTTCGTCTGCGATCTGCACCTTTTGGCTACAGGAGATTTGGTGCGCCAGCTCAACCTCCTTGATCCGTTCAAAGTGTGGACTTGGGACCCCGCCTCGCGGAGGCCTTATCTTGGCTATCCAAAAAAGCAATTGCCGATGTGGCACCAGTATCGGGTGGAACTGTATCCGCACATTCCTGGCTTGGGCATCGGCAGCGGAATCCTCGACAAGTTTGGCAACGAACTGGAGTTTCCCTCGGCCTTCCGCCAGTGCCGCCGCAACGGCAAGCCGAGGGGCATCATAAAAATCAAGTATGGAGGTCAATCATGATTCGCAATGAGAGCGAGTATCAGGAAGCATCGGCGCGTCTTGCCGGCGAGCGGAACCGGCTCGCGGATCATCGAACGAGACTGAAGGAAGCCGGACTGGGCAATGAGGAGATCAAGCGAGTGATCGACCCGATGGAGTCCTTCCACCTGCAACTCCAGGAAGAAGTGGAAAGCTATGAGCGCCTCAAGCGTGGCGAATTCGACGAGTTGGAGAATCTTCGCGGGCTCGGGCCTCTCTTGATTTCGACGCGTATCGCCCAGGGAATCTCTCAGAGGGAGCTGGCAAAACGACTCAATGTGCATGAGTCCCAGGTCTCCCGTGACGAGCGAAACGAATACTTTGGAATCACGCTGGAGCGGGCGATCAAGATACTCGACGCGCTTAACGTACGGTTGCACACCAAGGTGGAGATTGAACCGCAACATGAAGAAGTATTCGCCTGACATTGCCGGGTACCCAGGTCCGAATATGCGGACCTGGGATGCCTCCGGGTTAGTCGAGAAACGCAATCTGCTGCGCGTGCCGCGCAAAGCGTTCCCGGTTCATGTAGACACGATGCCAGCCAACGAGATCGATCGTTTTGTGATCCCGATGGCGGACCTCGCCGCGCGCGTAGACTTCAGCGTCGCGCGTCATGCGGCGCCAGAAGTAGCTCGTGGCGCGACGGTCGGTCGCAATGAGCCGTTCGTACTCCGCCAGGCCGATGCCTGAGGGGTATTGACGGCTCACCATCACGGTCACGCCGCCCCGCCGCATCATCTCAGCGCAGATATGAGGCTTGCTTCCCCCGCCGCGGCTGAGCGGTTCGTTGCGATGGATCACGGCGCCCTTTTCGCTGACGCCACGCTCCGGAACAAAGAACCATTCACCCTGCCGGATTGCCTCGCGTCCCTCGATCTCCTCGGGCCTGAGGCTTGCGATTGCCGTCCGCACGTCGCGAACGTTATCGCCCGGCACGGCAGCGGCGAACCAGTGACGCTCATCGTGTCCAAGCAGGAATTTGTTTTTGAGACTGCCATCGCGAACCATCAACACAAGATGGCGAGTGGAGGATTGTACGTCGAGAATCTCGGGTACAACTCCCACCTCGGATCGAATGTCGAAGAATTCGCCAGAGCGGTCCCTGCCTACGTCAATTCGGATCCGCTCCCGCTGCCTGCGGCCGGGTCCGCGTACAAACACACGCGCGCCCATGCGGGAGAAATGCCGACGCAAAGACTCCTCGGTCTTCATACAACTCCTTCAATTGTTTGGTTCGGTTTACTGCTAGGCGAAGCCGAGGAAGGGAGAAAGAGAGCCATCCTGTGCCGCGCCGATTACTTGGCGATCTGGTCGTTGCGAATGCAATCGAATCTGACGCATGATGTCTCCTTTCCTTGAATAAAGTAGCACTTATCCGGGAGCCGGTCAATCCGTAATCGATCCCCGTTCACTCCCGCCGCAACCGGACCACAGTCTCTATATGAAACGTCTGCGGAAAAAGGTCGACCAGGGTAATGGATCGGATTGCGTATCCAAAGCCGATCAGTGCGCGCAGATCGCGGGTCAGCGTTGCGGGATCGCACGAAACATAAACCAGCGCGGGCGCGCCAACCTCGCCGAGCAGCGAAGTAGTCTCCGGGCCGAGGCCGGTTCGCGGCGGATCGACGACCACCAGATCGGGCTTCTCCATTGGCCGCCGGCGGCGAAGAAACGGAAGCGTCTCGGCGATTACCGCCTCGCCGGTTGAGCCGCGCAGATTGTGCTCCAGGGCCGCTTTTGAAGCGGATGCGGACTCGACCGCAACCACGCGTTCAAAGCTGTCCGCAAGCTTGCGGGCGAAGAGGCCGACGCCGGCAAAAAGGTCCCATGCGAGATTACCCTTGTGGCCCTCCGTTACGCACTCCACCAGCGCATCAACAAGCCAGCGGTTGACCTGAAAGAATGAACCGCGATCCACGCGATAGTCGAACCCGGAAGCCGGGTAAGTGAGGCCGAGCGAGCCCCATTCGCCTGCCATGCCCATTTGTTTCCCGTCTGCCGCCTGTCGAATTAGCTCCGCTCCTTTCAAAGCCGGAATGCGTTCTTCAAGCGCGCGAGCCCATTTCACAAAGCGGCCTTCCTCTGGATTCACCGTATATGCGCTTGCAAGCAGCGCCGATTCGTCGCCATTGCAAAAGAAAGAAATCTCCGTCTGACCCAGTTCCCAATTCAGCGTTCGCATGATTTCCGCGCTTGCACTGGCCGCCTTCAGCAGCAGCGGCGCGGCGATGGGGCATTCGCGGATGGGGACGATGTTGTGGGACTGGCGGGCGCGGTAGCCTGGGTTTCCCGCGGAGTCGAATGCGAGGCGGATGCGATTGCGATAATGCCAAGGGTCGCCCGAGATCACGGCAATTTCTTCCGGCGCCTGAACGCCGCCGCGTTCCAGGGTTTCGCGCAGGATGGATTGCTTGAATGCGAGCTGCGTATCGTAGCCCGTGTGCTGATAGTGGCAGCCCCCGCAAGCGCCAAAGTGCGGGCAGGCCGGTGCAATTCGTTCCGGCGCGGCGGCGACAATTTCATCGGGATCGGCGGTGTCATAACCGCGCTTGCTCGCACTTATGCGCACGCGGACCTGTTCCCCCGGCAAGGTAAGCGGGACAAAGACGGCTTTGCCTTCCATGCGGGCAAGGAATGCGCCGCCGTAGATGGGCTTGACTATCTGAACGAGCTGAGTTGTCTCGGCTTGTGCGAGCGATGGTTTGGCGTGTGCGGGCTTGCCGCGGCGGGCTTGCGCGAATTGGGGCTTGCGTGGATTCATTGTTGGCTCATATAAAACAGGCTGAGGCGCGGCAGGGAGTAGTGAACCAGCAGTTGCTTTTGCACAAACTGGCGTTCAACCTGGCGCAGTTGCACCGTGCCCATGCGGCTACGGTAGGGAGCAAGCTCGCGCGCGGCGTGTTCCTTGAGGGCCACGAGCAACTCTTCAGGGGCCGCGGCGGTGAGGGAAGCAAACAGCTTCTCTTCGAGGACGGTGAGCGTGCGTTCGAGCGCTTCCAAATCGTGCGACGCGGCGCTGGCTGAGGCTTCGGCACGGAGCTCGGTAGCCAGTTCTCGAAGCCGGGCGGCAGTGGCGGTGCAGGCTTGGGGGGCGACGGTGGCTGTATCGAGCGCAGTTGCAGCCGATTCAAGATGCGATGCGACGCGGTCCTGCTCGAATCCCGACTCGCGCATGCCCGCGGAAGGTGTTGCGGTACCGGCTGAGGCTTCGCGTAGTTCTTCCGCTGCTTCCATCACAGCCTGCGCGCACCAGGCCAGGCCGTTGATGCGCCTCATGCGGCCCTTTTTCTGACGCGCCTCGTACTTGTCGAAGGCCGCATCGATGCCGCGCAGTGCCGCGTCCAGGGGAATGCCGGCTTCGCGCCACGTCTCGATCAGCGCCCAATCGAGCGTGGAGAGCAACAGGATCGATCCCCGCCGCTGCTGAAAGCGCTCTTCGATCTCGGTGAAGTAGTTGAAGTAATTCAGCACGGCTGGCGCCTCATTGCGGCCGGCTGCGCGGGCGCGCGGTGCGGTTGCGCTCGAAGAGTATAAGCAAGCCATCGAGCGTCAGCATGTCGTCGATCTCGGAGATGAAGCGCGAGTCTCCGGAGATTTGCCTGGCCAGCCCCCCGGTGGCGATCACACGCGGCTTCGCTCCCAACTCGGCGACCATTCGCTCCAGAATGCCGTCCACCAGCCCGATATAACCGTAGTAGAGGCCGCTCTGCAAGTGCGTCACGGTGTTGGTGCCGATCACCTTGGCGGGGCGCTTGATGTCGATGCGGCCAAGCCGCGCAGCGCGGGCGAAGAGTGCCTCGGCGCTGATGCCCAGGCCGGGAGCGATGGCGCCCCCGATGTATTCCCCCTTGGCGGAGATCACGTCGAAGGTTGTGGCGGTCCCGAAGTCGACCACGATGCAAGGGCCGCCGTAGCGTTCAAACGCGGCGATGGCATTCACCAGGCGGTCCGCGCCCAGGTCCGCAGGATTATCTTGCAGAACGGGAACGCCGGTCTTGATACCCGGCTCGACGAACAGGGGCTGCACGTGGAAGTACTCCTCGCAGACCTGGCGTAGCGTGGACTCAACCGGAGGGACCACGGAAGAGATGATGATGTGGTGCACCTGGCTGGGCGCAAGTCCGTGCATCTCGAAGAGATTCACGAAGAGCACACCGTACTCGTCGGAGGTCTGATGATGATGCGTGGTGACGCGCCAGTGAGCCGCAAGCTCGGGCTTCTCATCCCCCCGGCGACCAAGACCTGTCGCCGGGGACCCCGATTCATCACCCCGGCGACCAAGACCTGTCGCGGGGGACCCCGATTCACCGTCAAGGCGGTAGAGGCCGAGTACCGTGTTTGTGTTGCCTACGTCGATGGCCAGCAGCATGTTCTAATTTTTCTCCACGGCGCGAATCCCGCCAGTTTGCACGGTTACCAATCCAGTATCGGTGCGCACCCGAAGAAACCCGTTCTCATCCAACCCGGCGGTTTCGCCCGCGCATGCCTGCGGTCCGTGAACTTCAACCCGCCGGCCGCGCACCCATGTCGAGGCCTGTTCCAGCCGCTGAGGAATCGTCTCACACGCAGCCGGATCGAGCAGCCCAAGCGTTTCGTGCTCCAGCGATTTTAGCAGGCGGACGAGCAGAGCCTCGCGGCTGATGCGACGGCCCGCTTCCATATCCAGCGAGGTTGCGGGCGTGGCCAGGCCAGGGGCAAAGTCACGCTGATGAACGTTTATGCCGATGCCAACGACGGCCACTGTGCTGCCATTCGTGCGCGCCTCGGCCCTGGCTTCCACCAGGATTCCACCGGCTTTTCGCGGGCCCACGAGCAAGTCGTTGGGCCAGCGCAAGTCCACCGTCAGGCCGGCCACAGCACGAATGGCTTCAGCGGCGGCGAGCCCCGCGGCAAGCGGCAACAACGGCAAGCGGAGCGCAGGGAATTGCGAACGAAGCAGTACGCTGACGTAAAGCCCCAGGCCGGCGGCCGAGTGCCAGGCGTGATCGCCGCGCCCCCGCCCAGCCAGTTGCTCATCGGCAAAGTAGACAGAGCCATGCGGAGCGCCGGACCGGGCAGCTTCAAGCGCATCAGTGTTAGTGGAGTTAGTAACTGGCACGAAATGGAGCTTGCCCGCAAAGATGGTGCCGGCCAGCGAGGCCTCCAGCGCGGCAACATCGAACACGGCTTAACGCTTCTCCGCGTCGATGCTCATGGATATGTCCGCGGCCTTGGCGGAATGGGTCAGCGCGCCCACGCTGATAAAGTCGACACCCGTCTCCGCATAGGCCCGGATGCTATCGAGCACAATGCCACCCGAAGCCTCGGTGGGAATCCATTGCTCGGGCTGCTCTTGCGCATTGGCTCCCTGTGTCTTCTCGTGGATGCGCTCCACCGATCGTCTAACTTCCTCCGGCGTCATGTTATCCAGCAGGATGGCCTCCGCGCCGAATGCAAGCGCCTCTTCCAGTTCCTGCGCGTTGCGCACTTCCACCTGGATGCGCTGGCCCTTTCTGCGCTTCTCCAATGCCCGTGTAAGCACCGCGGGCAGACCGCCGCCCAGTGAGATGTGATTGTTCTTGATCAGAATGCCGGAGGCAAGATCGATGCGGTGATTGGTGCCGCCGCCGCACTGCACGGCGTACTTCTCAAGGACTCTGAGGCCGGGGACGGTTTTGCGCGTATCGAGCACGCGTGCGTGGGTTCCCTGAATCGCGTCAACGTACTTGCGGGTAAGCGTGGCGATGCCGCTCAGGTGCTGCATCAGGTTGAGAATGACGCGCTCGCAACTGAGCAGCACGCGGGCGTTGTGGCGGATGACGGCCAGCACCTGGCCCTGGCGCACGCGTACACCATCGAATATCTCGGGATGGCTAACCACTTCAAAGCGGTTCTGCGCGGGAGGGCGCGGGTCTAGGCGGGCAAATATCTCCAGCAGGCGCGAAACCGATCCCAGCCCCGAAACCACCATCTCCTGGCGGGCGATGATCGATGCCGTCGCGCGCAGCTCGGGGTCGATGGTCAGGTTGGTGGTGGCGTCGCGTGCGGCCTGGTCTTCCACCAGGGCGTTCTCAAGCAATGCGTCGATGCGGGTACTTTTCCAATCCATGATTTCTCTTTCGATGGTTCAAGAACGCGACTGCCGCTTCATTTCAAAAAGAAAGCTATAAATGACTTTCTTCACGCTGTCATCCACCTCGTTGACGATGGAGCAAAAGCTCTCTCCGTTTTGACGGTAGATCTCAAGAGCGTACTTCTGCTCTGTGCCTGAAATCCTTTCGACAAGCCTTTGCCAAATGCCAAGCTTCCCGTCTTTGCGTAGATCGACGAAGTAAATCCTCCCCAAGTCTGTATACCAGAGCAGAGAGACAATGTCCCTATAATCGCGAACGAAAATCCCATGATTGGTCAATAAGATGTACTGGGTAAAGCTGCCCGTCCTTGAGCCGGCGCCTGACAGATCGACGATTGCCAGGGCCCGGTCCGGATAAATATTGTGCTCTGAAATAATCCTTTCCGCATGCAAGGGAAAATCCGGCGCCGTGAAACATCCGGGCGCTCCGCCAAATGAGATTACGGGTTCTCGCCGAACCTTTGCCGCTGGTTTGGCTGGTTCGGCCGCTGGAACGGCGACAGTTTCAACAAACCATTCCACCGGGTTCTCAAAGTGTTCCAGCAGTTCCCGGCTCGCGACTTGAATCTGCTTGAAATGTTCTTCCGCCTCCGACCGTTTGACGGCGTCGTTCTCAAATCGATCGGGGTGCCAGAGTTTAGCTGCGGCGCGGAATGCTTTGTGGATCGCAGCCTTTGAGGACGGCCTGCCTGCGAGGCCAAGGGTTCTGGCGTGCTGAGCGCATGTTTCGCAGGCACAAGGCATTTCCTTGTCTTCACTCGGGCGGCAGTGCGTCGAGATCGGCCTGGTCTTCTATCACGGCGTTCTCAAGCAATGCGTCGATGTGGGTACTTTTCCAGTCCATGAGTGTCCAGGGAACTTCCTTCGTTCTTACCTCAAGACAAGCAAACTTCGCTGGGCATCCATCTCGAAATCGGTAAACCGCACCGCGTTGTTTCGCACCATTCGAATGATTTCCGCCGTCGGGCAGTTCCCAGTCTGCAACAAGATTACCTTGGGAGGCGCGCCTCGGGCGATGCTCAGATTCGCAAAGTCCTTGTCCTTGGTCAGGAACGCGAATCCATGCGCTTTTGCGTATTCCCAGATCACCGAATCGCTCGTCCCGCTCAATTCTACGGAATGAACATGAGCCGACTCTGGAAACAAGTCGGCCAGGTCGCTGGCAAGCCGCGGCGGCAGGTTCTCATCAACGAGAAGCTTCAAGTACCGCGATCCTCTCTGGAATGCTCGCGAAGAACTCGTAGACTGCCTGGAAGTCTTCCTGTTCCAGGTACGGGAACTCCCTCAGAATCTCGTCTTCGGTCATCCCGGAGGCCAGATACGAGGCAAGGTCGTAGACCGTAAAACGCAGGCCACGAATGCAGGGCTTTCCGCCCATTTTGCCCGATTCAACGGTGATGCGTGGATTTAGTCCGGCCATCTATACCTCCTGCTCTTCGCTCGTCACCCATTCTATGGTACGTGGAGCAATTGCGGGGAACCGGATTGTCGAGGCATTCGGTTTGGGATCGCCTGAGTTCTCACTCCGGCGGCAGTGCATCGAGTGCGGCGCGAGCTTTCTCGAGCAAAAGGCGGGTTTCGGCTTCCTGCTTCTTGACGCCTTCGACTACCTGAGCGGGGGCTTTGGCCAGGAAACCTTCGTTGCCCAGTTGACGCTCGGCCGCGACTACACCTTTTTCGTACTTTGCGATGTCCTTTGACAAACGGTCG
>Ga0302156_10003598_pt1 | contig 11834 bp, 6 predicted proteins | sample I_Bog_N3_2_FD_193503 | JGI IMG/M metagenome (GOLD analysis project Ga0302156, IMG submission 193503) | Peat permafrost microbial communities from Stordalen Mire near Abisko, Sweden - I_Bog_N3_2 | ecosystem: Environmental > Terrestrial > Soil > Wetlands > Peat | place: Sweden: Abisko, Stordalen... | reverse complement strand
GTTCGAGGGCTCGGCTGTCTTGCACGAAAAGGCTGCGTGAGACCGTGGCGTCGAAGTTGTCGCTGCCGGGGCCGGAGAAGAAACGGCGGCGGGCGCTGCCCATGGTTCCCAATGCAGGAAGGGTGAGCTGTGAAGCGTCGAAGACGGGCTGTCCGCCGCGTGGGTTGGTGTGAAGGGAAAGCGACCGGCCGGACCAAGTGGGCGCGTCGACGCCATTGTTATTGATGCCGTTGGGAATGGTTCCGAGGAGCGACGTGTCGTTGTTGTTTAGCAGAGTGACTGGTAATCCCGAGGTGAAGCGAGCGATGCCGGAGACTGCCCATCCGGCCTCCACGGCGTGGAGCATGCCGCCAGATTTGGTGGACGGGAGCGCGTACTGGAAGCTGCCGACGAGGTTGTGGCGGAGGTCGAATGCGGAAAGGGCACGGCTGAGCGAGGGATCGACGGGATTGACAGGCTCGGGCAGGCCAGAGGATTGGTCGATCGATTTCGAGTAGGTATAGCTGGCCAGGAGGTCTAGACCGTGGGCACGGTGAGTAAGCGATGCTTCGAGGGCGTTGTAGTTGGCGTTGGCGATGGTGCGCTGCAGCTCGACTGAACCGAAGGCGGGACCGAATTGGGTGCGGGCGGCCTGCTCGTCGAACGGACCGCATGCTGAGCCAAGCGACAGGCAGAGGGCGGGGTTGGCGGGGTTGGCTTCTTCCAGGACGAGAAGGTGATGGGATGAGGTGCCGACGTAGCTGACGGTTGCCAGCGTAGAACTGCTGAACTGGCGCTCGATACTGGCCATCCAGTGTTGGGCGTAAGGCGTTACGTCCTTGGGGTCGACTGCGGGGATGCCGACGAGGGGTTCGAACTGGGCCCAGTTCACCGTGTCATTTGGATTGGAGCGGCTGGCGCCATACGCGACCTTTTGCAGGGGGAAACGCTGGCCAGCATCGGCACCGGTGGCGGCTACTGTGAAGGGCGAGGCGAAGAGCGGCGGAGCGGCCGAGGTGTAGGTGTAGCCGTACGGCGGATTGGCGCTCATGATGCCGGCAGAGAGGCCTTCGTAGGCGGTATAGAAAATACCGTAGCCGAGACGGATGCTGGTTTGGCCGGTTGCGCCCGTGAGCTTCTGCAGGAAGGGCGTGGAGGTAGTAGGTGTCCATGCAATGCCTGCACGGGGTGCGAAGTCATTGCGGGCGGCGGCCAGAGAGCGCGGGACGCCGGGATCGCCAGGAAAGACGAGACCAAGGGGCGCACCAGGAAAGACCTGGGATTGCTCGCCCTGAACGAGGGTCTGGAGTTGGTTGTACTTCTCAAGCCAGGGACGGATGCGGTCAAGCCGGACGCCGTAATTGAAGGTGAGCTGGCTTGAGACCTTCCAGCTATCTTGCGCGAAGGCGGAGAGGTAGATGTTGCGGTTGTAGAAGCTGCCGGCCTGGCCCTGCGTGTAGCTGGAGGTAACGCCGAGGAGGAAGTCGGCGAAGTCGATGCCGGTCTCGGAGCCGTTGAAGGCAAAGCTGCCGTTGAAGATGGTGTCGGGGTGGGTGTTGATCTGGTTGGAGTGGATTTCTCCGCCAAACTTGAGGCCGTGCTTGCCGTAGATGCGCGAGAAAGCGTCGGAGACTTCGTAGATGTTTTCGGCCTGCACAATGGCCGTAGTGTCGACTCCCATCGTGAAGTCGTTGAAGGCGACGTTGGCGATGCCCTCGGTGGAAGGCTTGAGCGCAACGATGTTTGAGAATCCTTGTGACTCGAGTGATGGGCCGACACCGCCGACGGGCTGGCCGACGGAATTGGCGTTGCGCATGTAGCTGAGATGGAATTCGTTGAGGGCGTTGTCGCCGAAAGTGATGGAGTGCTGAAGGGCGACGAGCTGTGCCAACCCGCTTGATGTCGCGCTGAAGCCGGGGACGCTGGCTCCGCCCGTACCAGTGGGATAGGGATTGAGGAGCGAGTAGCCATCGAGGAAGTAGTAGGCGCCGAGGGTGCCCTTGCCGTGGGTCCAGTCGAGACGGAGAGCGCCTTTGTTGTCCTGGAGGGTTTCGGCTTCGGATGAGGTTTCAAAGACGCCGACGCCGGCGTTGGGCGTGGGGATGGACGCTAGCAGGGATTTAGCGGGGGCGGACCAGGCGGACTGGGGGATTTGGCCCGTGGAAAAGACTTGCGCATACGGTTCGCCCGTGGTGACGGTTTGGCCGAGGGAGCTGGAGAGCATGGAAGCAAGGTAGGGGCCACTGACGCTGCCGGTGAGGGGGCTCTGGCTGAAGTTGCCGGCGCGCTCGGCGGTGGAAGGGACGGCGATGTTGCCGGTGTCGATGCCCTGGGTGAGGCGAGTGCCCTGGTAGTCGGCGAAGAGGGCAACGGATTTGTGGAAGGGCGTTCCGCCGATCGTGGCGCCGAACTGGTTCTGGCGGAAGGCGGCGCGGTTTTGCGAGAAGTAGTTCCGAGCATCAAGGGCAGTGTTGCGGAGGAACTCAAAGGCTGAGCCGTGAAGGTGCGCTCCCCCGGATTTGGTGACGACGAGGACCTGACCGCCGCTGGAGTTGCCGTACTCGGCGTCGAAGTTGCTGGTGAGGACGCGGAAGCTATCAATCGAATCCAGATTGGGCACGATCGAGGTACCCATGTTGACGTCTTCCTCCACGTCGCTGCCGTTCACCCTGAATCCGTTTGACGCTTCGCGCTGGCCGCTGATGGAGAGATTGCCGGGGTTGGCGTTTCCCGATGGCGGGGTTGAGGCGACGCCCGTCATGATGACGGCGCCGGGCTGCGCGGTGCTGGTGGGGACGATGCCGGGCTGCACGGCCATGAGATCAGTAAAGCTGCGGCCGTTAAGCGGAACGCCTTCCATCTTTTTGGAATCGAGGGTTTCGCCCAGTTGCGTGCTGGTGGTTTCGGCTGCGAGGGATTCAGCGGTGACTTCAACGGTTTGGGCGTTGACGGCGATCTGGAGGGGCAGGTCGAGGTTAGCTTCAGGTTGGGCGTCAGTGAGGTTGGCGGTGACGGCGAGGGGCGTGAACCCGTCGGCGGAGATTTGGAGCCGATAGCTGCCGGATTCTGCAACGGTGACGCGGAAGTCGCCCTCGGCACCGGCGACGGCTTCGATAGCGGGCTGGTTGGCGGGGAGGATGGTGACGCGGGCGTTGGGGATGCGGCCGCCGGTGGGGTCGTGGACGATACCGGCGATGGTGAACGCCGGGCCGGCGAGGAGCAAGTTTGCATAGCCACCAAGGGCGAAAAGAATGAGGACGAAGATCAAACGGTGTTTCACAAACAACGCTCCTGATTTGGGCAGTTCTCAACGGGGAACCAGGGAGCCCAATATCCGACTGATTCGGTCTTCTTTTAACTTACGATTGATTTGGTCGGCATCCATGTGATTTGCATCACGCAGATCGGCTTTGGTTTTGTGGCCTGAAATGGGCATCAACCGAGGCCGTGGTCAAGCGAAACCGCTGAGCGGATCTCCCCGAAACGATTAACGATGGATATACGACTGAATTAGTCCTTATTCAATATACGACCGAATTAGTCCGAGATCAAGGATGAGATTCGTGATGCGAGACGCCGGAATTCAGCGGTACAATTCGAGGCCGAACGCGTCTTGAAGTGGGAGGGTGTGCGATGCGGATGGTTGTAGCTGCCCTGCTTCTTGGTGCTGGAGCTCCTGTATTTTGCCAGACAGCGGCGACAGCTCCCCCGAGCTTTGAAAACGAGAAGAAGGACCCACCCGGGGTGTTTTCGCCTCAAACGGAACTCAGCAAAGGGCCGCCGGTGTGGCATATTACGCTGGATGGGCTACTGAAGATGAATGTGCCAGGAATAGGACGGATACGGATGCCAAGTGCGCCGACGGACCCAGCTATGGTTGTGCATCCGCCGCAAGCGAGCATCGGCGTGCAGGCGCAGGGGGCGCAGGTCGCGCAGAACCTTTACCCGGGATTGCAATTGATGCCGATTGGTCTGGCGCCGGCGAAGGTCGAGCCGATTCCGACTGTCTTCCCCACCCTGAAGATGGATAAGATTCCAACGACATGGACGGAGTTCAAGGTCTCACCCATTCAGAGTGGCAACGTTGAACCTGCTGGGAAATAGCGCTGACGGAAGATGGCTAGGATTTAGGCGGCGGGACTTTCTTGCCTTCCTTTCTTGCTTCTGAGAGTCCGATGGCGATGGCCTGCTTTGGATTCGTGACCTTCTTGCCACTGCGGCCGCTTTTTAGCTTCCCTTCCTTCATGGCCTTCATTTCCCGCTCAACACTTTTCCCGGTGGCAGGGGAGTACTTGCGCGTGGAGCTTTTCTTCGCGGCTTTCTTGGTTGCTGTGGGCATGGCGTTTCCTCCTCGACGGTCAGATGGCTGTGTGCACGAGAGTGGTTGCATTGATTGCACTCAGAGCGCATCGAGTTGAGCAAGGAGGCGCGACCGGGTTGGCTCGTCGATGAAGGCGGCGCGGAGGGCTTCTCGATTGCAGGCCTGGAGATCCTGATCGGTCCAGTGGAATTGACTGCGGAGGCTCGCGTATTCCTGCTCGAGGGTGATGTTGGTGATGGTGCGCGTGTCGGTGCTGATACCGAGGGGGACGCCTGCTCGAAAAAGGCGTTCGATGGGGTGGGATGCGTAGGTGGGGACAGTGCGGGTTTGCACGTTGCTGGTGGGACAGACTTCGAGATGGATGCGTTCGTGGGCGAGATGGCGGACGAGAGCAGGGTCTTCGATGCTGCGGACGCCGTGGCCGATGCGTGTGGGTTGAAACGCCTGTAGTGTTTCCCAGACGCTGGCGGGGCCCGATGCTTCTCCGGCGTGCGCGGTGCGAGGTAGGCCGTTGCCTTGTGCGTAGCGGAATGCTGCGATGTGGGCATCGATGGGATAGCCGGCTTCGTCGCCAGCGATGTCGAGGGCGGCAACGCGGGTGCCCTGGAATTTGTGGACGAGATGCACGGTTTGCAGGCTTTGGGCTTTAGTGAAGTGGCGGAGAGTGCATAGTATGAGGCGGGCTTCAATGCCCGTGGCGCGGATGCATTGCTCGGTGACGCGATCGACGGCGGCGACTACGGCTTCGGGCGTTAGTCCGTTAAGGAGATGGAGGAGTGGGGCGAAGCGGAGTTCGGCGTAGATAACGCGGTCGCGGGCTAGTTGCTCGAAGACGTCTTCGGTGACGATGCGGAGCGCGTCTTCAGTCTGCATGAGTTGAAAGCCGCGTGGGGCGCGGGTCAGGAAGTCGGCGAGGCTGGCGCATTGGTTGGGGGCTACGAATTCGGTGTCGTATTCCTGACGCGAGGTGGATGGCGCGAGGCGGGAGACGGCATCGTAGCTGAGGGAGCAGTCGAGGTGGAGGTGGAGTTCGACTTTGGGGAGTTGGGGCATAGGAAATTATCGCGTAATTCCCCACCAACTCATTCCGCAAAAAACGGAGGATGAATCGGGCGCAGTCTTCCTCGGCTAAGGCGTTTCCGTGAGGGCTTCAGTGGCCTTCGACATTTGAGCGGTGCGCTCGATTTTATCCCAGTTAAATGGCTTGCCGTCGATGGCGCGCTTGATGGTTTTGAAGAGGACGATGGAGAAGACTTGCCGATAGGCGAAGCGCTGGAGCCAGATGTGGAAAAGGAGCCAGCCATCGCCTTTGTTGGCGGGGTGACGGCGCTCGAGCGAGAAGGCCAGCGAGGAGGTGACGAAGTCGAGGATCAGGAAGCCGAGGAAGAAGACGAGCAGTTTTTCGAAGCTGGCAGAGGACGCTGAACCGGGGTGGTAATAGCGATTGACGAAGAAGGTGACAACGCCGGTTAGGAACATGAGATCAATGAAGGGCGACACCAGCGGCAGAAACATTTGGAAGATGAGAATGTTGGGCAGCGCAAAGAAGCCCATGGCCTTGTTGCGAAGAAAGGCCGCGCGATGCTTCCAGATAGCCTGCAGCGTGCCAAAGGACCAGCGAAAGCGCTGACGCATGAGGCCGCTTGCATCGATGGGCGCTTCAGTGAATGCAAGCGAGCGGTCTTCATAGTCGACGCGCAGGCCCTGCTCGAGGATGTTCATGGTGAGGTCAGCATCCTCTGCCACGGTGTTCAGGGGATAGCCGCCCGCTGCTTTGACGGGCGCTGTGCGCCATGCACCGATAGCCCCGGGCACAACCGTGACGACGTGGAATAAATCGAGGGCGCGGCGCTCAAAATTCTGGCTCGTAATGTATTCGAGGGCCTGCCAGCGTGTCCATAGATTGACGCGATTACCAACCTTGGCATTGCCGGCCATGGCGCCGATGCGGGGATCTTCAAAATGTGGAATGAGCTTGGAGATAGCATCGGCGGCAATAACGGTGTCTGCGTCAATGCCAACGTAAATCTCTTCTTCAAGACGGTCGAGTGCATAGTTGAGAGCGGCGGCCTTGCCTCCGTTGGCCTTGGTTAGCACCTGGACGCGCCCTGCCGCAATCTCCGCGGTATAGGCATCGCGCGCGACTTCGAAAGTGCGGTCGCTTGAGCCGTCGTCGATAACGATGATGTGGAGGTTCTGGTAATCAGAGTTGAGGACCGAACGGATGGTGCGGACGATGACGGTCTCTTCGTTATAGGCGGGAATGAGCACGGCGACGCGCGGATTGTAGCCGGACGAGGCTTGAGTGCGCGGCTTGCGCAGGCGATCAATGACGGCAAAAATGCCAATGACAACGAGGCGCGCGCTCATGAGGATGTCGCCGAGGAAGAAGACCATGGCGATGAATGTGCCGATAAACTGCACGCCGGAGAAGGCGAGCGAGTCAGGAACGGCGCGGAGGAACTGCCAGAACGTGAGTGGCGGCATCACCTCGGCAGTGGTCTTTCCCATGAGCTCGGAGACGGGCACGAACGTATAGCCCTTGGCGCGAAGAGTATCGATGAGGACAGGGAGGGCTGCGACGGTAGCAGACCTGTCGCCACCTCCGTCGTGCATCAGAATGACGGAGCCGCGAAATTGCGGCTTTGTCTTCATAACCTGCAATTGAGCGAGAACCGATTGGGTGATATCAGCCGGAGATTTGCGGGGATGCTCGTCCCAATCGTCGGTGTCGATTTTGCTGCCAATGACGATGTAGCCGTCGTTCTGAATCGGCACGACGGGCGCGGCCTGATCGTCGGTTTCCGGCTCTTCATCGATGTCATACGGAGGGCGGAAGTAGAGCGGCTGAACATTGAGCTTGCTGGCGAACAAGCGCTGGGTAAGTTTGACCTGGAGATCGAGTTGCTGAGGCGAAATCTCGCTGATGTCTGGGTGCGTGTAGGTGTGATTACCTATCTCATTACCTTCGCGCGCAATGCGCTGCATGAGCCCGATGCTTTCCGCAGCCTCGTTGCCAATCAGAAAGAAAGTGCCTTTGACGTTCTTCTTCTTCAGGATGTCGAGAATTTTCGGCGTCCACTTGGGATCGGGTCCGTCGTCGAAGGAGATGGCAACCTGATTTGGGCGGTACCCGTAGTACTGGACGGTGTAGGTGCGAGGATAGACGTCCATGTGCTCGTCGATGACGAGTTGTTTCCTCGGATCCCTTTCATCAGTATCGACACTGACGGTGCGCTTGCCTGGCTGGGGCAGATTGGTGACGCGCATGATGTCGCCTTCGCCTTCGATGTCGACGTCGTGACCCGGCTGGACAGAGCCGAGGGCCTGCAAGGATTCAGGATTGCTGGGCTTGTCCCAGATGCTCCATAAGGAGCTGTCTTCAGAGCCGAGACGCCAAAGAGCAAAGGTAGAAAGACCGAGCTGGCGAGCGCCTCGCAATTCGTTCAGGATGGTGACGCCATCGAGAAACCAGACGACGTGGCGTTCGTTTGAGTCTTCGTCGATGTATTCGAAGTGGGGATTGAGCGTGTCGTAGTCGAGGTTCAGGTCAGCGTCGGCATCGGAGGCGCGGCCCCAGGTGTCAGACACCGAGAGGTCTTCCGTATTGACGACCTCCGGCTTTGAGGCCGGCTTGTGGCTGCCCTTCTTTGCAGGCGCAGGAGCGGAAAGCGTCCAGTCATAGCCATAGTTGCCGACTGCGCAGATGAGCTTTTCCTTGGGCACGATTTTGAGCACACGGGTGAGGTTGCCGATAAACCAGTCTTGACTGGCAATGGGACCGGGATCGCTCGTCACCTGGTGCTGGTCGTAATTCATCAGGATAATGCCGTCGGAGTTGGCGGCAATCTGCTTCAGGTCGGCGTCAGACGTGGCGACTGCGGTGTTGACCCACAGTCGGAGGTTGTGTGCATGCAGATCTACAACGAGCTCATGGATGAAGCTGAGGTAGGCGGGATCGGCATCGTCAGGAAGGCTTTCAAAATCCAGCGAAAGACCGCGATAGACCGGATACGTGGAGAAGAACCGGAGAATCTGTGCGCGCAACAAAGCGCGGTTTGACGGGCTTTTGAGGAGGTTGCCAACGCCGTCATCCCAACTTTGGGTTTTTGCATTGAAGTTGTTCAGATGGGGGAAGATTTCTGTGTCTTCCTTTGAATCCTGAATGACATGCTTGATGCGGTCCAGATCGTCGGGATCGTGAACCGAGGATCCGTCCACAATGGGGTACTCGCGGTGGCTGTCGTTGTGGATGCCAAGCAGCGTGGGACGTGCCGCATCGACATGGAGCCACTCGGGAAAAAGCATGTCGATCTGGTGAACGTGCTCCTTGAACGAGGAATAGCTGGCCTCGTCATATGGGACGTAATAGGCGGCGCGCAAACCTTCGCCGGAGTTGAGTGGGATGTCGGAGGGCTTGCGTTCGGTTTTGCGACGAGCGGGGCGGACCTTGGTACCGCGCTGGGCGACACTGCGGTCAGGAAGGGCTTTGAAATTGTGCTTGGGAGTTGGAAGCAGAAGCTCCGGCAAACGCTGAAAGCGCAGGACATTGAAGATGAAGCCGGCCAGAACCAGAGTAAAGACCACGGCAGAGATGTCGAAAACGCGGCGAAGGCGCTTCCATCGCTTGCGCTGCGGGTCGAAGAATATTTGCTTATCCGGCATATAGGTACGTTTCTATTCTACTGGGGACGAAAACCGCGGCAAACAGCTAGGCTATACAGTACGGGTTACAGTCTGCATCCTATGGAAGCTTCCTCAACGAGTCAATTAGGCGGGACCGGCAGGTTGATGGGCCGCGCGTGGCCGAGCGCACTGGCACTCGCCTGCGGTGCGGCGCTGCGTGTTTGGATGCTCAAGGCTATTCCGCAGGTGCAGGGGGACACGCTTCTTTATGGCGGCCTGGCGAAGAACATGCTGCTGCATGGGAAGTACGCCATCACGGATGGAAGTGGAGTGCTGCATTCAACGCTGATCCGGCTGCCGGGATATCCACTGTTTCTTGCGGCTTGCTTCAAGCTGTTCGGGATGGAGAATTACAACGCAGCTGCATACGTGCAGATTGCGATGGAGCTGGCGGGATGCCTATTGCTGGCCGGGTTTGCGGGGGAGATTGCGCCGGCTGGAATGAAGCGCAGCGCGGCGGTGGCGACTGTGTGGCTGGCAGCGATTTGTCCTTTCACGGCGTCCTATGCGGTTGCGCCGCTGACAGAGACGCCGACGCTGTTTGCGATTGCGCTGGCGTTGTGGGCGATGGTGCGGTTCAGGACCAGGCCGGGATGGGGATACGCGCTGCTGTTCACGTTTGCGGTTTGCTTTGCGGCGATGCTGCGTCCGGATGGGGCGTTGGTGGGGGTTGCGCTGGTACCAGGGCTGATTTGGGGGATTTGGCGCGGAAAGATCGCGTGGGTCAGGTTAGCGAGGATGGGGGCTGTTTGCTTCGTGCTGGCAATGATTCCGTTTGGGGTGTGGACGGCGCGGAACTGGCGGACGTTTCATGTGTTTGAGCCGCTTGCGCCGCGGTATGCGACTGATCCGGGTGAAGAAACTTATCCGGGATGGCAGCGGTGGGTGAAGACTTGGTGTCTGGATTTTGTTTCGACATACGACATTTACTGGAATTTGCCGGGGGGGCCGTTTGACCTGAGCAAATTGCCGGCGCGGGCGTTTGACTCGCCTGCACAGTATGCGGAGACTGAGGCGTTGAAGAAGGCGTATGACGATAATGGGCAGGACTTTTCGCCCGGCATCGATGCGGAGTTTGCGCGGCTCGCGGAGGAGCGGGTGAAGGCCAATCCGCTGAGGTATTACGCATGGCTGCCACTGGGACGGATGGCGGATATGTGGCTGCGGCCGCGGGTGGAGAACTTAAACATCGATCTGGATTGGTGGGTGTACTCGCATCACAACTCGGAAACGCGGTTCAGTTGGGAGTATGCGGGGTTGAATGCGCTGTATCTGCTGCTGGGCTTGGTGGGGTTGTGTCTGCGGCCAAAATTCTGGTTCTGGATGCTGGCATACCTGGTGTTGCGCAGTGCGTTGCTGATGACCATTGAGGCGCCCGAGGCGCGGTATACGCTGGAATGCTTCCCGATGGTGTTTGCGCTGGGAGGGATGGCGGTGGCTGCGGGATTAAGACGAGGGACTAGGGACTAAGGACTGAGGCTTTTCGATCCGGACCAACCGCTAAAGCTCCGTGCCCCATTCATTCGCCGTTTTTCAGGCGAATGAGTGGGAAGCCACGACACTCAAGAATCCGTCAATCCGGCGCAAGGAATGCGCTAGCGATTGACGTAGGTGGGGTTGGGGTCAGTCTTGAAGGTGAAGGCGTCGGCGGGCAGAGACTGGTTGACCTTCATATTGGAGTAGGTGCAGGTGCGGGATGCGCCCTGGCCTTCATCGAAGATCTGCCTGATGCTGATGCCCTTGTCCACGTCCATCCAGACAGTAGCTTTGGGAACATTCTTGCGGACGGCCGGGTCCTTGGGAACCAGTTCAAGCTTTTCGGTCTTGATTCCGTTGATGGTTTCAGGGCCGAGGTACTTGATGTCCCACTTCTCCGCGAGATCTTTGCCGCTGGCGCCGAAGCCGAGTTCAAACCAGCTTTGGTACTGGGCGAATTTGCTGAGCGTGGTGACCTGGTTGGTCAGTTTCTCATAGAGCTTGACGGTGCCGCCGGAATAGACATAAACCTTGGGGGACGGCTGGCCGTTGTCCTGCGCAATGTGCGCTGCCATCTGGAAGGCTGTGCCCTTGCGCTGGTAGTAGACGACGCCCTTCTGCGTGTCGGTATCGGGCACGGGATATTGCGTAACAACATCGATCTGGACGTCTGCGGAGGTGGAGCGGAAGTTAGTCGCGGCTACGTCGAGACGGTGGAGTACGCTTGCCAAGAGATGGTACGTGGCTGAGTCAGCTTCACTTTGCGCGCCATCATGTGTCACTGCATACGCCCTAATGGTTAGAGACTCCGAAACCAAAATTGGTGCCGTGTACTTGGCAGATGAGATCTTTGGTGCATCACCATCGGTTGTGAAGTAGATTGACACCCCTGGAGTTGCGTCGGTGATCTTGACCGTCTGGCTCGTGTTGTAGACTCCGCCGGGCGGTGAAAACACCGGGATTACCGGTTGTCCGTCTGAAGCTACTGCCGCGTAGCTTGGTAATGTGATAAGTCCAAGCAATGCACTAAAGATGAACCATATTCGCATATACATAATCTTCCTTTCTCTTGGATGCGCTGAGAAACGAGAAGGAACAAAACCTGTTTAGCGGTGTGCCCAGATTTTCCAGGCTGCGTTTCCCTGGGCATCCGTCACGGTTTCCCAGCGCTCAACAAAGACGGCATCGCCGGTGACCGGCTCGATTGCCTTGCGAAGAACCTTCTTGACGACCTGATCGTCGGCACCGGCGGGAACATTCACGTCGACGGCGAGGACAGTGACGATGAAGCCGTGATCGTCGTTGCCGACAACCTGGATGGGATGGGGCGGCCCGCCGTTGGGGGATGGCTTCTCGCCATAGTTCCAGAAAA
>Ga0302156_10003593_pt1 | contig 11846 bp, 6 predicted proteins | sample I_Bog_N3_2_FD_193503 | JGI IMG/M metagenome (GOLD analysis project Ga0302156, IMG submission 193503) | Peat permafrost microbial communities from Stordalen Mire near Abisko, Sweden - I_Bog_N3_2 | ecosystem: Environmental > Terrestrial > Soil > Wetlands > Peat | place: Sweden: Abisko, Stordalen... | reverse complement strand
ACTGAACGACGTGAATGGCCGGGACACGCCCGGCCATGACGAAGCCGACCGATTCATTTATTCTTGAGCGTCTCCTAACCGGCAACGGTGAGGGCGGCGCTGCTCATAGCCGCAACCCTTCGCGCTTGATGTTCGCAATCAGCGCCGGATTGCTGAACCGTTCGGGCTGCCGAAACTCATCTTCCCAAAGGGGAAGGGCTGAAACCAAAATGCCTGTTTCCAGCATCACATCGAACGCAATGCCCGCCATATTGCCGGAGACTTCATAGCGGTCGCCACGCTCGCCCTTGAGGATCACGGCAAGGTCGGTGTCACTGTCGGGCGTGTGGTCGCCACGGGCGCGGCTGCCGTACACAAAGCCCTCGGTCACTGAATAGAGGTCGGCGATGCGCAGCATGAACGCCCGCGCCGCGCGCGCCGTCTCCGAATCCAGCGCGTACCCCGACGCGCCCGTCGGGTGCTCTGCCATCTGTTGAGAGGGTTCGATCATCCTTTTTTATACCACAAAAGCCGTCCGGTTTCGACGGCAAAACTGGCTTTCAATATGGAACAGAATTACGGAACAGAAAAGCCCAATTTTATCAACGCCCCGCCCGTGTTCCATATATCATGAAATGTGCATAGCCTCTTCAGGCAGCTCCACGGGATGCGCCCAAGTAGCCGAGCCTGCGTTTGCGACGAATGTCCGCTGTAACTATCATTCGACCCAAACCCGCCAGTCCGCTCCCGGCCAATCTCGCCCATAAATTGAACGTCCGGTTACCGCGTTGCCCGCGCGGACAGCGGACAGTCCGCTCTCCGCCCATCTATGCCGTTTAATCGAGCGCACGGCCCCCCTATATCTAGCGTAAGTCTGCGTTAACCGGATAGGCACGCCCTATTGATCTTGCCGAGACATTCGTTGCGGGATTTGACAGATCCGCGTTTCACGCCGATTTGCGGCATTTATGCCGTGACGCGCGGCCTCGAGATCATTTCGAAGCAACGCGCCCGTTGCCTTCGTCGTTGAAAGACCGGAACCCGTCGATCGCACGGAGACGCATGGCGGGCGCCGGCAACGTCTACCGGCGCGACTATGAGGATGTGGCGGCCAGCTATGTTTGGGACACGTTGCAAAATGACCTTCCGCCTTAGGAGACGCTCAAGAATAAATGAATCAGTCGGCTTCGTCATGGCCGGGCTTGTCCCGGCCATCCCCACGATTTGCTAGCAAACCGTTGACGTCGTTCAGTTTAAGTAAATCCGATGGTTTGCACGGAATTCGCCACGGCGCTGGATCAGGTTATGGTAATACACTAAAGTATTGATGATCCACGACATGGATGGCCGGGACAAGCCCGGCCATGACGGACATGGAGCTGTTATTTCTGCGCAACTCCTTAGCGGGCTGTAATTGAGGACGAGCTTCGCTCCCCTGGCGAACTGCCCTGATTTGCGGCTTTCCCGCCTCTCGACCCCCCCTTCGCGCCAGGATAACGATTTTGGGCGTTCATCATCGGGCTTTCCCGGATGGGGAGGTGCGTGCAATGGAACTGCGAGGAGTGGCGAGCCTCTGTTTTTTCTTTCTGATTTAACGAAATCATGCTATTCTAGCAATTCCGCTTCCGCGCGGCAAAGAGGGTCCGCCCGTGGCGTCACTCAACCTTCCCGCCCGTTTCGCCAATCGGCGCGAAAAGGGCTGGATTCGGGGCGCCGGGAGGGCGCGATCCCGGTTTCTCCCCCGCGGCGGAACACGGAAGGCGAAGCCGATCGCAGCGACCCCGAGGGGCGAAAAATTTGGAGAAAACGAAATCGGACTTGGCGGACTTGCAAGGCCTTGAAAACGCTCAAAACCGCCAAGGAAATGTTTGGATCGGCTTGCAGAAAAAAGGACGGAATTGGAAAAAGCTTGGCGAAAAGTTTGGAAAACAAGCAATTTGCCGGAGAGCGTCAGACCTAACCTGGCGCCTGTGCCTCTCGACCCTCGCCCATGACCTCCCCAACACGCGATCACGGGCGCGCAACATTCGCGTGTCAACCTGCCTCGAATCTCGAGCGGCGACGCCCCCCCCACATTCCCTTTGCGCCAATTCCGCGTAATCTCGGCGCGAATCGTTGATGCGACGAGACCGCCGTGACCTCGACCCTCGATATTTCGATTTACCGCGAGACGCTGATCTTCCTGGCGACCGCGGGTATCATCGCGCCTTTGTTCTTTCGCATTCGGATCAGCCCGGTGCTCGGCTATCTGCTGGCCGGGGCGGCGCTGGGGCCCTTTGGCCTCGGCCGGCTCGCGGGGCGCTGGCCGGGGGTCGACCTGTTCCTGCTCTCCAATGTCGGCGCGATCGACCGGCTCGCCGAGTTCGGCGTCGTGGCCTTGATGTTCACCATCGGCCTGGAGCTTTCGTTCGAGCGCCTGAAGAGCCTGCGACGGCTTGTTTTCGGCATGGGGACCGCCCAGATGGCCGTTTCGACAGCCGTGATCGCCGCCGCCGCCGCTTTCGTCGGCCAGCCGCCCGCCGCCGCGCTGATTCTCGGCGCGGCTTTGTCGCTTTCCTCCACCGCCATCGTGGTTCCCGTGCTCGCGGAGCATAAACTGACGAACGCCCAGGTCGGGCGCTACAGCTTCTCGGCGCTGCTGTTTCAGGATCTGGCGGTAGCGCCGTTGCTGTTCCTGGTCGCGATGCTGACGGGCGCTTCGGGCGGCGCGGTCGCGACGTTGGTGTTGACCCTGGCGCCGGCGGCGCTGGCGGTGGGCGTGGTGATCGGCGCCGGCCGGCTCGTGCTGAGGCCTTTGTTCCATTCCGTCGCCATGACCAAAAACGCCGAATCCTTCATGGCGGCCTGTCTGCTGGTCGGCCTGGGGTCGGCGCTGATCGCCGCCGCGAGCGGCCTGTCGATGGCGCTCGGCGCCTTTCTCTCCGGCCTGCTGCTCGCCGAGACCGAATATCGACGCGAGATCGAAGTGACGATCGAACCGTTCAAGGGCCTGCTGCTCGGCTTGTTTTTCGTCTCGGTCGGCGCGCAGCTCGATCTGTCGCTGGCGATCGCCAGCCCCACGGAGGTTTTTGGCGCGCTCGCGGCCTTCATGGCGCTGAAAACCTTGGCGATGTTCCCGATCGCCTGGGGCTTCGGCGCGACCCCGGCCGCCGCGCGGGACACGGCCATCATGCTGGGGCCGGGCGGCGAATTTGCCTTCGTGCTGATCGGCGCGGCGAGCGCCAGCGGCGTCATCGATCCCCACGCCGGGCGCGTCGGCATCGTCGCGGCGGCGCTGTCGATGCTGCTATTGCCGGTCATCGGCCGGTTCGTCGCGGTCGGCGCCGCGCGGCGCCGCCTCATCGTCGCGGTCGCCGAGGCGCCGGTCGCGCCGCCGGCGGACGACGACCATCGGGTGATCATCGTCGGCTACGGTCGCGTCGGGACGCTGATCGGCGAGATGCTCGAAATCCACAAAATCCCCTTCATCGGCGTCGACACCGACGCCCGCCTCGTCCGGCTGGCGCATAGCGCGGGCCGTCCGGCGTTCTACGGCGACGCGACGCGCGCGGAGTTTCTCAAACGATGCGGCATAGAGACGGCGCGCGCGCTGGTGGTGACGATGAATTCCGACGAGGCGAACGAGGAGGTCGTCTCAGCGGCGCGCAAACTGCGGCCCGACATGACGATCGTCGCCCGCGCCCGCGACGCCGAACAGGCCAGCAAACTCTATCAGCTCGGCGTCACCGACGCGGTGCCCGAGACCGTCGAGGCCAGCCTGCAATTGTCGGAGGCCGTGCTCGTCGACATCGGCGTGCCGATGGGGTTCGTCATCGCCTCGATTCACGAGAAGCGCGACGAATTCCGCAAGCGCCTCGTCGCCGCGGGCGCGCCCGACCGGGTCGCACAGGCGCGCCGCAGGCTGAAGCCGAAATGATCACCAGCCCATCAGGATGAAGATCCGCGCCCATCGCCCCATGGCGAGCGCGGCGGAATAGACGAAGCCGTCGGCGCCGCCAAAAATATGCCGGCGGAACACGTAATATTTGACGAACTGAAACGGGAACTCGAACAGGAAGCGCAGGTAACGATCCCAACCCAGCCGCTTCCTCTCGCGGTCCTGAAGCTGATAATAAGTCAGCGTCTTGACGATGATGTGCGCGACATCGCGATAGGAGCGGTGCAGCATCGCGCCCTCGAGTTGCACCACTTCGCCTGAAGTCACTACTTCGTCGTGGGCGAGCGAATCGCGGAAGCGCGCTGTGGTGCGATTGTAGAGCCTGATGTAATTGTGGAACGAAGCGAACGGCGCCGGCTTTTCCCGTTTCGGATAGACCAACGTCTGCCTCATCCGGAACGCGCGCCCAGGCGGGATGGGCGAAGCGATCAGCTCGGCGATTTCCGCGCGAAGGGCGTCCGAAAGCCATTCGTCGGCGTCGAGATTGAGAATCCAGTCGTGGCGCGCCTGATCCTCGGCAAAGCGCTTTTGCGGTCCGAAGCCCGGCCAGGGGTTGAAGATCACGCGCGCCCCGAGCCGCCGGCAGAGTTCCACCGTGCCGTCGGTCGAGCCGGAGTCGATCACCACGACTTCGTCGGCGAGGCCATCGACGGAGCGGATCGCGCGCTCGACGCGATCGACCTCGTTGCGGGCGATGAGGGTGCAAGTCAGCGGAATGACGGGGAACTCCGGGAGAGCGGCGCAGGACTGCCGGGCGGTCTGGGACTGTACGCGAGCCGCCATGGCCGTGCTCGACTGCGGGCTTTTCTGTCAAGGGAGCGGCGCGCTATTTTTGCTTTCGGCCCGCGCTCGACAGGCATCCTCCGCGGAGGTCCGTCGGCGAGCCTCTCGTCGAGACCAGCGCCCCGGGCCCGATCTGTTCTAATCCAGCGCGGCGCCATGCCAGCTCAGCGATAGCGCTGGATGGAAATAAGCGTCTGATCGCAACCGCTCGAGCCAGCGCTTCTTGAAGTAGGCGACTTGCGACGCATAGCGTTTTTCTTGATCGATCTGTTTCTTGCGCGTGGCGGCTTCATGGTGGATCAACACCGAACCCGGCTCCAGCACCGAACCGAAGCCGCTCTCGGAAAGCCGAAGGCAAAGGTCGATGTCATTGAATTCCACGGGAAGATTTATCGCGTCAAATCCCCCGACCGCGGCAAATCTATCCCTCGCGACGGCAAGACAAGCCCCGGTCACTGCGGAAATCTCATGCGGCGCCTGGAGTCGTTCGAAGTATCCCTTGGCATTCGCCGACAACAACCTCTCGTAGTGATTGGCGTGTCCGTCGATACCGAGCAGGACGCCCGCATGCTGTATGCGGCCGTCGGGATACAAGAGTTTCGCCCCGACGGCGCCAACCGACGGTAACTTCGTCCATCCGACCAGCAGCGAAAGCCAATTTTTTGAGACGGCTTCGGTGTCGTTGTTCAGGAATACCAGGCAATCCGCATGCGCCTGGCTGGCCGCGGCATTGCAAAGCGCGGAATAATTGAAGGGACCGCTTTGCGACAGGATGCGCGCGCGGGGGTCGGTCGCGATTTCGTCGAACAAGACGCGCGTCTCTTCCTCTTGGCTTCCATTGTCGACGACGATCAATTCAAAGGGCGCGTCGGCGCCGCGAATGCTGGCGACGCAGGCGCGCAGCAGGGCGGCGCGGTCGCGCGTCGGGATAATGATCGTCGCCGCGGGCGAATTCGTAACGAATACCGGGCGCGGGGGCGGGCTCTTCGCGGTCCGATAGGGCGGCGTCGACAGCAGGATTCGCGCGATATGCGAAACTTTGTCGTCGCTGCCAGGGTTTAGGGTCTGTTCCTGTAGCCCTTCGATCGTAACATCGCCCAGCGCCTCAAGGACATAGCGGACCCGAACCGCCCAGGCTCGGCCGATGAGATCGAGGCTTTCCGAGAGGATCGGGCTCCAGTCCGGCTTGAGTCGGGGAACTACGGACTTGCCGCAAATCTCCTCATCGCCGTAGAACATGTCGACCGCCGCTTCGCGCAACGCCGTCGAGCCGATTATGCTCCATGCCTCTGGCTTCCAGGAGTCGTCGGGTCGCGCGACCACCACCAGATCGTCCAGTTGCAAATCGGCAACGAGGTCCCGGATTCGCGACGTCGGCTGGCTGGCGATCACGCTCGCGGACGCCTCATCTCGGGTCGACGAGACGACGGACCAGTTCGGCCAGGGTTGAGTCGTCAAGACGGCGAGCAAGGACTTCGATGCGGACGGGCCCGAGGCTAAATTCATAATTCTTATGTGTGGTCCATCGCTCGTCTTGGCGTCCAAGCGATCGATCCCCTCCCATTCCGCCGGTCGTCGACGCCCGTCCCGCCAGGGCAAATAGTCTTCCATGGGCGTCGCCATGACCGCGCGGCGAAACATCCGCTCCGATAATTTCTCCCATCCGATGACAGCATAGCCTAGTCCGAGCCAGGTCTGGCGGGGCCGTCGCGCGCGTGACAATATTTCAAGAATCGAAATCGGGCGCAGGCTTCGAATCCGAAAACGGAACGGTCCGACGCGGTTCGTTGGAGACAGGCACAGTTTCGTCGTCGACGCCGGTATCTTGCCAAGCCATATCGCTCGCCCAAGCACGGGGCCTGGGAGGATGGAGTCTTGGAATGCTTGTCCCATGAAGCATCGCAATACCGGACGGGCCACGTCGCGCGTTAGACTGGCGTCGTAGATCATTTCGACCCAGCGATCCGCCAATGACGATGCATCGACCACCAATCGCATCCAGGGCTCGCCGCTCATCGACGTCGTTTCCCCGTCAATACATGCGACGTCCCATTCGGGCGCCAGGAAGACCTCATCGCGGGGCCCCCGCTTAGTCGGCACTGTCATACAATCCTTTCCCAGCCTCTTTGCGTCCTAGAGGCCGCGCCTCGGCAATACGATATTGATCGTGCACGCCCAAATGGAAACGCTCGTGCTGTGCGGGACAGGGGCCCCACACCGTCGAGGCGAAGGCAAGGACACGACCGTGGCGCTCGCGGCCAAAGGAAAAAGGCGGTCGATCTCGTTGGCGCGATCTGGAATTTGATCAAAATCACTAGCGGAAACTGCGTGATAATTGCAATTCTCGGACTGTCGAGGGTGTGAACCATGCAGGTCGAAGCAACCGAAAATCTCGATGTGAAGATCCTGACGCCAAATCGCTCGGGCGACTTGCGCGGGTTCTTCTCCGAAGTCTCCCATCGCCGGGTTTTCGCCTTGGCCGGCGTGACCCTTGATTTCGTTCAGGACAACCTGTCGCTGTCGCGCGACGTCGGAGCTGTTCGATCCGAGTTGCCGCTCGCATTCGGCGATCCGCGCCTTCAGCGCCGCATTTTTCTCCGGCAGCGCCAAAAGCTTTTCCCGCTTCGGCGCGATCGGGGGATTCGCCACCCATTTCACTTTTGAAGCAAAACGGAATTCCGCAGTCGAGATATATTTGGCTCGCCGCCAAGAATTAGATCGAAATCACACGACCTTGGCAGTCACCAATGATGCGCAACTGCCGGCTTTCAGAATTGCCGGTCGCCTGCGCTGCGATTGACAAAGAACCGCGAAGTGTTCATTAGCTCGTCAAAATCGGGCCGCCGCGGCGCTCCTAAGAGAATGTTTGGACGAACTTCTGAGAGCAGCGTTTCGTTCGCGTAAAATGGCAAGACAACAATTTCATTCAGGCGTCAGTATGAGGACTGCGATACGTCGCAATCCCGCTGCGATAGAGACCTTCAGGGCTTCGACGCGGCGCTCAATAGAAAGTGGAATGGCGTTAAAATCATGAGACAAATGGAGTTGAAAAGGTCATCGCCGAGCCGTCAAGTGAAGGATAATAGGTTACGGACGTCAAAAAACGAAATCGACATAGGTAATGTGTGTTGAAAAAAATTTCGCCGATTGCCCAGGGCGCCATCGCGATTGTAGGCCGTTCCTGCCGGTTGCCCGGGGCCCCGAGCGTTGCCGCGTTGTGGGAACTTTTGATCTCCGGTGGTTGCGCGGTTTCGGAAATTCCGGCCGACAGATGGCCTAAAGGCCGTTTTGGTCATCCACGGGTCAAGGAGCGCGGACGCAGTTACACCTGGGCGGCGGGGGTTCTCGACGACGTTTGGGGCTTCGATCCCGGCGTATTTCGCATTTCGCCGCGCGAAGCCGAGCAGATCGATCCGCAACAGCGTCTGTTGCTCGAGCTTGTGTTCGAGGCCTGCGAGGACGCGGGATTCATGCCCTCGAAGCTCTCGGGTAGCCGGACCGGCGTTTATATCGGCGCCTCGGCGCTCGACTATTCGATCATGGGTCTTCACGACGCAGCTTTGCTCGACCCCTATTATGGCACGGGAAACGCGCTGTCGATTATATCCAATCGTATTTCGTATATTTTCGACCTGCACGGGCCGAGCCTGACAATAGACACCGCGTGCTCATCCTCTCTGGTCGCCCTTCATCAAGCCTGTCAGGCCCTGCGCCATGGCGAAATCGAAAGCGCGATCGTCGGCGGCGTGAACATATTGGTGAGCCCGTTTGGGTTCGTGAGCTTTTCCCAAGCGACGATGCTGTCTCCAACAGGGCTGTGCCGGGCTTTTTCGGCCGAGGCCGATGGCTACGTGCGTTCGGAAGGCGGCGTGGTTCTGACGCTCAAGACCCTCGACCGCGCTCTCGCCGACGGCGATCGCATACACGCGCTTCTCTGCGGCAGCGGCGTGAACTCGGACGGGCGAACGAGCGGCATTTCTCTTCCGGCCGAAGCCTATCAGACGGAACTTCTGCGAACCGTCTACGGGCAGGCCGGCGTTGCGCCCGACGATGTCGTCTATCTCGAAGCCCATGGCACGGGAACCCAAGTTGGCGATCCGGCGGAAGCGACGGCCCTGGGAGCGGTGCTCGGACGCGAACGCGATCGCCCTCTACCGATCGGTTCGATAAAGACGAACATCGGACATACTGAGCCCGCCTCCGGTCTCGCGGGTCTCCTCAAAGCGATGCTCGTGCTCGAGCACAACCAGGCGCCCAAGTCGCTACATTTCGAGACGCCCAATCCGAACATCGATTTCGACGATTTGAATCTCGAGGTGGTTGCGACGCCGAAGCTCTTGCCCAGAGCCGGAAAGCCGCGTTTCGTCGGCGTCAGTTCGTTTGGCTTCGGCGGGACCAACGCCCACGTGATCGTGTCCGATCCTCCGAAAGCCAGGGAATTCAAGAAGGTCCAACCTCGTTATCTGATGCTAAGCGCGCAGAGCGAGGCGGCTTTGCGCGCGCTCGCGCAGAATTACGCGGACGAACTCGACGGGGCCGGGAGCGCGAAGACGCTACGCATCGTCGCGGCGACCAATTATCGACGCGAAAGGTTGCAGGAACGCTTGATCCTTCCGGCGGAGCCCACGAAAAACCTTGGCCCCGCACTGGAAGCCTATTCGCTGAGCGGGCGGGTCCAACAGGCGGGCGCGAAAGGCTCGGCGGTGGCGGCCGAGGGCGACATCGTATTCGTGTTCTCAGGCAACGGTTCGCAATGGCCCGGCATGGGTCGCGACGCCTATCGGGGCAACAAGACCTTCCGCGACGCGGTGAAGCAGATCGACGCCTATTTCGCGCCAATCGCGGGCTGGTCCCTGGCCAAGGAACTGGCCGCGCCAAGCCTGTCGCAAAGCCTTGCCAAAACGAGCTTTGCGCAGCCATTGGTGTTCGCGATCCAGGTCGCCACCGTGCGCGCGCTAGCAAAACTCGGAGTTAGGCCTTCGCTGACGATCGGCCATAGCGTCGGCGAGGTGGCCGCCGCCGAGGCGGCGGGAGCTTTGTCGCTGTCGGACGCGGTGAAAGTGATTTTCCATCGCAGTCACAGTCAGGAACTCACCGAAAATCAAGGCGGCATGACCGTCGTGTTCGGCCCGCGCGAGGCGGCGGTCGCCCTGGTTTCGCAGTTTCCCGCGTTGGCGGTCGCTGCGCACAATTCGCACCAATGCATCGTCGCGGCTGGGCCCCTCGACGCCTTGGACGCGCTCGCCGTAAAGGCGTCCAAGGTCAAGTTGCGGACGCGGCGACTGGATTTGGCTTATCCGTTCCATACGCGGTTGATGGAGCCCGTGAGAGGCCCCTTGTTCGAGAGTCTGTCGGAGATTGCGCCGAAAGCCGAACATACGCCTTTCTTGTCCACGATCACCGCAGTGCTGATGCCCGGCGAGAACGCCGACGCTCGCTACTGGTGGCGCAATGTGCGCGATCCCGTGCTGTTCCATGAAGGCATCCAGCGCGCCGTCGGCATGGGGAAGAGGATCTTCGTCGAGATCGGACCCCGGGCGACGCTGCGTGGACACATGCGAGACGCGATCGATCATCTCGACGCCACCGGGTTCATCGATGTCGTGATGGACGAAAAATCGGAACCCGGCTCTGGAGATCCGTTCGAAAACTCGGCCATGCGGCTTTTGGCGGCAGGCGCTCGATTGGATCCGACCCATGTGTTCGGCGGGGATCCCGGCGCCGGGGTGGATCTGCCGGCTTATCCTTGGCGCCGCGTTTCCTATCGCTTCGGTGAAACGACTGAGGCGACCGGCGCGTATAGCACTCGAACGCGCCACCCGTTGATCGGCGCCAGAGACAATCCCGACGCGCTCGAATGGCGCGCCAGTTTGGATACACTCCTCGAACCCAATTTGGCCGACCACAGCGTGGACGGGCAAACGCTGCTTCCGGGCGCGGCCTTCATCGAAATGGCTCTCGCCGTCGCCCGCGACTGGAAGGGCGAGGAGGGCGTGGCGGTCGTCGGGTTTGAAATTCTTCAGCCGCTGATCTTCACGCCGAACGCCACACGCGAGATTTTATGCCGTGTCTCGCCCTCCACATCGACCGTGGAGATCATGAGCCGACCCCGGCTGAGCAAAACGGCATTCGTTCTGCACGCGCGCGGCGGCATCCTGCAAAAACCCAGTTTCCTCCCAGTGGAAATCGGTCCCGTCGTGGCGAAGGGCGGCGAAGACGAGGTCGCGATCTACGAGCGCGCCAGACGGCTTGGGCTGGAGTTTGGGCCCGCCTACCGGCAACTCGAGCGGGCGGTTCGATTGAGCCCCGGCGAGATCGAAGTCATTCTTGCGCCGACATTGGGCGATCTCCGCTACGGGCTCGATCCCGCGCGTCTCGATTCCTGCTTTCATGGCCTCATCCTGCTTTTCGAGGATTTCGGTCCGCGTGGTGGCGCATTCTTGCCCGTTCGGTTCGAGGAGATTCGGCTCGGCGAATCGACCCGTTCGTTGGCAGGCGCCCGGATACGCATCCGACGGGCGGATGCCCGGGTCATCGTCGCCGATTTCGAACTCGTCGACGACCGCGGAGACGTAGCGGCCGTGTTGCACGGCGCTCGCTATCAGGCCGTGCGATTGCGATCGGGCGCGAGCCTCGCCCAAAGCGGCCTCGTCAGAACGTCCGCGGTCGCAACTTCAGAGCTTTTTGGCGCCGGGGCCAAAATCGAATGGCGCAGCGCGCCGGAGCCTGCCGATTTCGAGCAACTGAGCGAGGAAACCCTCCTCGTCGAAGGCTGGGCAAGTGCGGCCTCTCTCCATCTGGCGCAGAATCTCAGCGTCGATGGCGTGCTTGATCTCGACGAACTCGTCCTTTCGGGGCGCCTGCCCGCGCGGCGCAGAACCTGGATGAAGGCGGTTCTCAGCGCCCTCGAAAGCAGCTCCCTGCTCACTTGGACGGGCGCTTCGTATCGTTTGACGAGCCAGCAGATGCCGAGCGAGGAGAAGGTCCTCAATGCCCTGGCGGCGCAGTATCCCAACCGCGCGGCGGAGCTGCTCATCGCGGCGCGCGTGGGATCCATCCTACGGAATTTTGGCTCGGGCGCCGAAGAGCTTTGTGGCGTTTCCGACTCCGCCCGCGACGCCTTCGAGCTGCGCTCAGCTTCTGCGGC
>Ga0302156_10003589_pt1 | contig 11857 bp, 13 predicted proteins | sample I_Bog_N3_2_FD_193503 | JGI IMG/M metagenome (GOLD analysis project Ga0302156, IMG submission 193503) | Peat permafrost microbial communities from Stordalen Mire near Abisko, Sweden - I_Bog_N3_2 | ecosystem: Environmental > Terrestrial > Soil > Wetlands > Peat | place: Sweden: Abisko, Stordalen... | reverse complement strand
TAGCCGCCGCGCTGGACGTGGTCGACGGCTTTCGCGACCGTCCCGCCGGCACGCTGCGCCTGAACGTGCCGGTCAGCGCCATCCGGCTGGTGCTGCCGGACATCGTGCCGGCCTTTCTCGCTGCCTATCCCGACATCACGCTGCACGTCGTGGCCGACGAGAGCCTGGTGGACGTGTTCGCCACCGGCTGCGACGCCGGCATCCGCTACGAGGAGCGCCTCGAGCAGGACATGAGGGTTGGCCGAGATTCAGGAAAGTTTCTCCAGAAAATGAGCTAAGTCACTGAATTGAAAAGACTTTTTGTCTTCAGTTTCCTGCCGCTTCGGCCACGCTCGGGCTTCCTCTGGAGCGCAAGCAGCGTCGGGCATTTCGTAGGGTTCTGCAGCTGTCCCAGGGCGGCTGCGTGAGTTACACGCCGGGTTTAAGGGCGGCCATAGAGGGGTGATCTCGGACCGGACTGCGATATTGCGTACGCGAAAGACCGATCTGTCCACGCTGCGGGCTTCTTTGGAGATGGGGTTCTCGGTTAGCACTGCTTGATGCCAATCCAAATTGAGCCGAACAAGGTATTCGCCGTGGTGCGCCCAAGCGGAACGATCTTGATAGCTGCTTGTTTAAGAACTCTGGCCGGCGCCACCTCCCCGATAAAACCAGCCAGCAACAAATAATTGCACGGTCTCGATGGAATTTCCTGCCGCGATATCGACGTCCCCGCCTTGCTGATGAGATAATTGTCGCCAGACGGCACTCAATCAAACTATGTCAACTCCAATAGATGACCTCATTGCCCAGCGGGAGGCTTTGGATCACAAGATTCTTGAGCTGAAATCGGCCGCAAAGTCGGCGGCTATCGCCCGCGTCCGCCAGTTGATGGAACAACACGGCTTGGTGGCGACTGACCTCAGTACCGCTGCGAAGGGTAAGGCAGCGTCACCGACACGAAAGGTTGCCGCGAAATATCGAGATCCTGCCAGCGGCGCAACGTGGACAGGGAGGGGCTTGAAGCCGAAGTGGCTCGCTGCGGCGCTAGCAGCCGGAAAGACCCTGCAGGACTTCGCGATCTAGTCCTGTACCAGGCAGCGCTACGAACCCGAGGGAGCCAACGACTACCTTTGGCCCGGCAAAGGTTGTGGCGCAAAAACCCACGATCGGTAGGAAGTCGCGTCGTTGAATCCCTGCTCTTCCCCTTCGAATCCGCGCTGTTTCAGCGGGCGGTTCTCGGACTTGGAATAGATTCCGACAATGGCGCCCCCAATGCGAACCAGCCCCCATTCGCGGTCGCCGGTCATTGGGTCAACGTAGATTTTTCTTAAATATCGCCGTACCGGGCCACCGCCTCGCCGATCGAGCAGCAATTCTTCAAGTGCAGCCGGATATTGAGGTGCTGTGCCGCTGGCGACCGAATCGTGATATTGCTGCAGCGCGGTGCGAAACTGACGCCCGATCGAAAGCAACTCGAGTTCGCGGTCACGACGCTGCTGAATGGAGACCATCTCAGCTCCCGACGCGAGAAGCATTCCAACCATGGCGACAGCGGCGAGCACCCACAGGAAGGCGAATCCAGCCTGACTGCGGCGGTCAGAACTGCGCATAGGGGACGCCCTCTTTCGATGCGCCTGCGGCGCCGCTGTGAACATCCGAAATGCCAGGCGTCTGCGCATCCGACGATGCGGTCGTCTTCCAGGTTGTCGCCGACTCGGTGATCGGATCGACGGGCACGGCTCGGATGTAGTGCTGATCAGCCAGTTCGTTCAGGTCTGCTGGGTAGCGACCGCGATCGCTGTGAAACCCGTCGATGCTCGACCTCAAGATGCCGAGCGTGTCTTTGAGCACGAGCTCGCGCGAGTGCGCGATCGCACCGAAGTAGCGCGGTACAGCAATGGTCAACAACAACGCGATGATCGACAGGACGACGAGCATCTCGATCAGCGTGAAGGCACCTTGCCCGACGCGCCCACGCCGGTGGCCAGGCTGCTGCGCGCTTCGGGGCGGGGTCACCATTGCCGGTAGGGGACGCCGTTGAGCCCCATTGCGGTCGAGCGTGTGTAGACGTCGTAGACGTCCGCGCCTGGCTGTGGGTCGTCCGGTGGAGATGCATAGGCCCTCAGGCCCCAAGTCGCAGCCGGCTGGGTCTGGTCTGCGGCGAACGGGTCAGCAGGGATTCTTCGCAGAAAGTAGATCGTCTGGCGGGTCGGGCTGCGAACATCCTGCACCCCTTGAGTCAGGACTTCTAAGGTGGGCGGATAGCCAGAGTCACCGATTTTGAGCAAGATGCGGCCCTGCTCGGTGGCACGCTTGTAGTCGTCGATGCCCTGGCGAATCTCGATCAAGGCCACGCGTAGGTCGTGTTCCTTTCGTCGCTGGGCGACGACCTGGCCGAGTGGCGCGGCCACCAGGACGAGAACGCCCAGGATGGCCAACGTCGCCATCAATTCGATGAATGTGAATCCGCTCGAGCGACGGGCAAGACGCATGATCACCGAGGCTTTGATGCCGATGGGGCGGTTGTCGCATCGCTGGGCAACAGCTGGAGGACTGCATTGCCCGGGACGGCGTCCGTGCCCGAATCGAAATCCGTGCTCGACAGGCCAGCTCGTTGGAGGGAACGGACGACGTGCGGGGTGATCGACAGCAGGATTTCGGTGCGGGCTTTGTTGTTCTGGGTGCTTCCGAAAAGTCGACCGAGTAACGGAACGTCGCCCAAGTAAGGTACTTTGTTGGAACTAGCCGTGTCCTGGTCATTGATGAGCCCGGCCAGAATCTGGGTTTGCCCGTCGCGCAGGCGCAAAACGGTGCTTGCGTTGCGCGTGCCGAGTTGGTACGTCACGGTGCCGTCCTTGGCCGTGTTCTGTGAGGTGATACTGGAAACCTCGAGGTTGACCTTGATGGCCACATCATTGTCCAGGTAGATCGTCGGCTCGGCTTCGAGCTTCAAGCCAACGTCAAGGTAGCTCACGGAGTCCGCCACAAAGCCGGTCGCCGTCGACGTCGTCGTGATCACCGGCACTCTGTCTCCGATCAGAATCTTGGCCTTCTCCTTGTTGCGCACCCGAATGCGGGGGTTGGCCAGGATGTTGGAGTCGCCATCCGTTGCATTCACGTTGACATTGAGGCTGCCGATGGTCGCCTGGGTGGTCGACGGCTTCAAGTGCGCTAGCTGGGACAGGGTCAGGGTTTGATTGGCCGCCGTCAACGGAGACAGGCTCAGCTGGCTCGGCCACTCCACGCCGAGTTCGACCAACTTCGATCGGTCAACCTCTAGCACTTCCATTTCCAGCATGACTTCCGGCTCGGCCTGGTCCTGGAGTGACACCAGGCGTTCCGCGACACGAATGGCCTCCGGGGTGTCGCGCACCATGATCAGACCGAGGCGCTCGTCCACGACGATGTCGCGCAGCTTGGCGAGCGTCTTGAGCGTGGTGGCCACCGCCTTCACGTCGGCGTTGGTGACGTAGAACGTGCGGATCGACAAGGCCTGGTAATCGCGTAGTTTTTGCGGGGTGTTGGGGTAGATCAGGATCGTGTTGGCGTTGAGAACGCGCTGCTCCAGTTGGCTTGTGGCCAGCATCAAGTGAACGGCATCTTCCACGGACGTGTCCTTGACCGACATGGTCACCCGGAGATCCGGACGCACGTCGTTGTCGAAGATGAAGTTCAACCCGCTCGCCTGTGACACGAAGTCGAACGCGGAGCGCAACGGTGTGGAGTTGAACTGGAGTGCGACAGGTTTTCTGAAGGCCAGCGCGAGACGGGCGCCCGCAGTCTCCGTGTGAGCGCGCATGTCGTCGACGCGTGCTTTGAGTTCGGCGGCACGCTTTTGATCAGGCTCCTCGTTCAGGACAGCCTGCAGCTTGTCGCCGGCGAGGGCCAGGTCCGAAGGGGCCCCCTGCGATAGGAGCCGCTCCGCCTCGTCGACCAGTGCCAATCGCTTCTTGCTCTCGGCGACCGCCTGCAGGCCTTGGGTGGCCATCACGCTGCCGGGATCGATTGTCGCTGCACGGCGATAGGCCGCTTCGGCGTCCTCAAGCCGGCCGTCCCGGCGCGCCCGATCGCCTGCGGTGACCAGACGTTCGATGATGGCCGAGCGGCGACTCACCAAGGCGATTCGGTACTGCGCATTCTGGGGATCCAACTGCGCCGCTTCGTCGAGCTTGGCCAGGCCAGGCTCAAACTGGCCTTTGGCCAGCAGTTGGTCTCCGTCGTCGAACGCCCGCTGCGCGGCGCACCCGCCCAACAAGGCGAAGATCACCAGGGCCGGAGCGCACCAGGCGTGCCGCAGACGCACGGAGGAATCGAGAGGCATCAAGTTGACGGCTGCTTTGGACATGTTCAATGGGATGCGGGTAGAGCCACCGTCTGCGATACGTCGAGGGGGGCGTAGTGAACGACCAGTTGGTCAGCTCTGATCTCGCTGACGGTGTAGTCCGTGCCAATGGTGTCACCGGTATGAACGACGATATTCTTGCCGTTGAAGACCAGGAACAGCCGTTGATCGCCACCGTCCACCATCCTGCCAACCACTTCGAATGGAATGGGTGGCGGAACCGGCGGGGAGACGACCATTGGCTGGACGGCGACCGGGGCAACGGAGAGCGGTGATGGTGCTGGCGCTGAAGGAGCCGCCGGACTGGCGAAGGCCGCCAGAAGACCTTGGTTATCGTCGTCGGTGCGGGGTCTCAGGGCGGCCGCGGTGTCCCCGCGCTGCACCTCGGTCGGCGCCGCCTCCCCATCGCGATTCCAGTCTGTTGGTGAGGTGGCCCTTGCATGAGCGGTCGGCTGAACAGCATCGTCTGTCCGTGCCGGCGCGAAGTAGGCGGCGACCAAGGTGGTCACGAGTGCTGCTGCGATGAAGAATCGACGCTTGGGATAGATCACGAGAGCGCCCCAGACGCGGGCGCGGGCGCCGGTGACGACACGGTCTCGCGATGGCCGCCTGTCGGTCGGCGGGTAAAGAGCATCCAGCGCAACTGCACATCGACCACGCCCGGGGTCGTTGGGCTTTTCTGCACGCGCAAATGCTCCACCGCCAAGTAGGGCTGTGCGTGAAGCACATCGGCAATGAAGCCCTGCACGGTTGATGCCTCTCCTGTGACAGGAAAGATCATCGTGTCGCTGGCAAACGGGCCAAAATCGTCGAGCTGTTCGCGGTATTGCCCGTGCGCCAGTACCAGATGCCGAGCTTCAGCCAACTTGACGATGCTTGATAACGTGTCGCCGATATCCTCGTGCGCCGGCAGACCGTTCTCGAACGCGGCCATGAGGTCGCGCACGCTGCGTGCATTGTCGTTGGTCGCCTCGGGTACGCGCGACGAGCTCGGCGCACTGCGTGTCGACGGCGCGATGGCCTGCTTCTCCAAGAGGGCAATCTGGCGCTGATTCACGCTGTCCCAGACGACAAGGGCCGCCAGAGCAATGAGAGCCAGCGGAAGAACGGCCGCGGCGACACCACACCTATGCCACATCCGCTGGCGCCAAAGCCGCACGCTCCACGGTAGGGCTCGGACGGCTTCGCAGAGGACAGCTACGAAATCTACGGCCGCCATGTCGCCTCCACCGTGAAGCGATAGATACTTCCAGCGTTGCCGTCCGTGAGGTCATGTCTGACCAACGTGGCCGAAACCAGGCTGGGACGGTTCGCCAGGTAGTCGACGTAGCGCTGCATATCGAGTGCTTGATGCGACTCAGCCTGCACGGTGATAGGGCGAGCTGAATCCGTGCTCCCGACGACCGCTGCATCCACATCCGTGGACACAACCTGCACGTCGATGTCAGCAGGGGACTTCAACGTCGCCATCAGCGAGCCGATCGGCGCGTTGATCTCACGCGTGATCTCCTGCACACGCTGCCATTGGGCGTTCTCCGCCTTCGTCAAGGCCGGCGCCCTGGGTGGAGGCACTGGAACGGCCGCCAATGCTTCCGACTGAAGTTCTGCGAGTTGAGCGGTCGATTGCCGAGCCTGAACCGCGCCAAACACCATGCCGAGAAGCGCAAGGGCAGTCACCAAGTGCAATATGGTCCGCCTCGGCGAGGGTTGGACGGCGTCCAGTGGATGCCGTCGGTGCTTGCTGTTGCCCAGCGCAAACGCGAGCATCGCATTGACAGGCTTCCCCGCAGCGTCAATGGCTGTCGGAGCCGTAAGGTTCTGCACATCGCTTCCCAACGACTCGGGTGCCGGATGGCCTGAAAGGTCGAGAACAGCCAGGGTGGATGCAGCCGCTGAGGTGCTTGCCAGAAGCCGGTGCCGTCGCCAAGCTACCAAGGCCTCTGCGCAGGGCTTTGCAGTCACGGCAATCGACAGGTCTGCGAGCCGGCCTGCACGTACTGCAACAAAGATCGACACTTCGTCTTCTAGGATGGCCAGTGCATCGGGTCGCGATGCCTGCGCGAGTTTTAGGGCAAGCGTGCTCAGCGGTCTGATCGACTCCAGAGCGAGTCCGTGTGATTTCGCGGCGTTGCGAATCGCCGCCAGGAGGGCTGCGGGATAGAGCATGGCCAAACGTGGCTGCAGTGCTCCCGCATCGTCTGAACGAATGCAGTCTGCGTCCGTGACATCCCAGCCAGTCGTTTCGAACTGTTCACGGATGTTCGCGTTAACGCTCTCGGCGGATCCCGCCAAGCGTCCACTCCAAGGCAATTCGGTTGCGTACAGCCAAAAGTCGGACACGATAACCCGGCAGGGGCAGGGTACCCGCTGCTCCTTGGCGATTTCTCCCAGGGAAGCGATGGCGTCAGAGACGGCCACGGCCAGGCCAGACAGGTCAGCGCCATTCGCTGAGAATTCGACGCGAGCGATCGCCTCAAACTGGGCACCGTCGAATACGCCCGCTTCGACAACTCGCGCGCCCACAACGAGGTGCAGGATATGGGAGCCAGACCCACGCCGAACGGCGTCAACCAGCCACACGGGCGACCTCTTCCAGGGTTGTTTGCCCGTTAGCTACGCAAGCCAACGCTTCGTCGAGGATCGTCCTCATGCCTGAGCGATTCGCGCGCTCCTTGAGTTGGAGGATCGGCGCCTTCGAGGCGATGAGTTCGCGCGCCGCGTCATCCAGAACCAAGACTTCTGCGACGGCCAGGCGGCCCTTGTAGCCTGTGCCTCGGCAGTGTGCGCAGCCGATCCCTTTGCGCATTTCCCAGGTCGAGACGCTTTCTAGTTGTAGATCCGCGAGGGCCAGTTCCTCGGCCGTGGGCGCGTGGGCGCAGGAGCACTGCGGGCAGTTCATCCGGAGCAAGCGTTGGGAGACGATGCCGTTGAGCGCCGCGGCGAAGCTGTAGGCGTCCACGCCCATGTGCAGAAAGCGGCCCAGGACGTCGAAAACGCTGTTGGCGTGGACCGTCGTGAAGACGAGGTGCCCCGTCAGGGCCGCCTGGACGGCGATCTGAGCGGTTTCATCATCGCGAATCTCTCCGACCATGATCTTGTCCGGATCGTGCCGCAAGATCGAGCGAAGTCCGCGTGCGAAGGTCAGCCCCTTTTTCTCGTTGACCGGGATCTGCAAGATCCGGGGAAGCCTGTATTCGACAGGATCCTCGATGGTCACGATCTTGTCGCGCCCCGTATGGATCTCTGTGATGGCAGCGTACAAGGTCGTGGTCTTGCCTGACCCGGTCGGCCCGGTGACCAGCACCATGCCGTGCGGCATCCGGGCAAGCCTGCGGATGGCTGTCATGGCTTGCGCCCCCAGTCGCAAGTCGTCGAGCCTCAAGCTCACCGCCTCGCCCGAAAGCGCCTTCCGGTCTAGCAGGCGCAGCACCGCATCCTCGCCAAAGATACTGGGCATGATCGACACCCGAAGATCGACTTCGCGTCCATTGACCCGCACCTTGAAGCGACCGTCCTGGGGGATGCGTCGTTCGGCGATATCGAGGTCGGCCATGACCTTTATGCGCGAGATCGCCTGTTCGGCAGCCTCGCGCCCAGATACTTGCGTTACTGGTACCAAGACGCCGTCGATGCGACACAGTACGCGCAGCGACGTCGCATCACTTTCCCAATGGATGTCGCTGGCCCCCATCTGGAGCGCGTCATGGATCGCCGAATTCACGAGTTTGACGATCGAGCTTCTCTGCGCAGCGATGTCGACGAGCGATATGGTGGCAGCGACCTCACCGCTCTCGTCTTGATCCTCTTGCTCCGTGCTGCCATCGATGGCGCGCATGCTGCCTTCGAACCGTGCGAAGAAGGTGCGGAGTTCCTCGAGGTCAGCAATCACGACGCGGTGGCGTTGTCGAGCAAGGTCGGCGCGACGCTGCGCCCAGGCCAGCGTGGCAGCGTCGAAGGGGTCCGAGATGACCAGGCACACCAGGTCCAAACCATCCGACGGGTCGTTCGCGACTGCCAGACCCCGCTCGGTGCATTCTGAAAACGCGATGAGGTCGAACCGTGGGCGCAGACCGTGCAGCGCGAGCGCATCCATCAGGTCGTAGGCGAATGCCGCCGACAAGGCCTGCATGGTGGTTTGCGCAGTCCACCCCGACAAATGTTGGATCGCTTCGGGGACAGAGCAATCCCATTCCTGGGCATGACGACGTGCGCGGACCAGCAGATCCGGGCTCAACGCGTGAGTGTCGAGCAACGGCGCGCTCATTGGAGGCTGCCCGCGAGTTCGAAAATCGGCATGTACATGAGCACGACGATCGTGCCGATCACCCCGCCGATGAAAATCATCAGCAATGGCTCCAGCAGGCGGGCTGACCAATCCAGCCATCGACCGAACGCTTCATCGTAGAAGCGGGCGGTGCGCTCGAGCATCAAGGCGAGCTGTCCCGAGCGCTCGCCAACCTTGATCAGCGAATCGGCGATCGGGTCACCCAGGCCCACAGCGGAAAGTGCGCTGGACAGGCTCTTGCCCTCGCCGATCAGGCGACGCAGTTCGATCAGTGCGCTCTGCTGCGATGGGCCCAGCAGACCGTCGACCATCATCAACGCACGGGACAGCGGAATACCCGCCGACAGCAGCAGGCTGATCGCACGCATGAAGCGCGCGCTGCGATATTGAGTTGCCTTGGATGCCAGCCAGGGCAGCCTCAGAAATCTGTCGAGCAACTTGGCGCGCAGCCGGGGACGCGACAGCGCCGACGCGACGAGCACAACCAAGGCGGCGAAGGTCGACAAGCTGATCGTCCAGTTCGCATGGATGAATCGACCAAAATCGAGCAGCCTTGCTGAAAGCCAAGGCATGTCGTGGCCAGTCGACTCATACATCGCGCTGAAGCGCGGCACGACGTACCCCAACAGAAACAGGCTCACGCCGGCGCCGACGACGAGCAGAAGGCAGGGGTAGATCGAGGCTGCGATGAGCTTCTTGCGGACGGTCTCGAACTGCACCTGGTAGGCGATGTAGCGCGAGAGTGAATTGGGGAGGTCGCCCGTGCGTTCGGACGCACGAACCGTGGCGACGAACACTGTTGGAAAAATCTCAGGGCGCTGTTCCAGCACTTCGGAGAAGTTGCGGCCTTCCTGCAACTTACCAAGCAGCGAACCCAGCGTCTCCCGCGTCTTACCGGCCCCCTCCTTGGCGATCAATGCAGAAAGAGCTTCGGTCAGATTGAGGCCGGATTCCAAGAGCGCCAGGAGTTCCTGGCTGAACAGCATCAGTGGGAATCGCGTTGTACGCGTCGGCGCTTGGTCAACTGCCTCAGGCTCGCTGTCAATGGCGACGACCTGCAAGCCGCGCGCAGTGGCCTTCCGAACAGCATCTGCCTCGGAGCGCGCCTTGATGGAAAGTGATCGTACTTGGCCGTTGTCTCCGCGCACGCGCATCTGGACGTCGGTATCTGCCAGAGCCGAGGGGGGTTGCTGGGACGCCCCAGTGGCCTGTGACGTGGCCATCAGTGATAGGACACGTCGGCGTTTTCGCTGTCACCGCCTGGTTGGCCGTCCTTGCCGTAGGAGACGAGGTCAAACTCGGCTCCCCCTTCTCGAACGCGGTAGACGTAAGGGTGGCCCCAGGGATCTTCGGGTGGCGCTTTCTGGAGATAGGGGCCATTCCACTTGGGCTCGTCAGTTGGCCGAACAAAGAGCGCGGCCAAGCCCTGTTCCGTCGTCGGATAGTGCCCGACGTCCAGCCGGTAGGCATCGAGCGCCCGGCCAAACCCGTCGACCTGGGATTTTGCGACCGTGCGTTCAGACTTGCCGATCTGAGCAAAATACCGCGGGCCAACGTACGCTGCGAGCAGGCCGATGATTACAATGACAACCAAAAGTTCGAGCAGCGTAAATCCCAATGCCTGTTTGAAGTTTCTGTTATTTTCGCCACCACGCCACGACCGGCCGTTCGAGTCAGGTTGATAATAAGTCGTTATCAGCCTTCGCAATGTGTAGCAAAGGGCTAGCACTACTGATTTTGGTATTGCATATCCAGCTTTCAAAAGATGTAGGAAGGGTATTTTTGGCATTATGCAGGGGGGGCAACCGCGCGAACGTCCCCTACGGAACATGGACCCACTCAACCTCATAGTTATACTCATCACCCTCTTCGACTATCCGTACACCCAAAACCAAATCACTGCGACCCTCTTCAAGACTATGTAGATCAACCATGACGTTCCAAAAGCCCGCGCGACTCCACATACACACAGAGGTTTTCCAACTGTCTGCTGGAAGTTCCACGAGCGTAACGCCGTAGGCGCGAATGTTCTCCCGAATATCTAGCACATCGTCAGGCAAAACTGCCCTCACATGCAAGGCCGGATCCAAGGAGCTCAGCCTATCCTCCTTTATAGCACGCACGATCTGGGAAAGTGTAGTGCGCCAAGCGACTGGTACAGCGTGCTGTTGTCCATCTTTTGGTATTGTTTGATTTAGGGTCATGGTGCTGCATCCGGTGATTTATCCGTAGGTTCGGGAGCCTCTACGCCGCCGCCGCCATCGCTAGGCGTCCGATGGTCGATGTCGTCTGGTACGTAATCTTCGCCGTCTGGGCCGCGCCCGCGGTGAAGCCATTTGTGACAAGGTATGCAGACCATCGCCCGATTTTCATCATCAGTCTTCCCACCATCTGCATGCCTTTTTTTGTGATGACCCGCCGAATTGCCAAGATCGATGTCAGTGCCACATCCATTATCACATTTCCCGCCGCTCAGTTTGAGGCCTTCGATTTTGTCCTTATCATCGTAGAAGCGCTTGGGATCTCGGTCTGCGGGGGGTACCTGCCCAGCTCCTGTAGGTACTTGTGGAAGCAAACCACCACGACTTTGGAGGGGTTCAAAAGCATGTGGATGAAGAATGTCAAATCCCAGACTGCCGATTGCTACCCCCAGCGCCGCCCCGCCGACCCTCGAAGCAATCCCAAAAAATAAGGTGTAGTCAACCTCCAAGGCCCAAACGGCGTACTTTCCGTTGGGGTCGACGAACTTATATGGATTATTGTTCGCGTAGGCGTATCGGTTGAAGCTTTGAATATTATCCGGATCGAAACCGTGTGGGTCGACACCGGTAAAACGACCGAGCACAGTATCATAGTATCGTGCCCCCATATAGGTCAGCCCGGTTTGACTATCATACGGCTTGCCGGAATACCAAAGCGAGTTATTGGAGCTTGCAGGCTGATTATTTAGCCGATCGCCGTATGGCCTATAGTTTTCCTTCCACAACAGATTGCCGCTTGCGTCGGTCGCAACCAGTGGTGTCCCTGCAGCATCGTTGTGGATGTACGTGATAGTTACAGCGGATACATTCGTGGCCGCAATAAGGCCGAACGCAAGCGATGTGAATTTCAGTAGGGATTTCTTGGTGAAGTTCATTTTTTCAGCCTTATGGACTGACGCGCTGCGCGATGCGCTTGCTGCCAAGATAGATGTATTCCGTCAGAAGGTTGCCTTGCGACGGCACGAAGTCGATCAATTGCGCACCTTG
>Ga0302156_10003586_pt1 | contig 11860 bp, 10 predicted proteins | sample I_Bog_N3_2_FD_193503 | JGI IMG/M metagenome (GOLD analysis project Ga0302156, IMG submission 193503) | Peat permafrost microbial communities from Stordalen Mire near Abisko, Sweden - I_Bog_N3_2 | ecosystem: Environmental > Terrestrial > Soil > Wetlands > Peat | place: Sweden: Abisko, Stordalen... | reverse complement strand
AACCGCCTCTTGCTTGAACTCCAGTGTGTAACGTCCCCGCTTCGCCTTCGTCATCTTCGTGTCCCTTTCGCTATTAAACCAGCGAACTAAGGGATACGTTTCGCGGGGGCAAGGTCAGATCGTCCGGTAAAAGCGAGGAACAGTACCTGATTGTGCTTTCAACCCAAAGCAGCGCATTTAACGGTTTGTACCCCGTCTACCGGACGACCACGGATACAAGCACGAGCCCGACCACAGGCAATGGCACAATCACAGACGATAGTGGCTCGTCTTGGAGTTACACCTATCAAGGCACTATTACGTCGACTACGACAACCAACCAGCAAATGACTTTGCCGTATACGGACACAACTCTGAGCCTCTTCGCAAACGCCTATGACAGGAATGGGAATCCGCTTGGATCGGCACACCGCTCCGAATCGTTTCGCCAAGGTGGCGATGCCGCGAACACGCTCGGGTACAATCTCGGCGCTCGGCTGAGCGCAATCCATATCAAGGAGCGTCTGCTTGAGGAGATCCTAAGCAAGATCAGTGCTGCGCCAAAAAGTGACGTTACCTCACGCCCAACGGCGGAATTGCAGTCGTCTGAAGCCCCGGTCGCCGGGCAGTCTTCGGAGGGAAATTACGAAGAGATTTGGAGACATGCGGAAAATGGGGTTCATAACGTCGAGATGTTCGCTGCTTCAAGGAATGTTTCTCTTCCTCCCATCGACGATGTCGCGTCACGCGGAGTTGTTAAATGCATCATCGACGCAAAGTCGACGGAGTGCTCTGACACCTGGCCATTGGGGCAAAGGGCGTTCGCTTGGATGCTGGAATTAGGAACCGCAATCAGGGAAGCAAAGGAGAGCCGGGACAGCCTCTTGGGAACTGTTTCCGACGATCTCGGGCCATTATGGTCGAAAATCAGGGATATTTATTGCGGACAAAGCCCCGGTGCAACCTACAAAACCTTGGAGAATCAGCTAGCATCCTGTCCAAGCAAGACGACACAATGAGGCGCAGGTGGCCTGATGCTCCTCAATCCTTATGGAAAACCCCGCAGAGCCTATCGACCTGGCCAAGCGGCGCTACAAGGAACTGGTGCGGGAGATTGGGAAATGACGAAAACCAAGGTCTACGCGAGCGTATGGGACGCCATCGAACCCAACCCGGTGGATGCGGAGAACCTCAAGCTCCGCTCTTCGCTCATGCTGGCTCTGACGCGCCATATCAAGAGCCAAGGCCTGACCCAGGCGCAGGCCGCCGGGGTCTTCGGCGTCACGCAGCCGCGCATCTCCAACCTCATCCACGGCAAAATCGACCTCTTTGGCCTGGATCTTCTGGTCAAGATGGCCGCTGCAGCTGGCTTGCGAGTCACGATGCGGATCAAGAAGGCGGCATAACCAGAACTGGAGTTTGCTCAGGCTAGCTCGCCGCCCGCATCTCTTCCCGCACAATCCGCCGCAACGTATCTTCGAGCTTCGGCGCCTTGCCTTCCACATGCTGCCGCAGGGCCTCGTTGATGAGCGTCTGGTAACCAACAGCCCCGCCCGAAGCCTCGGCCTCTTTCAGAAAGTGATCCACCAGGTCTTCATCCAGCCGAATCGTGATCCGCGTCTTGCCGTGCGACTCCGGCTCCGGAGCGATAATCCGTCCCCGTTTTCCCTGGCTGAAATCGTAGCTCTGCTTCATCGGGCCTCCTCGTATTGGCTGCGTTCCTGTGCTTCCGCCAGCCGTGCGGAGATGATGCGGATGTTCCTGCCGCGATAGCTATAAACCACCACCAGCACCCGCCCCTTCACGCCCATTCCGACCGAAACAAACCGCTGTTCCCGCGGGTCGGATTCGTCGTCCGTGATGGTGATCGCGAAATCGTCCTCGAAGACCGGCAGCGCCTCAGAGAAACGTACTCCATGCTTCTTGAAATTGGCCTCTGCCTTGCGAACGTCCCACTCGAAGCCCATGCCGTCCTCATTATATGCACAAAATGTACACCGAAGGGAGATTTACCCGCACCTCCAGCTTTCCCCGGCCGCGATTTTGGCCCGCGGGAAAGGTGGAACCCGAATCAGCACAGCACCATACCTGCCGCAAGTCCTGAAGGTCAAACTTTGTTCCGAATTGATCTGCAGGTTCCAGCTGGTTGGCCTGCCTGCAAAAGGAGGATTCCCAATCCTTCCCCGCCACAGCTCCGGAAGACCAAGCAGATCAAGATCAATTTCCTTTGCGCAGAATTAAGCTCCATGAGCGCATGATGTCTTTAGGGGAGGCCTTTTCTGAGGTCGATTTCGAGCCAAAAACCGCCCAAAATCGCCCCTACCCCCACCCCCCCTATCGTTTATTATCACTTTTTCAGCGATAAAAATCGCGTAACTATCAAAGAATGAATACTATACAAAATACCATAGTTAACTAACTAGTAACAGGAAAACCTCAATTTTGGCCCCTTTTTGGCCTTTTTTGGCCTGATAATGCCCCAAAATGCCCAAATTCTTGCCTCTTTTGCACTGTGTCAAACGCTCGCCCAGCCAAATCCCAGACTGACGGCTGATAGCTGAAGGCTGAGAGCTGACAGTTGACGGCTGAGAGCTGATAGCTGAAGGCTGAGAGCTGACAGCTGACGGCTGAGAGCTGACAGCCCCGCCGATCCGTAGAATAGCCACAGATGGCTTTTTCGGAACAATACGATGTGGTGGTGGTAGGCGCAGGTCACGCCGGCTGCGAAGCGGCAATGGGCGCGGCGCGCATGGGCCTTAAAACCGCGCTCATCACCATGAACCTCGACCTGATCGCCCAGATGAGTTGCAATCCCGCCATCGGCGGCGTCGCCAAGGGGCATCTCGTCCGCGAAGTGGACGCTCTCGGCGGCATCATGGGCGAGGTCGCCGATGCCGTCGGCATCCAGTTCCGCCTGCTCAACACCTCGCGCGGCCCGGCCGTCTGGAGCCCGCGCGCCCAGTGCGACAAGCAGCTTTACCGCGTGAAAATGCGCGAAGTGCTGGAGTCGCAGCCCGGCCTGCACATCCGCCAGGCCGAGGTCGTGGACCTGGTTCTTGAAGAGGGGTCAGGCACCGCCGCACGCCGCCGCGTTCTGGGCCTCAAGCTCCGCGACGGACGCCGCCTGCTGGCCGGAGCCACCATCATCACCACCGGAACCTTTCTCAACGGCCTCATCCACTGCGGCGAGGAGAGCTACCCGGCCGGCCGCAGCGGCGAACCAGCCTCTGTCCTGCTCGGCGAAGCTCTGCGCGCTCTCGGCCTGCGCACCTGCCGCCTCAAGACCGGCACACCGCCGCGCCTCGACGGCCGCACCATCCACTGGGAGGCCTTCGACGAGCAGCCGGGCGACGTCGATCCCACGCCTTTCAGCTTCCGTACCAAGCGAATCGTACAACCGCAGATCAGTTGCCACATCGCCTTCACCACCCCGGAAACCCTGCGCATCATTCGCGAGAACGTGCACCGCTCGGCCATGTATTCCGGCAAGATTGAGGGCATCGGCCCGCGCTATTGCCCCTCCATCGAAGACAAGATCGTCAAATTCCCCGACAAAACCCAGCACCAGTTCTTCCTGGAGCCTGAGGGCCTGCACACCCACGAGGTCTACGTGAACGGCATGTCCACCTCGCTGCCCATGGAAGTGCAGTGGCAAATCGTGCGCTCCATTCCCGGCCTCGAAGACGCCGAAATGCTGCGTCCCGGTTACGCCATCGAGTACGACAGCGTGGACGCGACCGAACTGGACCGCTCGCTCCGCGTCAAGAGCATGGAAGGCCTCTACCTCGCCGGCCAGATCAACGGCACCAGCGGCTATGAAGAGGCCGCCTGCCAGGGCATCATGGCCGGCATCAACGCCGCCCTCTGGCTCAAGGGCGAGCCGCCCTTCACCATGGATCGCTCGGAAGGCTACACCGGCATCCTCATCGACGACCTCATCTCCAAGGGCACCAACGAGCCCTACCGCATGTTCACCTCGCGCGCCGAATTCCGCCTCCACCTGCGCATTGACAACGCCGACCGGCGCCTTACCCCGCACGGCCGCCGCCTGGGCCTGATCAACGACGAAGCCTGGGCGGAGTACGAGCACAAGCAGGCCCGCATGGCCGCGCTCGATCGCCTCCTTACCACCGGCAAAGCGAATCCCGAACGCCTTGGCAGCGCGGGCTTTGGCGATTTGACCGCCACTGCCGGCCTTACCTGGGCGCAACTGCTCAAGCGTCTCGAGGTGGGCATTGAAGCGGTCATGGGAGCCCTCGCCGAAAACCTGGCTGCGGAGCCCCTGCTGGCCATCTTCACCACCCTGCCCGCGCAAACGCCCGAAGCCCGCGCTACCCTGCGCAACGAAGCCCGCGCCGTCGAAACCGGCATCAAGTTCGCCGGCTACCTGGAGCAGCAGAAGAAATCCATCGTGAAGCTGAAGGCGGCGGAAGCCGTGACGATTCCGGAATGGCTCGACTACAGTTCCATCAGCGGCCTCTCCCGCGAAATGCGCGAGAAGCTGGAGCGGATTCGGCCCATCACTATTGGCCAGGCCAGCCGCATCCCGGGCGTGACCCCGGCCGCCCTCAGCCTGGTCCACGTCTCCATCCGCCTCCAGGGAGTCCGACGCGTCTCCGCCTGAGATCGAAATCCAGCCTGCAAAATGAAAAGCCGCCTCCCCCTGCGGGAAAACGGCCTTCAATCAACCTTCAGATCGCTATTTATCCCTGGTGAACAACGGAATGTGGAAGGGCATCTCCGCGTTGGACTGCTTCTTCGGCTTGGCGTTCGAGTCCTCGCGGAGCACCGTGCGCTGCGAGTTGATGCAAAGCCACCCACCCCTCGTGCGCTCGTAGACATGTGTAAACACGCCCTTCTCATCAACCTGGGCCGACCCGGCCTTGTGGTGCAGCACGTAGGTGCCGTTGGCCACAGCAATGTCCCCCAGCATGCGCACTGTAATCACCTTCTGCCCCAGGTGCAGGGTCTTGTCCTCCAGAGTGATCAACTGCGCCAGCTGCTGGTTGCGGGTGGTAATGTCTCCCACGGCAGAAACGTCAACAAACAAAGGAGATAGTACCAGCTCCAGACTGTACTGGTCGCGCCCGTTGATGGCTTCCGACCAGGTGTCCTCGATCTTCTGGAACTCGCGAATCTCCGGGCTTTCAGCCGAAGCGGCGGCAGGTTGAACCGGCGCTGCGGCCGGAACAGGCGCCGGATTCTGGGCATGAACGAGGCTGCAAGAGAGCAAAAACAAAGCAAATACAGACGAAAAACGGGTCATATGCACCATGAACTCCCCATAGATAATATCTCTTGGACTCGCCGGCAGGGCCATAGGGGAGCCGAAAAATGAGACCGGAAGTGTGCCCGGACGCCTGCGAAGTTGGTTACCTCGGCAGTTCGGCGGTAATACAGGTTCCTCAGAGTCCGTTCTCCCCATGCCTCACGCCGGATGGAAAGGAACGGGGGAGTCCTTTCCACCCGACCAAGCATTCCCCGCGCGTCTCATGAGCGCGGACGGGCCGAAGGCGTCTGCCGCACCGCAGGTGCCTAGGCCATTGCCTCCCGGCTCATGGGCTCGAACTTCAGTTGATTGGTCGCACGGTCCACGTCGATCCGCACGTGTTCTCCGTGCAGCACTTCGCCGTCCAGAATCTTCATGGCCAACGGGTCTTGCACCATGCGCTGCAAAGCCCTCTTCAGCGGACGCGCGCCATACGCCGCATCGGAGCCCGCAGCCAGAATCAGTTGCTTGGCCGACTCGGTCAGCTCCAGCGAAATCTGCCGCTCTTCCAGCAGCTTCCGCACCTCGTTCAGCCGCAGGTCCAGAATCCTGCTCATCTGCGCCTTGCCCAGCGAACGGAAAATCACAATGTCGTCCACGCGGTTCAGAAACTCCGGCCGGAAGTGCTCACGCAGCTCGCGCATCACCGATTCGCGCGCCATATCGTAGTCGTGTTCGTTCTTTAGAGCTTCGCCCACCAGCAGGTGCGCGCCCAGGTTCGACGTCATGATCAGCACCGTGTTTTTGAAGTCCACGGTCCGGCCTTTGGCGTCAGTCAGCCGGCCATCGTCCATCACCTGCAACAAAATATTGAACACATCCGGATGCGCCTTCTCGATCTCGTCGAAGAGAATCACCGCGTACGGCCTGCGCCTGACCGCCTCGGTCAACTGTCCGCCCTCGTCGTAGCCGATGTACCCCGGAGGCGCGCCAATCAGCCTGGCCACGGAGTGCTTCTCCATATACTCGCTCATGTCGATGCGAATCATGGACTGCTCGTCGTCAAACAAAAACTGCGCCAGCGCGCGTGCCGTCTCTGTCTTGCCCACGCCCGTCGGTCCCAGGAAAATGAACGACCCAATCGGCCGCCGCGGATCGCTCAACCCGGCCCGCGATCGGCGAATCGCATTGGCCACCACGCCCAGCGCCGCATCCTGGCCCACCACGCGCTCGCGCAAACGGGTTTCCATCTCCACCAGCTTCTTGACTTCGCCCTCCAGCATTCGAGAAACCGGAATCCCCGTCCACTTACTTACGATCTGCGCAATGTCTTCCTCGTCGACTTCTTCCTTCAGCAGGCGTGCCGGGCTGCCGTCCTTCTGCGGTCCATCCTGCAGGGCATTCAGCCGCTTCAGCTCCGCTTCCAGCTTGGGCAGCTCGCCATACTGGATCTGCGCCGCCCGGTCCAGCATGCCCTTGCGGGTCTGCTCCTCGGCCTCAAAACGCAGCGCCTCCATCTTCTTCTTCAGCTCGCTCACGTGGCTGATCGCCTCGCGCTCTTTCGTCCAGCGCGCCCTCAGGGTCGTGATCTTCTCTTTCAGCGCGCCCAATTCCCGCTCCACGTGGTCCTTGCGCTCCAGGCTATTGGCGTCCGTCTCGCGCTTCAGCGCCGCGCGTTCAATTTCAAGCGACGTGGCCTCGCGCTCCAACTGGTCGATCTCCGTCGGCACCGAGCCAATCTGAATGGCCAGCGAAGCCGCTGCCTCGTCCACCAGGTCGATGGCCTTGTCGGGCAGAAAACGGTCGCTGATGTAGCGATGCGACAAGGTCGCCGCGGCCACAATCGCCGCGTCCTTGATGCGCACATTGTGGTGCGCCTCGTACTTTTCCTTCAACCCGCGCAGAATCGCAATCGTGTCCTCAACGTTGGGCTCGCCCACATACACAATTTGAAAACGCCGCTCCAAGGCCGCGTCTTTCTCGATGTATTTGCGGTACTCGTTCAGCGTAGTTGCGCCGATGGCCCGCAGTTCGCCGCGCGCCAGGGCCGGCTTCAGCATGTTGCTGGCGTCAATCGCCCCTTCCGCCGCGCCCGCCCCCACCAGCGTGTGCAGCTCGTCGATAAATAGAATGATCTCGCCGTTCGCTTCCTCAATCTCTTTCAGCACGGCCTTCAGCCGCTCCTCGAAGTCGCCGCGAAATTTCGCTCCGGCCAGCATCGAGCCCAGGTCCAGCGAGATCAGCCGCTTGTCCTTCAGGCTCTCTGGCACGTCGCCGGAAACGATGCGCCGGGCCAGCCCCTCGGCAATCGCCGTCTTGCCCACGCCGGGCTCGCCGATCAGAACCGGATTGTTTTTGGTGCGCCGGCTCAGCACCTGGATCACGCGGCGAATCTCTTCGTCGCGCCCGATCACCGGATCCAGCTTGCCGCGCCTGGCCAGCTCGGTCAGGTCCGTGGCGTACTTCTCCAGCGCCTGGAATTTTCCTTCGGGATTCTGGTCAGTCACCCGCTGCGAGCCACGCACCGCGGTCAACGCCTTCAGAATCGCCTCGTGCGTGGCGCCCACGGCCGCCAGCGCTTCCCGCGCCGCATCGCCCTTCGCCTGCGCCACACCCAGCAATAAATGTTCGGTAGAAACGTACTCGTCCTTGAAGTTCTGCGCTTCACGGAAGGCCTGGTCCAGAGCCTTGGCAATGGCCTGACTCAGACCCGCCTGCGCCGCCGCACCCGCCACACGAGGCAGTTTTTCCTCAATATGGTGCAGCTCCAACTCCAGCCGTTCGATGGGAACACCGATCTTTTCCAGAACCGCCGGGATCACGCCCTCCCGGTCTTCGATCAGCGCCAGCAGCAAATGCACCGGCTGCACCTCCGGATTGCCCAGTTCCCCGGCGCGCGCCTGCGCCTGCTCCATCGCCTGCGCCGATTTGACGGTAAGTTTCTCCCAACGAATAGCCATTTTTTCTCCAGTGGACAGTGGACAGTGATCAGTGGTCAGCAGTTCGTTCCGGTCAGTCGAAGAACAGAGTTCAACACCTGGCGCGGTTCGGAATCCCCTGCATCGTACTCGCGCTTTCCAAGTGCCGATGGTCTCTCCTGACCACGGTCAACTGACCACTGTCCACTGTCCACTGCTTCTTACGCCGCCACGTTGATCTTGATCTGCTTGGGCTGCGATTCCGGCTTCTTCGTCAGCTCCAGCTTCAGCACACCCGCATTGTAGCTGGCCGCCACCTTCTCCGTGTCCACCGTCGACGGCAACGTGAAGGACCGGTAGAAGCTGCCATAACGCCGCTCGATGCGATGGAAGTTCTCTTCCTTCTCTTCCGTCTCGAACTTGCGCTCGCCCTTGACCGTCAGCGTGTTGTTCTCCACCCTTACGTCCAGGTCCTTCTGGTCCATGCCCGGAATCTCCAGCTTGAGCATGACCTTCTTGTCGTCTTCATACACATCCACAGCCGGCACAAAACTGGCCGTAGACATCGGCGCCTCCCCCTCGTTCATATCGTGAAAAAGAGAGTTCATGCGATTCTGCAACGATACGACTTCCCGGAACGGATCCCAACGAGTGATTGCCATGGTGTTTACCTCCAGATGCATATTTGGATTTGGGGCCGCAGGCTTGAGCCGCAGCCACTCACAAAATCTGATGGAAATATAACACAAGCGATTCATAAAATGTGCGCGTATTTCACTCATGTTTCTATAAATTTTACACAACCAACTGTAGATAAATGGCTTATATTGGATAAAATTCGCAGTGGCCAGAGGGATGTCGCGGGGTTTTCCAAAATTGCTCTCCGAGCAAACTCGACCACCCTCTACAATAAGGGCAAATGTTCCATCTCTCCGCCCTTCCGGCATACTTGGACTGGCACTGGATTTGGCTCACCGTTGCCGCTTTTCTGGCCGGTCTGCTCAACGCCGTGGCCGGCGGAGGCTCGTTCCTGCTTTTTCCCGCCATGCTGGGCATGAAGATGTTGCCCATCCAGGCCAACGCCACCAACACTGTCGCCCTGTGGCCCGGCCAGCTTACTTCGGTCGCCGCCTACCGAGACCACATCCGCAAGAACCCGCGCCTGGTCCTGCCCATGGCGCTTGCCGGCCTCCTGGGCGGTACGGCCGGCGCCCTGGTCCTGCTGAACACACCGCAGAAGACCTTCCTGCACCTGGTTCCCTGGCTCCTGCTGGTGGCGGCTTCCATCTTCGCCCTCAGCGGTCCGGTCGCCCGCTGGCTCCAGCGCCGCCGAGGAGCCATTGCCGGAGCCACTCACTCGCCGCGCCGCCTGCCCATCTTCCTCTCCACCATCGCGGTTTGTTTCTACATCGGCTACTTCGGCGCCGGCGCGGGCTTCCTTCTCATCACTCTGCTCTCCCTCTTCGGCTTTGAAGATCTGCACGAAATCAACGCTTTGAAGGTGGTTTCCACCACCCTGGCCAACGGCATCGCTTTTGTCATCTTCGTCGTCGGCGGCCAGGTGGTCTGGCGCTACTGCCTGCTGGCCATGGTCGTCTGCGCCATCGGCGGCTACCTCTCCGCCAGCCTCTCCCATCGCGTCCCCCAGTCCTTCCTGCGCGGCCTGGTCATCTTCATCGGCCTCTCCATGGCCGCTTGGTTCTTCTGGACAAATCCTTAACCCGCCACCCGATCCAGCGAGTGCCGTGGTGCACACGGTTTGTGCTACGCTTCCGGTATTCGAGGGGGGCCATCCATTGAAGCCCAACGTCCTGTTGACGGTCTTGGTTGCCCTGGGTGCGGGAGCCGCGCTTCTGGCCCAGAGCAATGCACCTGATTCCACTGCTCCGGCTTCAACTTTGCGGATCACCAGCCGCGCCGTCCTCGTGGATGTGGTGGTTACCGACCGCAACGGCGCACCCGTTGCCGGTTTGAGGCAGGACGCCTTCACCGTCAGCGAGCAAGGCAAGCCGCAGACCATCTCTTTCTTTGAAGAGCACAAGGCCACAGCCAAATCCGAGCCGGTTGAGTTGCCGACCTTGCCGCTCAACGTCTTCACCAATTTCACTCCCATGGCGCCGCCGCCGGTGGTCAACGTGCTCCTGCTGGATTCGCTCAATACCCCCATGGAAGACCAGAGCTTTGTCCACACGCAGGCCATGAAGTTCCTGAAGAGCATGCGTCCTGGCTCGCGCATGGCCATCTTTACCATGTCCTTTGGGCTGCGCTTCGTGCAGGGATTCACCGACGACCCCGCGGTGCTGGTGGCGGCCCTCGGCAGCAAGAAAAGCAATGAGGTCGAGGTTCCGGCGCTCATCAAGTCGCCGGAGGACGCCAACGCGCAGGCCACTGTGCTCGGCCAAATGGCGGAAACCATGCCGGCCGGTCCCGGAGGGACCACCACCGTGGCGACCCAGGCCATGATCGATGCGCTGACCGGCTTTTTTCAGAGAACCGACATCGCCCAGACCGACGATCGCGGCTATCGCACCTTGGCCAACCTGCAGCAGCTCGCCTCGTTTCTGGGCGGCTTTCCCGGCCGCAAGAACCTGATCTGGTTCTCCGAGTCGTTCCCCGTGAGCCTTTTCGGAATGGCCTCCGCGGAATTCAACGGCACGGATACGCGCACGGAAACCCGCTTTGAGGGCGACCTGAAAAAGACCGTCAATCTTCTCACTGCGGCGCGCGTCGCCGTTTATCCCGTGGATGCGCGCGGCGTCCGCTCCAGCGCCTTTCACGAAGCCGGCAACACGCTTCCTCAAACCAATATCACGCCGCCCCAACTCATCGGCCTCGGCGGCGCCCAGGTCACTTCCATGATGAACGAAAGCATGGAGCGCAACAGCGATCAGGAAGCCATGAAGACGCTGGCCCGCGACTCGGGCGGCAAAGCCTTTGTGAATACCAACGGCCTGGCCGATGTGATTGCCGATGTGGTCTCGTCCAGCGCCGATTTCTACACCATCTCCTACACCCCGGAGAACCGCAGGATGGACGACTCCTTCCGTCCCATCGAAGTAAAGGTCGCCGGCGGCAAGTTCAACCTGTCCTACCGCCGCGGCTACTATGCCACCGACGCCAGCCTTCCCGGCGCCGTCCAGAATGCACTAAAAAGCGATCCTGGGAACAGAGCGGCGAACGATCCCTTGCGCCCGTTCATGGAATTCGGAATGCCGCAGACCGAGCAGATTCTCTTCAAAACCCTCATTAAGCCACTGTCTGCCCCGACGGAGACACCCGACACAGCCGATGTGAAGGCCTCCGCTAAAGGCCCGCAAAACCACTACGCGGTAGACTTTGCCGTCGACCTCAAGGACTTGAGCCTTACCCCTGACGCGGCCGGCCTCCACAACGGAACTTTGTATCTTTCCCTCATTGTGTACGACCGCTTCGGCAATGCCGTCAGCCGCCGGGACCACCTGGTTGGCCTGAACATCAAGCCCGACATCTACACCATCTTCCAGCAAACCGGCGTGCAGCTTCATGCGGAGATTGAAGTGCCCAGGGGACAATACTGGCTGCGCACCGGCGTCTACGATCCGGCAACCCACCGGGCAGGCACCATGGAAATCCCGCTCAGCGCCGTGAAGATGCAGCAGATCGCAGCGAAATAGGCGGCATAAACGAGATAAGCGCACAAACGAGTAACGCCGTGTATGACAGCGTCGGCTCCTGTCAACTAATTTTCGCAACAAGGCCCTTGTTGTGGTCGGAG